>Ga0209515_10006229_pt1 | contig 14977 bp, 16 predicted proteins | sample Subgroupgradi54m_FD_187454 | JGI IMG/M metagenome (GOLD analysis project Ga0209515, IMG submission 187454) | Subsurface groundwater microbial communities from S. Glens Falls, New York, USA - GMW60B uncontaminated upgradient, 5.4 m (SPAdes)... ...
GGGGGTAAATGTTGGGTTTGCTTAGAAGGCCGGCCTGGGGGTGGTTGCCCACCCCCAGACAGCGAGCTAGTGGGCTGCTATAGGCCGGCCGACATCCGACGACTAGCTCAGGTGATGCAACCCTCGTGCAAGCTCATACGAGCCTCCTAGTCGCAGTTCGCGGCAATGCCTTACGCCACTGCCGCCCAACAGGTATATTTTGCGATAAGTACTCTTAAATTGCAAGAATCTCATCCTATAGAAAATACTTAACTTGTTAAGTATTTTGACTCTACTAAGCGAGCCCTGATTAGATGTTGTCAATAAATAAGTGCCCTTGGGTGCGAGGCAAGATTGAAGCAGCTTATGCCATTCTTAGTTTTAACCAATTTTGTAAAAACACGCAGTGCAGGTTTTTACAAAATTGAGAGGAGCAACATAGCTCTAGGCCGAAGTTTTTGCCTTACTAGGCAAAACGAGGCAGGAGCGTAAGTTGCGACGAGCGAGCGGCTATTCCCAGCGGAAGGTACGGAAGGCGATAAGATAGATAATTACCGTCCAAACAACAATCAAACCAATTTGCGGGCCGATTTGCGTTAAGTGCTTGCCTTCGGTCGCCACCATCCTAATGCCATCAATCACCGGCGTCAGCGGCAAATAAGTAGTTATGTGCTGCAGCCAGTCGGGCATTTGGAAGCGCGGGAAAAAAGTACCCGATAAAAACATCATCGGGAAGGTAATAATATTGGCCAGCGGCGCGGCTTGGTTTTCGTTTTTGGCCCAGCCACCCACCGCCAGTCCAATCCCAAAGATACAGAAGATGCCTAAAACAATCAGCCCGGCTAGCTCGAGGAAATTACCCACCGGCCTAAAGTGAAATACGGTGGCGGCCACGGCGAACATTATCGCGATAGAAAAGAGGCCGATAACCGCGGTCGATATGACGTTGGAAGTAAAGTATTCCCACACCCTGATAGGCGTGATGTGAATTCGGCGTAGTATCCCCTGCTTTTTCATTTGCGGGAAATAGTTGACCGGGCCAAAGATCCCTAGCCCCAAAATAGCGAAGCCCAGCAAACCGGAAAAGGTGTAGTCAAAGCGCGACAAGCTATGTTCGTTAATGGCTTTGGGCGCCACTGTGAACGGCGGCGGAAGTTTAAGCAGTTGGGTGTTTATACCCTCGAACGTACCCTGTAATACCGACGATAGGGCCTGGGCGGCCGAAGCGCTGTTTTGGTTGTAGTAGACTAGGGCGCTGCCGGTCGGCAAGCCGTTTTTGGGCTGGCCAAAATCCGGCGGCAATACAATCGCGGCGTCGATTTCACTGCGGCTCATACGCTTTTTGGCTTCGTCTAAATTGGTAATCGTCTTATTGACGTTAAAGGTCTTCGAACCTTCCAATTGTTTAACGAAATCGCCGGCAAAGGGCTCATTGGATTGGTTGATTAAAGCCACGTGGAAGGAAACGCCATTGCTCCTAGAAAGTCCGCCGAAAATAAACAGGAAAATCAGTGGGAAGGCAATCGTAAAGAATAAAGCCGTTTTGTCGCGGAAATAGCGCTTGACGCTGATTTTGGCGAACGTCCGGATAGTAAATAATGATTTGGCCATTTTAATCCCTCAGCTCCTTACCGGTTAAATCTATAAAGACGTCTTCCAAGCTGGCTTGTTCGACATGTTGTTCCTTTTTAAAGCCCTTGTCCAGCAATTTCCGAACCAGGTTTTTTGGCGAATCAAGGGCGATAATTTCACCCTCGTCCATGATTGCCACGCGCTTGCATAAAAGTTCGGCCTCTTCCATATAGTGGGTAGTCATAATAACGGTTATGCCTTGGGTGTTGATGCCCTTGACCAAGTCCCAAAGGTTGCGCCGGGCCTGGGGGTCTAAGCCGGTCGTCGGTTCATCCATAAAGAAAATTTTCGGCCGGTGCACTAGGGCTACGGCGATGGAAAAGCGCTGCCTTTGGCCACCTGACAAATTTTCGGCGTAGCTTGAGGCTTTGTCGGTTAGGTCAACTTCAGCCAGCAGCTTCATAGGGTCGACTTTTTCGCCGTAGGCGGCGGCGAATAATTCCAGCAGTTCCGTCAGCTTGGTTTTATCCATAAAAGCCGGGGTTTGCGGCTGGACGCCTATCATGTACTTAACCTTCTGTGGGTCCTCTTTAACGTTAACGCCGTTTAAGACCGCCTCACCGCCGTCAATCGGCCTAAGCGCTTCTATCATCTCGAGGGTCGTCGTCTTGCCGGCGCCGTTCGGGCCTAAAATGCCAAAGATCTCGCCGGCTTCGACTTCAAAGCTAATAGCCTTAACGACATCCTTGCCGTCATAAGCCTTACGCAGGTTTTTGACCTTTAAAATCGCCCTCGCCATTTAAACTATTGTACCAGCCCTTTCGAACTCGTTGGCTCGTTTTGGGGCGATGCCCATGCAAGGAAACAACGAAGCACGGACTAAGCTGTACTTTACGGTACAGTGCGGGAGTACTGGAGTTGTTGACGCCGTAATGCGCGTCCCAAAACGAGCCAAAATAAAAACTGCTCGGGGTGGTCCTCGAGCAGTCTTCCCTAAGAGTTGAGCTTAGGCGTTGCTTTTCTTTTTGAGTGTCAGGAAACCGTTGCGTGGGTTTTCCTCTACTTGGCGGTCGTCGGGTAGGTCGGTTTCTGTTTCTGGGCGTTGGTCTTTAGAAAAGTAATAGATTGTTTGGGTCTTGCCCCCGCGAAGCGTAACTGCTTTTGAATTTAAGTAATAGGTAACACCTTTACTATTAGTATGTTTGTAAGCCATTCCTCTTATCCCTCTCTGTTAAATAGTGATGGTACTCCTAAGATACTCTGCCACCTTTTCTCTTGTCAACCCTTTAGTCAACTTTTAACCATATTCACCCCTGTGAAGTGATAAATTGGCAAAAAGATCAAAAGCTCGCCAGAAGGTCAATTTTCTTTTTTGGAAGTGGGGAAAAAGTGCCCTTTGCTATTGCCTCTCAAAAAGCATATGCGCTATTATAAGATGGTATTTAAAATAACAAGGGGTAACTATGGAATTTAGAGGTAACAGAAATGCGCCTCCGGCACCTGCTGGTATGGGACCTATGCCAGGGCAGCATCAGAACATGGGTAAAAGGAAGCACATCGATTGGGCCACCCGGTCAGTTAGGATAGAGCTGTTTATAGTTCTACTCGGCAGCGCTCTCATCTTAGCGGCCTTATCGCTCTTCTTAGGCTTTAACAACAACACGTCCACCAACACCGAGGCCAAGCTGGTCAATACCAATAAGTACCAGGCGGTTTTCCTTAACGGCGGGATAACCAGCGGCGCCGTACTTTACTCGACCTATTTTGGACACGTCACCAGGATGAATGACAAGGTCGTCGTGCTTTCCGATGTCTATTACCTAACTACGGCTACCGACCAAACCGCCCAAAATGCCCCGGCCGCCAGCCCGCAACTGACGAAATTGGGCTGTCAACAACTGCACTCGCCGGAAGATAGGATGGTCATCAACCGCAGCCAAATGGCCTTCTGGGAAAACCTGAAGGACGACGGCAAAGTGGTTACGGCTATCAAAGAATTCATAAAACAAAATCCAAAGGGGCCGAACTGTGCGGCGGCAACCACTCAGACGCCGGCCACCGCTCCGGCTAACACCAAAACGACTACTCCGTAGCCAGGCCAACGACTCTTAATTAACGCGTCAGTTATAAGCTGACGCGTTTTTGCCTATGATTTATCATTTCACAATTTACATTTTGCATTGAGGTATCATTTGCCATTGACCATTTCTAGAAAGGAATGACTGATAAATGCTACCTGTTAAATAATGTGAACTGCCAAATGCCTGCCTGCAGGCAGGCTAAATGCTAAATATCTGGGCTATATTTCTTGAGTTTGGATGTAGGCGCCTAATATTTTATCGATCACGACATTAGCCAGAAACGCTAGCAGAAAAATAATGGCCAAAAGCAAGCTCCAGCCGGCGAAATCCGGCGACCAAGCGGGGTTGGCGAAATCAAACTGGTACAGCGCCGCTGGTATGGCGTTAGCTTTCACGCCGTGAGTGGTTACGTAGTCCGTCACGCACGGCACGCGGCCGCGGCCGGAAAAACCCTCTGGGATCTGGGACTGACAATAATTTTCGGCCTCGGTATAGACTTTGGAATTAACGCCGTTAATTCGCTGTTGCTCGGCCGTTTGCAAGCGTTCGTAGGTATACTTTAGCTGGATCGGCGGTTTAATAGTGTTACCGCCGCTACTTAAGTTAGTGTTCATATGGCCGTAAACATAACTTCTAAGGTTATTGAGAGCAGTGTTCACGTCGCCATTGTCCTTATCAGCTTTATAAACGGCCTCCCGCAGATGAACCATGGTGAGGTTGTTTTGGCGCAAGGCGAAAACCGCTACTAAAGAGAAAAAGACAAACAAGCTCAAGAAAACCCAGTGCGGAATCCGCCTAAAGTGCCGTGCTGTCTTTTGGATTTTTGGCCTCATCTTCTAACCTCTAATACTATGTCCTTGCGCCCCTCCCGTCAAAAAGCTCTTGCTTGCGCGCAAGAAACTTCTAGAGTGTAATTAAAAGACATTTATGGGAGAACGAGGATGAAGAGATACATTCATGAAATGCCTGATGCCGCCGGTGGTACCGATATAGGTGACCAACGAAGTGAGCGAAAAATTGATGAAGCGACTCTACTCAAAGAGCTTTTTGATCTAACTCAAATAGAAGTTCCCCAAGAAGCAACCCTAGAGGAAGTTCTAGACTTACTGCGTGAAAATAAATTCACGGAAATTTTAGGCCAAACTATCGAAACATTTGGAGAAAGTCATTCCTTCGATGAACAGCAAAGAGGAATTTATACATTAAGAGATGAAGGGCCCGATCAGCATAATGGTAATAATTTTTTCACCCAACTAAGTTATACCTCTCCTGAGCGTACTAGGATCTGGGCAGCTGCAAAGCGACCAAGCTCTGATGGTTTTTACGAAACTGCGCTCCAATTGTTTGTTCTACCTGAAGAGGGCTATGTTTTAAATCCGGATGACTTATATGCTTACAGCGCTGGCATGAATTCGTCCGGATTTTTCCGAGAACAATTTAAGGCCGGGAGACCAGAAGGAAATAGCAACCCGGCATTAGTTTTATTTGTGGCTAAAGCCATGGCCGCAGAGACGTTTGAAATTGTAGGCGGGACAGAAAGACGTAGACAATTAGTGGAAGCTACTCAAGAAAGCTTTCGACATTTAGCCCAACATTAGTCAATGCTTTGAGCTTTGAGCTTTGAGCTATTGCCGCTTACGCCGCATAAGACACCCCTTCGGGGTTTCTCATCGCGCCGGCAAAATGGAATACATTTTGTCGGGCTGCTCTTCCCGAGAAGAAACTTAAACGCTTCACGCTGTACGCTGTACGCTGTACGCTATTTATATGCATATCTTTTTTTCCGGAATTGGTGGAACGGGTATCGGGCCTTTGGCGGTCGTCGCTAAAGAGGCCGGTTATGACGTCAGCGGCTCGGACCTTATGGACAGTAATTATATTAAATATCTGCGAAATTACGGTATCCACGATATCGAAATTGGCCAAATGAGGCACCAAATCGAAGCCTTGCACGCCAAAAAGCCGATTGATTGGCTGGTGTATAGTTCGGCCGTGCCCAAAACCAATCCCGACCATCCCGAACTGCTGTTTTGCCAAGAACACGATATCAAAATGACTAAGCGCGACGAGTTTCTAAATGAGATTTTGGCGCGAAAACAGCTCAGGCTAATCGCGGTGGCCGGCACCCACGGCAAAACCACCACCACCGCCATGCTAATTTGGCTGTTCAAACAACTGCGCGAGCCCATCAGTTATTCCGTGGGCGCCAAAATCGAATTCGGCCAAATGGGCGCCTACGACCCCAGAAGTGAATGCTTTGTTTACGAGTGCGACGAGTTCGACCGTAATTTCTTGGCCTTCAACCCCTATTTAACTGTTATTTCTGGTATCGCCTGGGACCATCACGAGATTTTCCCCACCCAAGACGATTATAATGAAGCCTTCCGCCATTTCATCGGCCAAAGCGGCAAAACTATCCTTTGGGATGAAGACTACGAAAAGCTCTACGAAAAAGAGTCCGATAACCAGCAGTCGGATCAGCTAATTGTTTGTAGCGGAGACGATCCGCACATCGAACAAATCAAGCTCACCGGCTTGTATAACCGCCGCGACGCTTGGCTAGCCATCAAGGCGCTTAGCGAGTTAAACGAGCACCGCCCTGGTGACTTAATTACACTAATGAACCAGTTCCCTGGCCTTTCCAGGCGATTTGAGAAAATAACCGACAACCTTTATTCGGATTACGCCCATACGCCGGAAAAAATCACCGGCAGCATGGACATCGCCCGCGAAAAAGCCCAGAAAACCAACCAAAAAATAGTTGTTATTTACGAACCACTGACTAACCGGCGCATGCACTACACCGCCACCGCTCACCGGGACTTATTCGAGGGCGCCTCGGCCATATACTGGGTACCGAGTTATCTGGCGCGCGAAGACCCGCGCATGCCCTTGCTTACGCCTAAGGAATTAATAGAGCGTTTAAATCCGACCCTGCGAAAAATCGCCCAGTCTATGAAATTAGACAGCTTACTTCAAGATACCATCGAAGACCACCTTAGTAAGGGTGATTTGGTCGTCGCCATGACCGGCGGCGGCGCCGGCAGCCTGGACGAATGGCTCCGAAAAGAATTCGCCGATGAAAATAATAAATATTAACGTCGAGTTTGGCTATATTCTGCCTCCTCTCCTTAGGTTGATAGAGAGCGAAAAACCAGACATCCTTTGCGCCCAGGAAGTTTTACAAAGCCAGCAGAAAATAGCTTTGTCAGATAATTATCAAACGCTGACGCATATCAAAGAGGCCGGCGAATTCGAGCAGGTTTTTTTCGCGCCGACATGGGGATATGAGGCTTTTGGAACTCATTTAGATATGGGTAACACCGTCTTCTCAAAATTCCCTCTCTCTAAAAAGGAAACTAGGTTTATTAACGGGGATTACACGCCCAAACAGACAGCCGAAGGTTTTGATTATAATATTCGCAACTTGCAAGTTTGCGAAGCCCAAACGCCTGCCGGAAAAATTTTTATCGCCAACCACCAAGGTTTTTTAGAAGCTAAAAACCCGATGGGCAATGAAGAAACTGTTTTGTATACCAAAAAAGTCGCGGATTATCTAAAGCCTTATACCAAATCGCTAATTTTTTGCGCCGATCTTAATATTGTTAAAGAAAGCCCGGCCTTTAAGCCGATCGGCGGGCTTGGTCTAAGGAACTTAACGGCCGAACATAACGTAAAAACTACTTTAAGTGAAGTGCACCGGGCACCAAATAACAATGAAATCGCCTGCGATTACATATTCGTAAGCCCTAATGTAAAAACTAAAGCTTTTTCGGTTCCAGACGCAATTGTATCTGACCACAAAGCCCTGATTTTAGAATTTGACCTTTAGCGCATCAGCGCGCCGGATACTAAACACAGCACGGCGACGCCGGAAAGGGCTAATAATGTCTTTGGCGGGCTGGCCGAAACGGCGGCAGGATCCGGTTTAACTAAATTTTTAATAGCGCTTAGCTTGCCGTTTCTGATTTTGGTATTTTCGGCGTCTTTGACCTTGGTGTTGACGTCCTGCAAGATCATGTCCAGCTCTTTATCCGTCTCGGCTTCGTGAACCGGGGAGTTTGAGCCGGGAGAGCCGCTAATAGGGTTGCCAATAACTTGGGGAGCGGCGGCTGGCGGCTGGTCGCTGCGCTGCCTAACCGGGATGCCTTGGACTAGCTGGGCCCTAACGGGCTGTGTGCCGGGCGCTGGGCTGGGAGCAGGCGCGGCGACATGAGCGGCGGCGGGAACAGCCGGTATAGGCGCCCTGGGCGGCATTACGTCGTGCATTAGCGGGGCTTGTGGGTTAATAGTGGCTGTATTGGGATTCATTTTGGTTATGTTTATCTAGGTTGCATTGTAGCACGAAGCACAAGCTTCTTAGGATAATCGCCGGCAATATTATCCTCTTCTTTATCTAAACTCCATTCCTTCCCCTTTATGTTCTCCCGATCTATCTATCAGCGTACTAGTATACTAGTACGCTGATAGATAGACAGTTGTTTTTAATTTTTTGCTTTAATTAAGGTATGGAACTTAAGAAAAGCTTACACGCAGGCGCGCGGCACCTATCAAAAAATGACAAGTTTCTAGCGCCCCTCGTTAAAAAATATGGTCCGCCTAAAATTGTTCCGCACAGCGACCACTACGGCCAGTTGGCCAGAAGTATTGTCGGCCAACAACTAAGCGTCAAGGCGGCGCGCAGCATTTGGGGGCGGGTATTAGATTTATTTGGCGGTAAAATGCCGCAGCCTGAGCAACTAATAAAAATTGACGATGAAAAGCTGCGCGCCTGCGGCCTTTCCGGCGCCAAAGTAATTTACGTTAAAGACTTGGCGCGGCATATTATTGATGGCCGGCTCGATTTAAAGCACGTTTCGACAATGCCTAATGAGCAACTCATAGAACAACTAACGGCCGTCAAAGGCATTGGCGAATGGAGCGCCCACATGTTTATGATCTTTGGCCTCGGGCGGCTTGATGTTTTACCCGTCGGTGACCTCGGCGTTAGAAAAGCTATAATGAACGTTTACAAACTAAAAGAACTGCCGGATCCGGCTATGAGTATTACGATTGCCAATAAATATAAATGGCACCCCTACGAGTCTGTAGCGAGTTGGTACTTGTGGAGGAGTCTTGATAACTCCTAATTTATTTGTAAAGCGAGTACCTTCTAAAAAAGAGAATTAGGCGAAGTGCAGCCCGAGTCGCGCCACCTGCGGGCGGTAAGCGACCCGGTGCGGAACGTTCTCTTTTTTAGAAGGGTGCGAGCGGCTATCGCTGCCTGGTACCTCTGGCAAAGCCTAGATAATACCTCGAAGTAATCCCCTTGTGCTTGCATTTAGTGCTCTTTTAGTTATATATAACAAAAGTCTTATGAGTAACTTACCTGAAGAATCAGGACCAAGAGATGCGTTCGCTCCAATCGTCGTTGACGCCGAAGGCAACGCTTATACTGATTTAACCCGTGAAAAAGAATCGGTAATAAAAAGCGAGAGACTTGATCCAATACACCCCGTTGTCCAAATCGATTTAGAATCGATAATAACGGAAGACTACGGTAGCGCTATCGCCATAGCGATTCAGGACTTCGGTTTACCGCCTAGGATTATCCGCATTGGGGGCGATTTTACAACCATGTCCGATATCACGGGTACTCGGCGCGAGGACGACCATTATACGGGAGCTCCTAGAACTCTCTTTTTGGCTGCTCATTCTCCCGATGAGAAGGGCACCTACAGATTTGACGAAAAGGGCTTGCCAGAAAAAGAGACGTCGAGGATTGAATTATCACGTGGCGAATCTATGATCTGGGCACACAACGGAGATCCAAGCGAGGAACGTACCGGCTATATCCGCGAAAACTTTTGGGAATTAACTGCGTTAAGCCCAAAGGATTATTTTGGAAGCCCGGATTTTAGTGACATTATAGGCTTACCCGGAGGCTTTACTGCCCTTATAGGTATAACTTATGAGAGTAATGTTCTATCAATTTATTCGCTGGACGGCGCCCACGCGGATGTTTTGTGTCAGCAGGTTAGAAGTTTAAGCGACGACATAAAGCATTACGCAGGAGAAGAAGGCGTAATAGATGAGATTGATCCAGCTGATGTTATAGCTATGCTCAGAGTCGGTGATGACAGCACCGGGGAACTACTTACAAGAATACTGTCTGAACGAACCGAAGCCATGATGGCAGTGGGTGGTCTTAGGACTCAGATTATAGACGCTAAGATTGGAAACGATAATCTTGAAACTCTTCTAGCGGTTAATAAAAAGATGCTTAGGAAGGCAAGACAAGAAGCCGCCGACTTGGCCAGAGAAGTTCAGAGGCTCCAGCGGGAGGGTCAAACGAGCGGCCAAACACGCCAAAATCGTGACTCTATTTTTGATTTTCTGGGTGGACGTCAAACTACAGAGGCGGATCCCCATGGACATTGCGCAACGATCGGGATTGATTCAGCCTTTATATTCTCGCTCCCATCAGATGCTGCAAAAAAAGTTGTGAATGGTGTGCGCAAAGGCTTAGCCGCTGGGTTTCATTCAGATACACACGACATAGACGACGAGGCGATGAAAAGAGTAAATGCAGCCGTTGATTCAATCCTTGAGCGTCTTGACCAAGGTTATTGGGGCAGACGCTAAGGATACTAGGATAGAAGACTTCCTGATCACAAATACTTAACTAGTTAAGTATTATCTTTTATCGCCGCTGCCGGTGATAACACCCCGTTTCTTACGGTCGGCCAGTTTTTTGACGTTGCCGGCGGCGATTTCTTCCAAGCTGTAGCCTAAGTGCTCCGCCAAAGTAGCCAAAAACCATAAGGTGTCGCCCAACTCGTCAGCCAAAGCTTTTTTATCGAGTTTGCTTTCGTCGCCCTTAGTTTGCCTTAGCCATTTCGTCAGTTTATTGGCGATCTCGCCGGCTTCGCCGGCCAAACCGAACGCCCGGTGCGTAAGTTCTATCCCCTCGTCTTTAGCAGTCGATAACGCCTTTTTCTGGTATTCATCTAACGTCACCTACATATTCTAACTTAATTCCGAAACTCTACTTTTCTACTAGCCAGAACCTTTACCACGTTTTTGACCCGATCGCGTCAAAAACGTGGTAAAGAGTCATTCACTTTATCTGTTAAAAACCGTGACTACTTTCCGGGGAAAAAATTTATTTTGGCCAAGGTCGGGTCTGCGATAGTTGCTTAGCTTTCTTGCCGCTTGTCACAACTTTAACAGCCCCTTGCCGGATAACCTCCAGGCCTCTATAGCCGTTTTCCTTAATAATTGTAGAAGGTTTGCCGCGCAGCCGGCCGGTATTAACGTAAAAATCTAACTTATCACCAAAATCCTTTTTTGCCTGCCTGACGGACGAAGCCGGTTGGCCGGCTTGTAAATTGGCGCTGGTAGAAACGATCGGTCCGACTTCCGCGATAAGCCGCCGCAGTTCTTCATTGGCCGGCTGCCTAACGCCTAAGCTATCCGTGCCGCGGTGCAACCATTTAGGCGCGTCGTTAGCCTCGGTTATTATAGTAAGCTTGCCCGGCCAGTAGCGCAGCGCCGGCACGGCTTCTAAAGTATCGATTCCCAAGTCGGCAAGTTGCGTAGTATCGGCGATTAAAATTACCAGTGGTTTATTTTTATCGCGTTTTTTTAATTCATAAAGCCGTTCGACGGCTTTTTTATCGAGCGCCGGCGCCGATAGGCCATAAATCGTATCGGACGGCATGAAACCAACGCCGCCATTCTTCAGCAGCTTAACTACTTCCTCATCAAATTCATTGGTCTCATAACTCACGCCCACATATTGTGCGGCAGAAGCCGTGGTAATATCAAATATATGGGAGAACCCGGATCCGATGGTTTAGACAATCCGCCTGATAATAATTATTTTGATGGGCAAGTTGTCAGTTGGAATAAAGAAGTCGATGGCTACGAAGCGACTCTTGGCGTTGTTAAGCATGGACTCGATCAGCAAATCCCTACTGATCCTGGTGGAGAACTTATAGAACTCGTAGAGCCTGACGGCACTAGTGTATTGGTTATTGAAGTTCTCGATGAGCAAGGGCAAAGTGTCGAAGAAGTCCATCGCCTTTCCGGGGCCGAGCAAGTTTTACTGCCCGGAGGCCGCCAAATACGAATTAAAACTCCAGCTGACCAACCAGATATTAAATACTCCTGTGTTTTTCCCGGCCGACCCATAAAAAATACTTAACTAGTCAAGTATTTCCTACTCTGTCGGCGCTAGTCACAGCCTCACATTTGAGTTCATCCTCTAGGCTCACATCTGGATGCAAAACTTCCAGGACTCTAGCAAACTGATTTATAAGTCCGGCACTCGAGGAAACCGAGGGAGTGAAGGAATGAAACAAGGGTTGAATCGAGGACTGTTTGACGAACGAAGTGAGGAGCTCCGCAGATTCACCTTTGGTGAATGACTGAACGACCATCGTGTTTCCGAATGTGCTGGCAGTTTTGCGCCACTTTTGCTGTCAAAAGTGGCATTACTTTGGTTCTTTGGAAAAGAACTTGTTTGTAATACTTAACTAGTTAAGTATTACACTCCTCCATAGCCTCCTCCATAGCCTGGGAAGGTTCTAGCCGGCTTATGATAATCTGTAATCTTCAGCGGCCCAGTATCTTTTGGCAGCGCCGTTTTTGGCATAATGAAAAGCTCGCTGGAATTTTTAGAAACCAGTAAGTAATTGTCGCTAAACCAGCCGTAAACCGTATAATCGCTCAAAGCGGCGATTTGCTTGCCGTCTTCGCCGTTTTGACCGCCCACGAATAGGGTGTTCTTACCATCGCGCGGGTCGGACCAAAAAGTTTCGTTGCCCGAAGGTGACTGCAAATAAGTAACCGATTTTTGGTAGTAGTTATTAAAGGTATCGGATAAATCGTCCTTGCCGGTAATTTTGCCGCTGGCGTAGGCGTAGTAACTAACATCGTTCTTTTCGGTTACTTGGTAGTAGATGCCCTGGGCTTCGTACGGGATGGACGTAAAGTAAGTTGTTTTGCCGCTGGCGTAACTAAAGTTTTTAAACGTTTGGAAGCCCTGGCCGCTAATGTTAATGCTATAAATCCCCGCTTGTTTGCCGTCCAATGCCCCGGGCACATAGTAGGTGTTGGCCTGCCAGGATTTTTCGTAAATGACGTTTTTGCCGATTATATAAACCTGGCCGTAATTTTCGCGGGCGTAGTCTATTTGGTTTGTTCCCTGCCCGGCGGTTTGGTCTAAGATTGTCAGTTGCTTGGTTTGGGCGTTAAAGGTTTTTAGGGCTTGGGCGTGGGCTTGCCAATCGGGGACGCCGCTGCGGTTGGTGATAAAGACAAAGTTGTTATCGTTCCAACCCACGGGCGTAAATATGGCGTTGCCTTCATCGATAGTGGTTACGGCATCGTTAGACGTATCTATGAGGTAGAGCCTGGGCGCTTCGCTGTCGCGGCGGGACTGCAGTGCCAAGTATTTCCAATCGCGGGCGGCCAGCAGTACGGTGCCGGTATCTTCTTCCTTGCCGGTGCCGGCCAGGACAGTTGAGCGGCTGGCGCCGTCTAAATCGGTTTTTACGACGTCTATTTTACCACTGAGTTTCGATAAGAAATAAATTTTGCCCGATGGCGTTAAGGTAACATTATTTTCTTCGATTTTTTGGTCGCTAATATTTATGGTGATTTCTTTTTTGTTGTAGCCATTTAAGCTTAGGGTGGCTTTGGCGTTAGTCTTGCCGGTTGGTAGTACTACGATGGCATTGCCGCTTTTATCGGTTTTAGCTTCGGTGTCGGCCACGCTGATATCTACGCCGGCCAAGGCTTGGTGGTTAATCACGTTCGTAACCGTAATCTTGGCCGGGCGGCCGGTGGCTTCGAACGCTATGCTGGGTACTTTCTTCTCGCTCAAAATTGGTACCAGTACGTCCATTTTGCGGTCCTGGTAATACTTTTTGCTGATTGATACCGCGTGGTGCCCAACCTTGAGTCCGGAAAGTTTGGCGTTGCCGTTACCGTCGGTCACGGCGGTTTTGCCGGCGGTGGAAACATCGGCGCCGCTAACTGGGCTGGACGTCACCGAATCGACGACCTTGACCGTATAGTTCTTCTTTAAAAACAGGCCGGCTATTTGGTAACGGCTAAGCGGAATGGCGAAAAGCAGCAGCAAAATAACAAGAACACCAACCGGGATAGAGATTTTTTTGTTGGCTTTGCACCAAGCTATTAGCCGGTGGTGTGGACGTTTCTTCGCGGGCTTTTCATCTTCAATTACTTCATTGTCCGGGGTCGGTTTTTCCTCTGACGGTTCGTCTGTAGCCGGTTGGCCCGGCTTGGATTCAGTTTCCGGTTTTTCTTGCCCCGTGGAATTGTGCTTAGATTCCATTGGGGTTTCGTCTTCATCTGACATAATAATGATTTAAACTATAGGGCTTTAAACCCCTTTTGCCAACACAACTTCCGCACCGTGCATGAGTCTTAAGTCTAAGCATAAGCTTTATCGCACAACGCTGTAAAGCTTAATGTACAATAAGCGTATGCGTAATAAGCCGGCGCGTGATGAGCGCGGCCTGGGCCACCTCCTTCTCTTTATTTTAATCGTGATAGTTATTGGCGGCGTTGGACTGGTCGGCTACCGGGTATTTAAAACATCCGGCCCAAAAAATTCCGGCTCCAGCCAGTCTAGCCAGTCCAGCAATGATCCATTTATGCGTCAGTATGGGCGTGGTTGCCAGGACCGCCCGGTTAGTTTTAGCGCCTCCCCGTTGGCCCTTAACCAACTGGGTTTTATCAAACCGCTGGGAATGGTTAGCGATGGCCATGTCACACCTATTGACCATCTGTACTTTCATGCCGTTGACCAAGCGGCGGCGGACAACAGTTATCCCGTCTATACGCCCAGTGACGGCACCGTTGTCGAAATCCAAGAGATGCCGGCCCAGTATGTCGGGGATAACAAAACCGTCAAGGCAGCGGCCGAAGATCACTTTATCATCATCAGCCACTCCTGCCGATATTTCAGTATCTTTATTCACGTTCATAAATTAGCTCCCCCGCTGGCCGCTGCCGCAGGATCGCTCCAGCCCAATGAGAACAAGTCAGTTAAAGTGCAGCTAAAAGCCGGCGACATGCTTGGCTACATCAAGGCCAGCTACGACTGGATACCGGTCGACACCAAAAGTACCCTCAGCGGTTTTATCCACCCCGAGTCTTACGCCATCGAGCCCTGGAAGATCCACGTCTTTGACCCGTTTACACTTTTTTCGGGCGAGCTAAAAACGCAATTGCTGGCTAAAGACTTGCGGAGCGCCGCCCCAAGAGCCGGTAAAATCGACTATGACCAGCCGGGCAAGCTAATCGGTAATTGGTTTAGAGAAGGCAGTGGT
>Ga0209515_10006230_pt1 | contig 14975 bp, 15 predicted proteins | sample Subgroupgradi54m_FD_187454 | JGI IMG/M metagenome (GOLD analysis project Ga0209515, IMG submission 187454) | Subsurface groundwater microbial communities from S. Glens Falls, New York, USA - GMW60B uncontaminated upgradient, 5.4 m (SPAdes)... ...
AACAGAAGGGATTTTTAGTGCTGTAAAAAGAATATATGGAGAAAAAATCCATGCTAGATCAGAAGTAGGTATAATTCAAGAAGCAAAAATTAAATTTTGGGCATATCAAAGAATGAAACGCTATGGCAAAGCACAGCAGAAGCTATGCTCAAATTTAAGAGAGTTTTGAATTATGCAACACAGCAGTTATTTATTGTGCTGCAGATGATACAAAAGCTCCATCCCATGTCTATAAAACAGCACGAAAGATACGTGAGAAAGATGTCTTTTTTGATCATAGCGATAAGATTATTCGAAAAAGTTTATTGTCCATATATCCTTTGTTAGGAAGAAACATTGTCGCTATTTTAGGAGAAGAAATTGGTCGTCCTCCCTCTCTAGAAAAGCTCTCAAAGAGAATGAATAACTTTATCTTAATACCAGGTAAAGTGAAGGAGATAATTACATTTTCAGATTTTATTGAAAGTCATGAGGAGTATACGTTTACTGTGAATAAGATTGGTCAAGAATCGAATGTTCTCAGAGGAGAAATTGCGTATAACGGCAAAGTCACAGGTAGAGTTAAAATTCTTAAACGTAAAGATCAAGTTGATGAAATACAAGAGGGAGAGATTATAGTATCACCGATGACTACTCCAGACTTTTTACCTGCAATGCAAAAAGCAGCGGCGTTTGTGACTGATGAAGGAGGAGTTATTTGTCATGCGGCGATTATTGCGCGGGAGTTGAAGAAGCCGTGTATTGTGGGGACTAAAAATGCTACTTCTGTACTTTATGATGGAGATTATGTTGAGGTTGATGCGGAGAAAGGGGTTGTGAGAGTATTGAAGACAAATATTTCTAAACAACTTTTAAAATCTGATATTAACTTAAATAAGTGGGAATTTGAGTTTCAGCAAAGGGCAGAACAGCCGATTTTACTTGCTGATTTTTTCTGCAGGGCGATTTCGATTCATTTTTTAAATGCAATACAGATAAAAATAGATAGTTATGATTATATATTTACCGACTCAAGCAAAGGATACAATAACGCGGTTCAGAAAAAAGTGGTATTTGAGCAATTACAACAAGTGATAGAAAATGATGTCTCATTACAAAATATTCTAAAAAATTCGATACAAATTCCCGTACAGTTCAATACTCTCGCTCATACACTTAAGGGGGCGATTAAGGATGAGGCTATTGACAATGAGAAATTGGCTGAATATTGGAAAGAGATGGATGCTGAATTCCTCAAAGTTATTCCTTGGTTTTGGTATCCATGGTATATCTCCAAGGAAAACTGGTTGACAGATAGAGTGAAAAGCAGGTTACAGAAGTATCATAGGGAAATTGAAAACATAACAGATTTGGATGATGCTTTGATGACACTCATTTTTCCTGTAAAGAAAACGGCATTTCAATTAGAACAAGAAGATATGAAAAGACTTGTATCAATTGCTGAAGTGAATCCTGATTTTGTCCATACTCTTTCATTTAAACGGGAAGCAGAACAATATTTGAAAAAATATGGTTGGCTGACTACTTTTATTCTTGCTCCATTATTGCCGATGACTTTCCAGCAGCTTGTAGTGAGGGTAACACAAGCTATGGGGGAAGGTTTCAAAGATAATTTTGAACAGCAAAAAAAGATAATGAAAAAGAATGAGGAGAAGGCAAAGAAGATTCTGTTCATTGTTAAAAATGATCTCAAATTACGGGATGATATTGAAAATGCCAGAGAATTAGGATATGTGCTTACGGCGGGAATTGAAGAAGCGTATAAGTCTTCTTCCCAATATCTTGGTTTTATGCAGCTGGTGGCAAAAAGAATAGGTGTGTCATTTGAAGATATTAAATTTTTTTTATCCTCTGAAATTTGTGGGATGTTAAAAAGAGAGATCGTTATTTCTACAGAGGAACTCAATGAAAGAAGAAAAGGCTTTGTGATGATGATTCTTAATCACAAACAGTATGTTCTTTTTGGTAAGGAGGGCCATGCCATAAGTGATTGGGTGGATTGCGAGCTACACAAAGTTAACTTACATATCACAAAATTAAAAGGTCAAACTGCTTGCACAGGTTTTGCTGAAGGGAAAGCAAGGATTGTGCTTAAGCCATCGGAGTCATATGCACTAGCGAAAGGAGAGATTCTTGTTTGTCCCATGACTAATCCAGATTATGTCATGGCAATGAAACGTGCGGCGGCTATAATTACAGATGAGGGTGGTCTTTTATCACATGCGGCGATAATGTCGCGTGAATTTAATAAGCCGTGTGTGATTGGGACAAAATATGCGACACGCGTTTTTAAAACGGGAGATTTGGTTGAAGTGGATGGTGAGAAAGGGATTGTTCGAAAAATTGAGAGTCAACAACATGAGTGGCCGCTTAGAGGAGAGATATTTCATTGGGGGCCGATTCCGGGGAGATTGATTTGGTCGGGTGCGGAGTTTTTAGAGGTGTGTTGTGAAACGGTGTATGAGAGGTTTGGGATGAGGTGGCCACAGACGTTGATGTTATTTAAAGACAAACGGATGTTGTGGCTTAATGAGTTAGATGCACTAACAGAGTTTGGAAAACAGATTTTTTTGAAATATATGTTGCCTTCTACTTCTTGGAAGAAGATATATCATAATTGGGAAAAGGCGCTTCACAAATTGTTGTTGTTTGAGAAGAAATTGGATGCGGTTTTGTTGAGAACATGGAGTAATGATCTATTGCGTTTGAATTGGCTAGAATTTCATGCGTTATTGAAAGAGTTTTGGGTGTGGACGATTCCTACGGAATTGGGTAATTATGGGTCGCCGGATTTACTTGAAGAGGCGTTGAGAAAATATATTCGTGATAAGAAAGAATTGGCAAGTGCGATGGAAATTTTGACGGCGCCAGAGGAATTGTCGTTCTATCAGCAGGAGGAGATTGATTTATTGCAGACTAGGGATTTGAAAAAACATTTGAATAAGTATTTTTGGCTGAAGAATAGTTATGCGGGTGCTGCAGCTCTTGATGTGGCGTTCTTTTTGAAGCGGAAGAAGAAGCTAGATTTGAATTTGAAAAGAGAAATGGGAGAAAATGTTTTACGCACTCAGTTGCGAAAAAAAGAGTTGGTGAAAAAATATAGATTGCCTGTGGATGTTGTGCATTTGGCTAATGTTATTTCCGATAATGTGATGTGGCAGGATAGGCGTAAGAAATATATTTTTAAGAATATTTATTACAAAGATTTATTTTTGAAAGAGATTGTAAGACGGTTTGGCTATTCTTACGATGATTTACAGAATTTAGATTATGGGGTTGTTGGGGATATTATCTCTGGGGAAACTATGCGTACGGTAGTCGATAAGCGACGAGGAGCGTTTGGATTTTATTTTGAGAGTTCAATACGGTGTTTGGATGCGGCAAAAGCATTACGATATTGGGAGCATTATGCGGAGGAAAAAGTGAATGCTGATGTTACGGAATTTAATGGAGTTGTGGCGTGTGCGGGAAGTGGGAAAGTACGAGGAAGAGTTCGGATAGTGCTTGATCCGCATGCGATTGATGATTTTGTTGAAGGAGATATTTTAGTTGCACCGATGACTAGCCCGGAATATGTATTTGTGATGAAGAAAGCAAGTGCGATTATTACGGATACTGGTGGGTTGACGTCGCATGCGGCGATTGTATCGCGAGAATTGAAGAAAGTGTGTTTAGTTGGGTGTAAGATTGCAACGAAAGTTCTCAAAGATGGGGATTTAGTAGAAGTGGATGCGGAGAGGGGAATTGTGAAAATTATTAAAAGAAGTAAAATAAAATAGAACGAAAGCTTTTTGTAGTAGTGGTGATGAGTTCTTTGTATGATTCACATAAAAAAATTAAGTGCTACTGCAGTTGTGCCATCATATGCACATGTGCATGATGCAGGGATGGATTTGTATGCGTCGGATGTGATAGTGATTAAGTCGGGGACGCGAGTGCTTGTGCCTACGGGTATTTCTATGGCGATACCTTCGGGCTATGTTGGGCTTATTTGGGACAAGTCAGGGATGGCGGCGAAGTTTGGATTGAAGACAATGGCAGGAGTTATTGATGCAGGATATCGCGGTGAGGTTAAGATTGTGATGCATAATTTGTCTGCTGTTGATTATACGGTGAAGGCAGGTGAGAAGATTGCACAGATGTTGATTCAGCCAGTTGTGCAGATGCCGCTTGTGGAGGTTGAGGATTTGGATGCGACTTTGCGAGGGAAAGGGGGGTTTGGGAGTACGGGGTTGAAGTAGGGATTATTTTCTCCATTTCTTCCAAAATTCTTGTGAGTCGATTCTGGGGTCAACGAGTTCTCGCCAGAATAGATGGCTTTCTTGTGAATCTTCAATAATGGGCCAGAAGTTTTTTGCAAGTGGTTTGTCTTTTACTGCTTTGAGCATTTCTATGGTCGGATGCCAATCGATGTTGAGAGAGGTACAAAGATTAGCATAATTATAACAGCGTTGTTCAAGATATTTTATTTTGGCGTGTTCGAAGTCTAATGAGGTTAAGGTTTGCCAGAGATCCATGGCTTTTAATCCTATTTTTTCGGTAACGTTGTTGATAAAAGCAAGGTCATTGACCATTTCACCATTGATTTCTAGGTTGTAATATTGTAATCCGGTGAGAAGGTTGCCTTCGTAATGAGAGTGGGTGGCATTATCCATTGAAAATTTGATGTCTTTGTAGATACAATAGATGCGAATGGTTTCTAAGGAAAATTTATTTAGATTATCTTGCCATAATTTTATGGGGTGAAGATTTTGAAATTGTTTAATTATCAGGATGTGACCTTGGCCGAATTGAGCTGAAACGTCATAGGGACCGAACGTGTCATAACAGATTTGAGGGTTGATGTCGGAGTACAAACTATAGGCGAGATGATAACAGGCGTTTGAGAGTTGGCCTAATGCTTTTGCGATGTTGGGGTTGGCGGCGTGGAGGTTTGAAAGAGAGGAGTTGATTTGTTCGGAAGAATGGATGCGATTTGTACCATGCAGAGCAAAGGGGTCTTCTGGACAGATGGATTGAAGAAGGGAGTAATAAAAATGGGCGAGGGCAAGTACTTTTTCTTTGCTCATACCGGCTATTTTTGCTTTGATGAGTGAGAGCAACATTTCGGCGCGGATGACACTTGGGGAATGGAGCAGAGGGGCGATTTCTGAGGGGTTGTATGATGAGGTGAGATTGATCATTTTCAATATCCTCTCTGTTCCTTCTTTGGCATATAAAGGAAATATGTCAAAGCAGTCGATAGGCTGGAGGGTGGTGAGGTCCATATGGGACAGACCTTGCTGGACTGCATCAAGAAAATCAGGAATCCATGTTTCAGTTATCTGATTCATGTTCTTCCTCTGCTCCTTTTTCTTTCTCGATTACGTGAACTTCCCCTGATTCACCACACATTTCAATGAACATACTTTCTTGGAGAATTTGTGTAGAGGGATTATTTGTGGTTGGGCATTTTGCAGAGACGATACAGGGTGTACCCATTTCGCGGCTGACAATGGAGGGATGGGAGGTCATGCCACCAATATCGCAGATAATGCCTGCGGCTTTACCCATAAGCAGGACCATATTGGGATCGGTGATTCTTGTGACGAGAATATCGCCTTGTGAAAAGGTATTAAAATCTTCTCTAGTTCTTATTATTTTTACTTTTCCTTGGGCTTTGCCCTGACTGACGCCGAGGCCTTGGAGAATTTTTTTCATTTTATTTATACCAAATATTCTTCTATGGCTCTATCGATTGATTTTTCCACTGCTTCTTTGATTCTATCTCGTGTTTTTCTAAAGTCATCAAGCGTTCTGCCAAATGGATCGTCTATTTGCCCAGGTAGTTTGGCATATGCACGTAGACAAGCGATCTGTGGAACTTTGTTTGCTGCAGTGTAGAGTCTGCTTACATATCTTGCATGTTCTATATTTAGAAGAAGGATAAGATTGATGTCATCTCTTATTCTTGTTTGCTGATGAAAATTAGTTTGAGGAACCAAACCTATCTCCAGAAGTACTTGGTTGCGTTTTATTACTTCGTCTGCCATCAAATAACGAATACAATATTTAATGTCTTTTCTGGATTTTTGGTTAAGACACTCTTCTTTGTGTTCTACTACTCTTTTGGCAATTTCTTGAGCATTTCTTTGGTATGCACCACTGTTCAGACCTATTTTAATATTATCTAATAAAAAAGACAGGGGGAATTGCAATAAGTTAGTTTGAGCAAACTGGGCATGCGTGCCACTGGAATATATCTTTATTTTATCTTCTAATCCAGTATTTTGAACATAATTTTGAGCGATAGTGTGAGCAATAGGACTTCTGCCACCGTTACCAGTACAGATGTATTCGATTGCTAGTGTGTTTTTCATTATTTAGTTATAGAATCAGATTAACTATTTTAATATTTGTTGTAATTTTGTGACAACAAGTAGAAAAGTTTAAATAGAGTACCAAAATAGTATAGGATAAGAAAAGAAAACAAAAGTATGAAAAACGTACAAATACGTAAAGTTTATAAATGAGTAGAATATACTAGGAGTTGGTGATGTATAATGACAGAAGTAGAAACGGCAAAAATGTCGGAACGGGGACAGATAATAATTCCTAAAGAGATTAGAGATTATGTTGGAGCTGGGGAAAGTACAATTTTTACAATTATTCCTCTTGATCGAGAAACAATCATGATGAAGAAGTTGGATAAGAAGAAACTGCTTGAAGAGTTTGCCCAAGTGAGAGCGAGTGTAAAACATAAAATGAGTGAAGAAGAGGTTAAGGAAGAGATTATGCAATATAGGAAAGAAAGGAGACGGTAATTATGGAGGGGAAAAATAATTCTCCAATAAAAGTAGTTATTGATACAAACGTTCTTATTTCGGCAGCAATTTCTTTGTATGGTCATCCAGCAAAAATATTTGAGATGATGCTTCTTGAAGAAATACAGAATTTTACCAGCGAGGAGATGCTTGAAGAACTGATCGATGTTTTACATAGAAAAGAAATTGCAGAAAGAATGAGTGAATCGCAACGAGAATTTATAATACATCATGTAGAGATTTTTTCGGTTAAAATCAAACCACTGGAAAATATACAAGTGATTTTTGATGATCCTGATGATGATAAAATTGTTGAATGTGCTGTTTTTTCAGGAGCACAGTATATCATTTCAGGTGATGATCATCTTTTAAAATTAAAAGTATTTAGAGGGATAAAAATTGTAACACCTGCAGAATTTTTTAAAATAATAAATCTTGGAGGAGAACATCATGGATGAAACACTTTCAATTCTCCAAAGAATCGGACTAGAAGAACAGGAAGCGAAGACGTACATTGCGTTGTTGGATATAGGGGAAGGGGCTGCGGCCAAGATTGCAGAAAAGACAGGGATAGGCAGGGTGCATATGTACCAAATTCTGGCGAAATTGATGGACAGAGGACTTGTGTCATTTGTGATTAAGAATAATGTGAAGTATTTTATTCCGGCAAACCCGGAGGTGCTGCTTAAAGATTTAAAAGAGAAAGAGCAGGAATTGCAGAAAATTATGCCGGCATTGAAGGCGCGTTTAGAATTACCGTTTCAGGATATTAAAGTTGAGGTGTACAAAGGAGTTGAGGGGTTTAGGAGTGTATTGAAAGACCGCATTGCGTGTGGAGGAGATTTGTATTCGTTTGGAGTGGATGAGGAGATGTTTCAAGAGAAGTTTGGCACAATTGTGGAGCAGTTTTTTCGCCAAGAGAAAGAGAAAGGATTGAAAGAATATATTTTGACCAGTGATGCAGCGAAGTTTATGTATGGTGAGAAGCATGTGGAATATCGATTTATTCCTGATGAATTTTTTGATCCGACACCTACGGCGATTTACAAAGATCGAGTGTTGATGATTATTTGGGAGCCGTTGACGACGATATTAATACAGAATAAAAATCTTGCAGAAGCGTATCGCAAGCATTTTTTATTGTTGTGGAAAACAGCGAAGAAAAAGAGATGATTGGTCCCTTTCCTGATTTAATATTTTATTTTATCTTCATTTTCTTTTTAATTTTCTCTACATCTTTATGCAGATGCAATAGAATTGTGTGAGAATTCTGATCGATATTTAAATCACGCAGATCTTTTTCTAAATCTAATTCGGCTCGTGCTTGGTCTCTTTTCGCGGCGCGGTTTTGAGCCATAAGGATAACTGGTGCTTGCAGGGCAGCAACGCAGGAGAGAACTAAATTTAGGAGGATAAAAGGGAAAGGATCAAATGGTTTATTGATGATGATGTAGCTGTTAATGATGATCCAACTGAAAAGAATGATGAGAAAAGTGATGATAAAAGACCAACTACCACCAACTTCGGCGATGCGATCAGATAAACGATCAAACCATTTAAGGTCTTTTTTGTAGATTTTGTCGATGTTGTCAAGTGTTTCTTGTGCTTTACGAATTTCAGTCTCAAAAATTTGAAGGATGTCGATGTCTTCGCTAAATTTTTCTTTTCTTTTTTTTGCCATGTGATTATTTTTGAATGAAAAGAGGTTTTTGATGATTTTGTGTTTTCATAATAATATTAATGCAGACTATACCCATTATTTTCGTTAATGACTTCAAGGGTAAGGTTGAGTTTGAATTTGCTTTCGGCGTAGATAGTATATAAAGGATCGTTTTTGTTTACGAAGTCGTTGACTTTTTTATGAATAATTAAACCGGCGGCTTTGTCGTCGGGAGCACCGGCAATTCTGGCGATTTTTGCGATGATTTGGTTGTCGATTGAGGTGATGCGGCCAATTTTGGGAGCGAGGATTATAGATTTAAATGAGGCAAGTTTTAAAAGTTTTTGTTTGCCTTGGGCGTTGATAATTTGATTCATTTTTTTAAGTGCTTTGCCGCTGTCCAGAATTTCTTTAGCTACTTTAAATCCGTCTTTGTATTTCCCAGTCATTTCAAGCAAGAGGCCGGCCATTTGCAGCGCTTTTTTTCGTAAATCAGGAGGTGCTTTAGGATCATTGCGAAGGATAGCCATGACGTCTTGGGCTTCAAGTAAAGGGCCAACACCATACCCAATAGGTTGTGAGCCGTCGGTAAGAATTACTTTAATATGCATGCCGAGTTTTCGACCAATGAGTTCAAACATTTGTTTAAGATGTTTGGCTTTAGGTAAAGTATTCGCTTTTGTACTTTTACCCATGGGGATATCAATTAAAACATGAGTGGCGCCAACAGAATATTTTTTGGCCATAACGGAGGCGAGAAGTTGGCCTTCAGCGTCGATAGAAAGAGGATGTTCAACTTGGATAATTTTATCATCAGCAGGAGCAAGATTCATGGAACCGCCGTGGACAATACAGGCGCCAACGGTGCGGATGATTTGTTTTATTTTTTTTTCGGGTAATTCGACTTTGGCAAGGCATTCCATGGTGTCAGCGGTGCCAGCAGGAGAAGTTATAGCACGAGAACTTGTTTTGGGAATAGTAAAACCGGCGGCGGCAATAATGGGGACGACAATCATGGTGGTGCGATTGCCAGGGATGCCGCCAATACAATGTTTGTCTAAGACCATGCCGGGAAATTTTAATTTGGAGCCGGTTTCAACCATGGCGCGGGTGAGGTCGATAATCTCTTGAGGAGATAGACCTTTACTAAAGCAGGCGGTGACAAAATAAGTTTTTTCTATGTCTGTTAACCGGTCATTGGTGATGTCATCAACGATATGATATAATTCTTCGTAGCTGAGGTGTTTGCCATATAATTTTTCACGAATATGGATAATAGATTCTGGTTTAGCGGTGTATTTTAGGTCGATGTGGTCATTGTTTTTAACGTGCAGATGGTCAAGAACTTCTTCAAATAAACCCAATTTACCTTCGGGAACGGCTTTCTTTGTTTCGGAAATATCAAGAATACAGATGACTTCTTTGCTGTTATGTTTGACAAGTACACGATCACCAGAGCGTAAATCAAGTTTTTTGGCGTCTTTTTTGTTGAGAATAGCTATAAAAGTGCCGCCGCTGGCGATATCCATATCTTTTACTTTAAAATGCATACTTATAACCTCTTTTCAGGGGAAGGAGGAATGTTGAGTTTTTATAGCTTTGGGTGGGGTTTGTGCTCAAGAGGAGGTTTTTTAGAGGAAAATCCAGGGATTAAGGGCGAAAGGGGAAGGGGAAAACGAAACATTTATAAACCAATGCAAAGAATACTATATAAAGTTACCGTTTAGTTATACGGCTAGGGTATTATTATGATTCGCAAATCCATTAAAGAATGTCCGGAATGTGCAAGTAAGAATATTTATCGGAATGTGGAAAAAGGAGAGACAATCTGTCGTGATTGCGGTTTAGTTCTGGAAGATCGAATGATTGATTTCTCGCAAGAGTGGCGAGATTTTGAAGATGATGGTGGAGGAAGCAAGAGAAGAACGGGTGCACCAACGTCGGAAACGCAGTTTGATAAAGGATTAGGTACAGAAGTTGGGACAACATCAGATTTTTATAAGTTAGGTTCAGATAGAGAACGAGATCGATTTTTTCGTTTGCGAAAATGGAATATTAGAATTAGTACGGCAATTGAGCGAAATTTGAAAGTGGCTTTAGCAGAGTTGAAGCGAGTAAGTTCATTTTTACGGTTACCGCGCTCCGTTGAAGAGGAAGCGGCACGAGTGTATCGCTTAGCGGTGCAGAAAGGTTTAGTTCGAGGGCGCTCTATGGAGTCGGTTATTGCCGGAGCGTTATATGCAGCATGTCGACGGCATGAAATTCCACGAACGCTTGACGAGATGAGTGAAGCGTCGGGTATTGAGAAGAAAGAGATTGGACGAACGTATCGATTTGTGACACGAGAGTTAGGTATTTCAATCAAACCAAGTAATCCAGCGGATTATATCCCTCGATTTGCGTCGGCATTAAAGTTGAGTCCAGAAACGCAGTCGAAAGCAGTTGAAATTTTAGAAATGGCGCGAGATATTGAGTTGACGTCAGGCCGAGGACCTACAGGGATTGCGGCGGCGTCACTTTATGTGTCTAGTTTATTGCATGGGGAGAAACGAACGCAACGAGAAGTTGCGGATGTGGCAGGGGTTACGGAAGTTACGATTCGAAATAGATATAAAGAGTTGATTAAGAAGTTGAAGCTGGGAAAAGATGTTGAGAAGAGCAAGAAGAAGTAGTTTTTTGATTTGGTTAATTTAGATTATCTTTTTAGGTTGATTACTAAACTTTAATATACTATTGTACAAATATCTCTGCTATGAAAACGGAGAAGTCTTGTGGAGCTATAATTTTTAGGAGAAGTAAAAAGAGTATAGAATTTATTGTAATCAAACATTCACTTTCTGTGGGGGGACATTGGGATTTTCCAAAAGGACATGTAGAAGCAGGGGAAACGGAGCAGGAGACGGCTTTGCGGGAAGTGAGTGAAGAGACGGGGCTGAGAGTAAAATTAATTGAGGGATTTAGGGAAGAAATTAGGTATGTTGATCAGATTAATAATGTCAATAAAGTAGTTGTTTTCTTTGTGGGGGAGGCTATAAGTTCTGAAGCTAAAGGCGATGGGAAAGAAGTGGTTGATTTATGTTGGCTCGAGTATGATTTAGCTTTAGAAAAATTAACGTATGAGAATGCGAAACATGTATTGAAAAAAGTGGAGTTGTTTTTGAAAGAGAGATGAAAAAGTGTTTAAAGAAAATGAGATCATGAATTTATCTAAATTAAATATAATAACTTGACAACATTTCTCCTACACAATTCTGTTCCATCAGTGCTTTTGTTTGAGATATATTACCATTCGTCTGCGCCACTGCCCACCCTAATTTTGTAATCGCTTTGCTAAAGGGCATTCGTCCCAAAAATGCGGCTCCTTTGTTTAAAATAGCGTGTCCGGCGTTGTACTGTTCCAAATCCATATCAGAAGTGCTACGAATGGCGATAGGGATTCCCAGTTCGAGATGTTTTTCAATGAATGCAACTCTTTTTTTATTTCCTAACACACTCAATCCTAGATTACTATCCATTAATATTCCTTTCTCTTCTGAAAAATCTCTTCTCATCAAAATATCATCCATGACAATTGAAAATTGTGCCACTGATATAAATCCGTTTCGTAATACTGGTTTCTCAAAATTATTTTTCTTGATTGATGTATAATTCTCTGGATACTCAATCGAACCTGCACGAACAAATGCTAGAGGTTCTGCAAAAAAACTGTCAAACGCATTACTGCCTCGTGATCTTATTTTTTGGACATGGGCACCGTGATACACAGTTGTAAATGTTGACTCTTTATCTCCTGAGAAACAAACAACAACATCTTTTAGTGAAGAATACGCGACAAGACGAATACTATCTTCTAAATGTCTTTGCACATGATTTTTGTCCTGGTCTGAAGGTAGCATCGCGCCGGTCATCACGACTGGTTTATTGAGATTTTGTAACATCAACGCTAATGCCATAGAAGAGTATTCCATCGTATCAGTGCCATGTGTTACAACAACTCCAGTAATATCCGGACGTTGCACATAGTTAAATATTTTCTCTGCAAACATATTCCAGTATTGAGCGTTCATATTGACACTATCAATAATTCCTAATTCTTGTAATTCTAGACGGGCAATATCTTTTAAATGAGGAAAACGACCAAGTAGCTCTTTGCCTGACAATTCGACAATATATGGTTTTACTCTCTGTCCATTTCCTGCTGTAAGATAATCCCCGTAACTCACACCGGCAATGGTACCCCCAGTGGTTAGTATGGCTACAGTTGGTCTCATGTTGGACAAAAATGGAGGCGTATTTATTAAGTTTTCTCTTGAAAGTGGTAAAAATAACCACGAAACTATTTTAAACTATGTTTATCCTCTTCTGAATATGAACCTAACCCTTTCGAAAGAAAAAGACTTTTTATCTATCATCTCCCTCATTCAAAAAGCAAAGCAAAAAGCATTTTCAACTATAAATATTCAGCTGATCGATTTATATTGGAATATTGGTCAATATATTAGTGAAAAAATAAAAAGTACACAATGGGGGGAGTCTGTCGTAAAAGATTTAGCTAACTTTATATCCAAACTGCATCCAGATATTAAAGGCTATTCTGATAAAAATTTATGGAGAATGAAACAGTTTTATGAAGCATACGCAGATAAGCCAAAACTCTCACCAGTGGTGAGACAATTAAGCTGGACTCATAATATGATTATTCTCACGAAAACAAAATCAGTAGAAGAACAGGATTTTTATATTCACTTAAGTCTTAAAGAATTTTATTCTAAACGTGAGCTGGAAAGACAAATTGATTCCGGTTATTTTGAAAGAAGTATGGTCTCAAAAAAGAAACTCTCGCCAGTGGTGAGACAAACAAGGCCGGAATTAACCAATTTATTTAAAGATACCTATATTATTGATTTTCTAAACTTACCTGAAAATCATTCAGAAAAAGACTTTCGTTTAGCATTAATTCAAAATTTCAAAAAATTTATCTTGGAATTTGGAAAAGATTTTGCGTATGTTGGTGAAGAGTATAAAGTACAAGTGGGGAAAAATGATTATTTTATTGATCTTCTTTTTTATCATCGCGGTTTGCAATGCCTCGTGGCGTTTGAATTAAAAATAGATGATTTTAAACCGGAATTTTTAGGGAAATTAAATTTTTATCTTGAAGCATTAGATAGGGATGTAAAAAAGCAACATGAAAACCCTAGTGTAGGAATCATATTGTGCAAAAGTAAAGATGATGAAGTTGTGGAATATGCGTTAAGTCGTAATTTATCACCTGCACTCATTTCAGAATATAAACTTAAATTAATAGATAAAGAAATATTACAACAAAAATTACATGAATTATATGATCTATCATTAAAAAAAGGTGAATAAGTGATACCATGAACCTAACACCTGAAGTGAAAGCACAATTGGAGCAACAGAAGAAAGATTGTGTGTTCTGTAAGATTATTAAGAAGGAAATCCAATCGAAGATTGTGTTTGAGGATGAGAAGACATTAGGCGTACTTGATATTTATCCAGCGGTGAAAGGGCATACGCTGTATATGTTGAAAGAGCATTATCCGATTATGCCGTATTTGCCTGTTGAGGATTTTACACATTTATTTGGGTTGCTGCCACAGTTGACGAAAGCGGTGAAAGGGGCGATGGTGTCAATTGCGCTTAACATATTTATCGCGAATGGGGGGGCGGCGGGACAGCAGTATCCACATTTTTTGATTCATCTGATGCCACGAGATGAGGGAGATGGTTTTTTTCAGTTTCTGTTCAACCGTAAGGAGAAAAAGTTAGCAGAGGATAAGGTGAAGCAGTTACAGGCGACACTGATGCAGATTATGCAGAATTATTTTCTATCGTCGCCGCAGGAGTGGCATCGCGGGATTGGAACTCGACCTAGTTATTTGCAGGGGATTGAGTCAAAAGGGATGGTGTTATATGAGGATGAGAAAGTGTTGTGTTTGCTGCCGTTTTTGAATATTGCGGCAGGGCAGATGGAGTTGTATAGCAAATTAGAAGAGAGATATATTGAAAAGTTGGCGATTTGGGATGCGGTGTATTTATTTACAGTAGGGTCGTTTTGTGCGTCGTTGTTATTTCAAGTTGCAGGGGCGCAAGGAACGAATTTACTTGTGAAGTCTGGAATAACAGATGATAATAGAGATGGGCGGTTGTGTGTGCATATTCTACCGCGAGCGCAGAATGATAGTTTGCAGGGGTTGCATTGGCAGCCGGAGCAGCCCAAATATAATTTAGATGGAGTGCAGGAGAAAATTAAAGAGAAGATGTGGAATGTGAAGTTTAAAGCGGAGCAGGCGGTTGAGAAGAAAAAAGTTGTAGAAGAGAAAGTTGTGAGGAAGGAGGTCGTTATTGAGAAAGAGCCGGATTTTTTGTCGGCGAAAGATGAGATTTTGCGGGCGATACAGAGGATGCAGGGGAGGTGAATTATTTTAGAGGACAGATGTTTACATCATCGAAATCTGCACGAACGCTTATTGTGGCGAAACCTATTT
>Ga0209515_10006232_pt1 | contig 14971 bp, 27 predicted proteins | sample Subgroupgradi54m_FD_187454 | JGI IMG/M metagenome (GOLD analysis project Ga0209515, IMG submission 187454) | Subsurface groundwater microbial communities from S. Glens Falls, New York, USA - GMW60B uncontaminated upgradient, 5.4 m (SPAdes)... ...
GCCACCCTGACGGCTTTTGCCGCAAAATAAAAAACCCCGCAAATTATTCTCTATTACGCTGGAAAATCCACCTCGAACAACAGCAAGACGAAGAAGAAAAATCATCACGAAAGAGAAAAAAGAAAGAACAAAATGATGCTAATCAACAACAAAAAACATAGAAATAATAACATTTTATACCATTGACAACGTGCCACAAATCTAAAAATTTTCAAAAAACACCACAATATTTATATATACACCAAATATATACCAAATAGATATCGAGTATATAAAAAAATATCTATAAAACAAGATACCGAGGTCAAATACATATGGTTCAAGCTATGATTGAAATATCAAAAAACACCAATCAAGTACTCAACATCGTCAAAGCACGATATAATCTCAAAGACAAATCCCAAGCAATTGAAAAAGTTGTGCTTAAATATGGAGAAGAAATACTCGAACCAGAGTTGCGCCCCGAATTTATCCAAAAAATAAAACAGCTTGAAGAGAAAGGGAAATTCACCTCTTATACTCATCTTTCCGATCTAAAGAGAGAACTTGAACATGCGTGAATTTTCTATAGAAGAAGATCTGAAAAAAGAACTGAGCAAACTCTTCAAACGTGATAAAGCATTCTATGATGCCATTATGAACAAGATGGAAGAAATATTAAACTGCGTTGATGTCAGCCATTATAAAAATCTCAGAAGTCCACTGCAAGAATTCAAAAGAGTCCACATCAAAAGTTCATTTGTTCTCACATTCAAATATCTCCAAACTGAAAATAAAATAATATTCTATAAACTGGACCATCACGATTATATCTACTAGTAAAAAATATTTACACATCTACCCAATCCCTTTAATCACCACCTCTCCTAATTCCAACGATGATAACAACGGCTCCCTCACCCGTTCATATATCGCCATCGCTTTCTGCCGCGCAATAGCAACCAACTGTTTTTTTACCGCATCTGCCCCTTGCGTCTCATCTACTCGCCAATCAATCACATCATCTGCCGACACTTGAGTTGGATAAATAAATTTTCGATGCATCGGAATAACCGTTGCATCCAAATGACGAAGAACATGACTCAGCTCCCGCCCCCGCTCAGTTACATCTCGTCGTATTCGTCTATTCTGCGCAATCTCAGGAGTCGTCACCACAAAGATCTTATGATTATACAACGACAACAAACTATTTTCCACCCCGCTGCCAGAATACAATGTATAAATCCCTTCAATAATAGCTACATCTAACCCACCCATCACTTTCACCTTCTTTGCTCCATACGCATGCAATGAAAAATCATATTGTGCATACGAAAATTCCCGCCCATCTTTCAACTCCGTCGCATACCGCACCAATCGATCAAAATCCACACTCTTCGGATGATCAAAATTAAACTCCGGATTAAAACAAAATAAATCCCTCTCCGCTCGCGGAATATAACTCAAATCTTTATAACAATCATCCGCCGACAACACAACCGTTTTAACCCCCCAGCAAGTCAAATGCTTCTCAATCAACTCCGCAATTGTCCCCTTCCCCGAGCCTGAACCGCCAGCAATACCGATTAGATAAGTCATAAAAAAGAAATATGCTCCCTATTTATAAAAAAATAGCAAGTAGAATCTACGTATTCAACAGCTTGATTTTGGTCTGAAAAATTATTGCAAATACTCTTCAATCTCTTTCTTTTTCTGCGGATTCAACGACACATGCAAACCATACGATGTCGGCTTCAACACCAAAATTTCCTCTTTGACCAATTCTTTCGCAGCATCTTTCACATCGCCTTTAACGTGTCCCGGCAATCCTTTCTTCAAATTCTCAATATCAGTATGCTTGCCGCCTATATACCCATGTTGAAATAATTTCTTCACAACAAACCCTTTTAATTGCCTATCTTCCATCTAAAACACAGAAAATAAACAGACTATTAAAATATTACGAAAATTCTTAAATTACATAAAACAACATTGATAACACCAGAAATTATATAAACTAGCAGTGTTTTGTAACATTAAAATGGAAGAACCAACTTTATTTATTCAAACCTTCGGCGATTACCCTTTAATAAGAATACTCAATTTTCTCATCTATTCACGTGATTTCGATTACCCCATCACTGAAATCGCTAAAAACGCTGATGTTAACTTCCAGACACTAAAAAAACTCTGGCCCGAACTCGAACAAAAAAAATTTGTCATCACGACCAGAACATTAGCTGGAAATACCCTCTATAAAATAAACACCACCAATCCCATCATTCAGAAAATCATCGAACTAAATAATGCTCTATGCTGGGAAGAAGCATCAGCAACACCAGAAATTCTCGCAGAATAACGTCGTAAAAAACCCCCAAAACGCAACCTTTATAAACAACCTCTTTTTCCCATATATATTCAAGTCCGAGTGAATAGCGCATAGGGCTTCCAATGAGTAAAATCAAAGGCAGTTAAATATCGCATCTTCTCGAGAACTAATAAATACAAAATGGCACAAGAACAACCTCAACAAGAATTAAAACATATTATTCGTATCGCCAACGTCGATTTACCAGGTAAAAAAGCAGTTCCCTTTGCCCTAACCGACATCAAAGGAATAGGTATTAACTTCGCCAACGTCATCTGCCTTCTCGCAAACATTAATATTGACCGCAGAGCCGGTTCATTAACACCAGAAGAAGTACTCAAAATTAATAATCTAATCAATCAACCAGCTCAAAACGGCATTCCAACTTGGTTCTTAAATCGCCGCCGCGATTATGACTCTGGCGATGACAAACATCTTATTACCGCTACATTAAATTTCACTCAAGATAACGACTTAAAACGCTTAAAGAAAATAAAATGTTATCGTGGTATTCGACACATTCACGGTCAGCCCGTTCGTGGCCAGCGCACTAAAGCAAACTTCCGTAGAAATAAAGGAAAAGTTGTCGGCGTTGCCAAGAAAAAAGAACCAGCCAAAGCTGATTCTGGTAAATCCGATTCCAAAGAAAAAGGAAAAGGTAAAAAATAAAGGTAAATTAAAATGGGAGATCCTAAAAAACTTAAAAAAAAGTACAACACACCTATTCATCCTTGGAATAAAGTTGCAATTGAACAAGAACGCATTCTGACCAAAGAATACGGTTTAACCAACAAAAAAGAAATTCATCTTGCAACAACCTTCTTAAAAAAATATAAAGAAATTGCCAAAAAATTAATTGCCACCAAAACCGCACAAGCTGAAAAAGAAAAAGCTCAAGTCATAGAAAAACTCCAACGCTACGGCTTTTTACAAGTTGGTTCACAATTAGATCAAATTTTAGGATTAGAAACAAAAGACGTCATGGAACGCCGGCTGCAAAGTTTGTTATTCCGCAAAGGTTTTGCCCGCTCAATGAAACAAGCTCGCCAGTTTGTCACCCATCGCCACGTTATCATTGGCAAAAAACAAATTACCTCGCCTTCCTATATGTTAACGCTAGAAGAAGAATCTTCATTAACATTTAAGCCAACATCACATTTAGCCAGTGCTGATCATCCTGAACGCATAAATCTTGTTCAGCAGAAATTGCATGAAGAAGCCGAAACAGTTCGTAACACAATTAAAGAAAGCAACGAAAACAAAGAATCCACCAAACAATCAAAAGAGGAAATTAAAGCATGAAATCTGAAAAACCCATGGCGCCGCCAGAAGAAACACGTCAAGCGCCATCACAAGATTCCTACCAAAAACTTCGTTGGGGTGTTGCTCATATCTATTCTTCATATAACAATACTATTATCACCGTTACCGATATTACCGGAACCGAAACCATCGCTCGTTCATCTGGTGGTCAGATTGTAAAATCAGATCGCTTAGAAAGTTCACCAACTGCCGCAATGGGTGCAGCCAAAAAAGTTGCTGAAATCTGCCGTGAGAAAGGCATCACAGGATTATATATTCGTGTTCGCGCTCAAGGTGGCCATAACGGTGCAAAGAATCCCGGACCTGGTGCTCAAGCTGCTATTCGCACACTCTCAAGAGTTGGTATGCGTATTGGCAAAATTGAAGAAGTCACCCCTGAACCGCATAACGGTTGCCGAATGAAAGGCGGACGTAGAGGACGTCGAGTATAAACTAATTAAAATAAGAAATACAATCTAAAATTAGAGCAAAGCAAACCACATGACAATCAAACTTGAAAAAATTCGCGATGAACGCAAAAAAAATGCCATTATCTTCATGATAAAAAATGCTGATGAAGTATTTGCAAATACTATTCGCCGCATGATTATCGAAGAAGTACCAACTCTCGCCGTAGAAGACATTGAAATCAAAGAGCAAGGCTCCGCATTATATGATGAAATGTTTGCGTTACGTGTTGGCTTAACCCCAATTAAAACTGATTTAAAGAGTTACAATCTCAAAAGCCAATGTAAATGTGAAGGCGCCGGCTGTGCTCAATGTGAATTAAAAATTACATTGAAAGCAAATAAGAAAGGCTACGTCTACGCTGGCGAAGCGGAAAGTTCCGACCCTAAATGTACATTTGTCCATGAAAAAATGCCTCTCACAAAATTAATCACCAAACAAAAAATAGATATCACGATGACTGCTATCCTGGGTAAAGGAAGAGAACACACCAAATGGTCTCCAGGCTGGGCGTTCTACAAAAAAGAACCAGTCGTAAACCTAGGCAAAGTAAAAAATCCTGAATTAGTTGCTGAAAAATCAACTGACGGCGTCTTCACACTCAAAAACAAAAAACTGGAACTCAACCAAGAAAAAGTATATGACAGCAATTTATTAGAATACTACGCTGATCTTGACGAAGGGATAACTGTAGAGTATACTGATAACATCATCTTCACTTTAGAAAGTTGGGGTCAATTGACAAATAAAGAAATATTACACAAAAGTGTTGACATCTTAATTGAAAAAATTGAAACATTAGAAAAAGCAATATAAGTATTATAATAATTAAAAAACAAAAAAATAACAACAACCAAAATCACAATTGTATTAGGAGCATAAAACAACATGACAAAACGAACCGGGCCAACAAATTATCAACTGCAGCAGCTCTTGCACGAACTCAAAGCAAAAGCTGTTACCAGTAGATTCTGGAAGCGCATTGCCGAAGACTTAGAGAAACCAACCCGTCAGCGCCGCATTGTCAACGTATATACTATTGAACAAATCGCCCAAAACGGTGAAACTGTAATCATTCCTGGAAAAGTCTTAAGTGTTGGCAATCTTTCAAAAAAAGTCAACGTTGCTGCCTTCCAATGTTCATCTGAAGCTCGACAAAAAATCACCAGTGCCCAAGGTCGCGTCTTAACAATTGCTGAATTAATCAAAGAAAACCCCCAAGGGAAAAACGTGAGGATCCTCGGATAAATTACTACCATGAAAATCTACAACGCGCAAGATACCATCCTGGGACGACTCGCAACAACTGTTGCTAAAGACGTCATGTTAGGCGAAGAAGTTCATATTATTAACTGTGAAAAAGCAGTCATTAGCGGACGCAAAGTTGCAACAGTTGACAACGAACGAACCCGCCGTTTACGAAAAGGTTACCCCTTAAAAAGTGCCAAATTCTCCCGCTTACCTGATCGCTACGTACGTCGAACCATCCGTGGTATGTTACCTTGGAAATTCGCTCGTGGAAAAGAAGCATTTGACCGCATCCATTGCCACATCAGTGTTCCTGTAGGCTTGCAAGACAAAATCAGCACGGCTATTTCTTTAACAAAAGAATCAAAGAAAAAACTTCCTACATTAAAATATATAACTGTTGGTGAAGTATGTAAACAACTAGGTGGTAGAATCTCATGAAAAGCGCAATTCAAACTATTGGAACTCGAAAACAAGCAATCGCAAGAGTAAGCTTAAAACCAGGCAAAGGCAACGTCACCATAAACGGTAAATCATTAGCTTACTACGCTGATCGTTTATCCGCAGCACGTATGATTGAACCATTATTAATTGCCTCTGAAATTGCATCTAAAGTCGACATTAGCATCAAAGTCAACGGTGGCGGAGTAAACGGCCAAGCTGATGCAATTCGTCTAGGAATCGCTCGTGCTTTAGTTCAATTCGATGCAAAACTCAAAAAACCTTTCATGGAATATGATCGTTTATTATTAGTTGCAGACGTACGCCAAAACGAATCCTGTAAACCAAACGATTCCAAACCACGTGCAAAACGACAGAAATCATACCGATAAACCAACAAATAATATAGGACATTAAAATAATAAAAACTGGAGCCATTAAAACATGATCATACCAATTCGTTGCTTTTCCTGCGGTAAACCCGTAGGCCATCTGTGGGAAGAATATAAAGAACGCCTTGAGAAAGGAGAATCACCTAAAAAAGCATTAGATGCAATTGGTCTAGAACGCTTCTGCTGTCGTGGTCTATTCATTGGTCATCTAGAATTAATTGACATTGCCGGCGAATTCAAACGCAGTTAAATGTGATAATTTTATTTTCTTAATTTATTAATCATTACAATATGAAACAAATAACACAAATGTGTAAAGACGCTTTGTATAAAGCACATACTGTATTAAACACACTTGGAGATAAAGGGATCTTTGAAATATATGGTAAACACGTTACCGATATCTCAACTCAAGGTGATATGGCGGTTTCTAATGCTTTGAGAGAATTTTTTAAAGAACAAAATATTCCCGCAGTGCTTTATAGTGAAGAAAGTGGACGAACTGAACTCACCACAAATCCAAAATACACAATTACATTTGATGATATAGATGGAACCGATAATTATCATCGTGGCAGAGGCATACTCCCTTATTGTACTGTTGTTACTATTTTTGATTCACCAGAACCTAATTTTGAAAATACACTTGTGACTGGAATACTTGAACATAATTCCAAAAATCTATGGCATGCCCTCAGAAATAATGGCTGCTATTTGAATAATACACTAATCAATACTTCTGGCAGAAAAAATCTAGATAGAAGAACACTTATGATTATTGACCAATATACAAGCAGTGCAGATATTTCTAAATTCCTAAAAATATACCCTGAAGCCTGGATAAAAGATTTTGGTTCTGCAGCGTTACATTTAGCAGGAGTAAGTAGTGGATTATTTGATGCTTATATCTCTCCTTCACAAAAAGCTCATGAACTAGGAGCAGGATATCTGCTAATTAAAGAAGCAGGTGGTTTTTTAACAGATTTTAATTGTAATAATTTAGATAAAAGAAGATATGAATTCGATGCCAAATACCCCATTATTGCTGCTTCTACTCCAGAACTAGGAAAAGTATTACTTTCAAAGTTATAACCGCAATCAGAGAGATAATAAAAAAACTCACTTCTTCAAAAACACTTTCATCGCCTCTTGAAACTCTTTGCTTTCTAAACACACCCGCTGCAATACCTCCTCATATTGCAAATATGCTTTAAATTCTTCAGAAGACTTCCTTCTAAGCACACTTTTAATCGCCGAAAGAACAACTGAGGACTTTTCCGCTAACTGTCCCGCAACATGCTCAACTGCACCATTTAAATCTTCAACATCTCTAAACACTTTCGTAACTAACTTCTCTTCTAACCCTTCTTTCACCGTCAGTAAAGTTCCTCTAAATAAAATCTCTTTCGCTCTCCTCTCCCCAACCGTTCGCTCAAGTAAATAACCCCCGCCGCATGCAAATAATAATCCTTTATCAATCGTATTAAATACCAACCGTGCTGAAGACTGAGCATACATCATATCACACCCTAACGCAAACGCTAACCCCGCTCCTGCTGCCGTTCCATTCAACGCACAAATCGTCGGTTTTTGATACGTATATAATTGCTGCGCAATTGGATTGAATATATCATGCTGTAATTGTTGAATCTCACCTGCATTAGTAACATCCACACTCTTCAAATCCATCCCCGTAGAAAAATATTCACCTGTTCCTGATAGCACAACAACCCGCACTTTATTATCTTCTTGTGCCAATTTCAGAATTTCATATAACCCTCTCCCCATTTCTGGCGAAAACGCATTCACCGGAGGTCGATCTAACTGAATATGTCCTATATTATTACTTTGGAAATACCTAATTCCTTCATATTGCCCAACCATACCCTAAACAGAAAATAAACCATATATAAAAGTTATTAAACAGAAATAAATTCAAAAAAAACTACTCTTTCAACATCCTCACCACAACTAACCGTAACCATCCAATAAAAAAGAACAACACCAATAAATCAAATAACATACTCAACACCGCAACTGAAGAAAATAACATTCGAAAGGGTATCGCAATTAACGTAAATAACACCGCCGTCACAAGCGCAAAAATAAAAACTCGTAACAACTTCTTTTTCTTCTGCCCAAACAAAGCAAACGCCTCTCCAATCGACGCCCAAATAATATATTTATTCGCAAACACAAACCACATCACAAACAATAACAGCAACAGCCAAATCCCAAGTGAAAAACTCACCACACCATTTAAAAATTTTACGATTCCTTGAAACACACTGGGCGCTTTGAAATATAACGTCGGACTCAACTCCGCAAACCACTTGAAAATTCCACTAAAGATCAGCGTCACCAATACATAAAATAGCCCATACAACACCAAAGGAATAAGTAATACAACATGAAACACATTCCACTTCCAATACGTTTTCCAGCTCACTTTTTTCCGCTCAAGATGATACCAAATCATCGCCTGTTCTAAGCCAAACAACATAAACCCACCAAAGACTAAGAATACTAACCCTAACACAAAAATCCATAAAAACGAATGTAACTGCGACAAAAACGCTAACGATTGCTGCGCATTCTCTGGCGTAAACGACTGCTGAATTTGCTCAACCGTTTTCCCCTGCAGCAAGCCTTTCGATTGCGTATTCACATACTCTGAAAACCACGTAAATAATAACCAAAATCCCGCAAAAAAGATATAATCCACAAGAAACGTACTCCAAAAATCAAAATTCAACTTAAACGTACTAATATACTCATTAAACCACTTCATCATATCTCTTTGGAAAATAAGAATACTATAAAAAAGCTTTGGTTTTAATCTTTAGTGGCATGACCATAAATCGTCAGTCCAAGACCACCTAGCAGTGCTATACCACCAACAATTACAACACCTTCAGAATTAGAATAATTATCACTTTTTATATCTGTACCATACGTTTTTGAACTCATCAGCGCTGCACCTAATAATAGAAGACCAACACCTGAAACAATATATCCAGTCGTAACACAAGTCGTTCCACAACCTTTCGAAGACACAACAGGTTTCTCTGAAGAAGGAGCTGCAGGCGAAGATCGATACGGCGAACTCTCTCGCATCACATCATCCTCATCCGTATTTTTTTTCTCCTCTTTTTTCTTTGGACAATTAGGAAGATAGGGCGGACATGGACCACTCTTATCTGCAATACTGCCAATAAGTTTATGCTCCAATGACCCCGCATGATAAAAACGTTCAAACCCCGTCTGAAATCCAGAAGGAAACTCACTATCTAACAATCTATCCTGCAATAAAGAATCCTGACCACGTAAAACCCCACTTTGGGCACCATAACACCCACTCAAACCCACAGACAGTGCCACAACACTAGAATATAATTTCGTCCGTAAAGTATTACTCATTGCTCATCACCACTTTTTATTCTCTGACGTCCCGCAATTCCACTGATCTACTTTCTCATCATCTCGCACACACACTTTTTTGTAGCCTACATTCTCCACATAGACAGAACTGCAAGACTCCACATTCGGAAGACAATCTTTAGATGTAGTACAATAGGTACAGACATTCTTAACATACGGATGATCTACTTTTTCCGTCTGGCATCCCATCTCTAACGCCGCAAGTAAACTCACTCCAATAATCAATTTTTCTAACATATTTCGTTAAAAGGTAGAAAAGCTTTATAAATTTTATGCTACTTGAGAGTAATTATTCCATAACATTTATAAAATAGGCCCCCTCATGTGTATACATGAACCTCAAACATTCCATAGTAACCCTTGCCACAATTCTCAGCTGCTCAACCACCTACGCTAAACGCGACTATGACCAATATCCAGAATATAAAGAAGACATTGCCCTCTACAACCTCAACGAAATCGCAAAAGATAGATGTTCTTTTGACTCCAAATTTTTCAACAGAATACCCCGCTGCCTCTCCCTAGACTTTAAAGAGCAATACTTTGAGTATAAATACAAAGATTGCACCATGTGGATCGACAGACCTATAGCAACTGCCAGCGGAGGGCAAACATCAAGAGAATGCCAATCTACATCTATTACTTCCTACACCTTCGATTGGGATAAAATAACCAAAATTGTTCCCAGTTCCTCTACCGTCAAACTATGCACCTCAGATAGAGAAGACTGCGTTGAGATGAATATTTTCAACAACGAACAACAATCTCACGACTTTGCCGAAGCTCTAAACATCTATCGAAAACAGCAGAAGAAAAAAGATGAATAAAATAATTCAACAATATATTCTAGGTACAACCGCTGCACTCGCTCTTTCCTGCTCCGCACCACAAACAATAGAACAATATCCAACTACAAACCAAGAACGAAAACAAACCGCATTTCAAAACATGGAAACACTTTTGGATTATTATTGCGATAAAATGACCATTGATCAAAATGGCTTTTCTTGCAACCGAGGAGTAGCCAATTTCCAATGGGATGAAATACTCAAAGTAGAATGTAAAACACTCCCTGAAGCATACTTTGAATGGAATGTTGTAATCACCGGAAAATATGACACTGCGTCAATCTTCACCCGCATTCATCGCTGGAGTGATGGCCAAACAGAATGCAATAAGTTAGCCGAAGCATTTAACATCTATCTTAGCGAGAGAAAAAAATAATCTTTATAGAGGAGTTTGCAAAAAGCAATTTGTAACATTTATCTGCGCTGATAAGCGCAAAGATAAGCTTAAAATTGCGCCATTGAAAAGGTTGCTCGCAAGCAACTCTTGCTGATAAGCAAGCTTACCGAAAGGTAAGTTCGGAACAACAGTGACAGAATCACGAACGCAGTGACTAGATCGGAGCAACAGCGACAGAATCTCTTAGAGAAGTTTGCCAATAAAATATCAATTATGCAAACTTCTCTATACAAACTTCACCAAAAAACTTGGTATTACTTTCTGCACATACTCAAAATCTTTATCTTTTGTAACTAATCTCGCCATACGATTATGACACACACTTGCAATCAAAATATCAACAGCACCAATTGGCGTCCCTTTCGCACGTAACCCATCTGCAATACTAATGGCCGTAACATAATCAGATGCTTCTGGGAATATAATCGAAAATTTTTGCTTAACAGTCGGAGGATACTCAACAGCCGTAAAAACAGTAATAATTCCTTCCTTCCGCTCCATTGCTACGCTTGTGTCAAGTATTTCTTTCGCATCCATCCCTTTTTTTCCATCTTTAAAGAAAACTCTTTCCATTCATCATCAGAAGTATTTTTAATACTTTGTTGTGTTTTTTCATCTAATAAAGAGAAAAATTCTCTTGAAGACATCACTTTTTTCAGCGACAGCACTTTAGTAATGATATTCTGCCGTGCCACTTCGCTCCATTTGATCTCCGGATGATTCTTCATCTCTGCATAGATTTCATCCGGTACACTTAATGTAATATGTGCCATACAGAACATACATATCATACATATATAAATACTTTTCGGTTAAGTTTGACAAGAAAATATGAATTATTCCAACTCACACTTCAAATAATTTCCACTTGAAATCGTTTCTCATCAATTGGTTCTATACACACTTCCTGCCCTTTCTTCAAGTTAAGAAACGAAACAACTGATTTAGGAATTTTTACATCTAACGCATTTCCCGATGTTCCTATACGTGTTTTCGCAGAAATCGCCCAGATACCTCTTTCTTTTGCAATCTGTTCAATTTGTTGAAAAGTATCACCTGTAAAAATCGTTTCATGACATTCATTGCAAACTAATGCATCAAACAAACCTAAATTCTGCCCCAATAACTTATAGAGGACTTTGATTAACCCCTCTTTTCGGGGTTCCTCAAAGGTTGCTCGCAAGCAACCTCCGAACCATCAGTGAGATTGGTTGCCAAAGCAACCTCGAAACCGCAGTGACAGAGTACTTCTTAGAGGGGTTTGAAGTAGATTTATAGGGTTAATCAAACCCCTCTATACTCTACTTTTTGTTTCTTTAATAATCCTTTTGTACATTCATCACAGTGTTGCATAATCATCACCTTATTTATTTATAAAAACTGTTTTAATTACCGACTTTCATATTTAAAAATCGTGTCATACTCTTTATGGTCAACAATATTCAACACAAAATCAATAATCTCTACTTCATTTGATTGAATCGTATAGATTAACCGCCAATAATCTGAAAGATCAATTCTCCACAGATTAGTTACGCCATATTTCTGTACGTAATATTCTGGAATCAATTTTTTCTGTACTTGCTCTCCAACAAAAGGATTTTCTTTAAGCCATCCTTTCACACGTTCAACAGAACGAAAGATAGATTGATGAACAGAAGAAGTAACACCACGCTGCAATTCATCACCAACAATACGATTTAATTCATTATATTCTTCAGTTGCTTCTTCTGAAAGCACTACTTTGATTGTCTTCCCTTTGAATTTTATAATTCTGTACCACGAGCAATAGCAGATTGTAATTTAGGATTATCATTGTGTGTCCATAAAATTCCTTTATGTCCATCAATAATCAAACCACGTTCCTCTAAATATTCAAGGACAACATTCAACGTTTGATGCATTACTTGCATAGGCAATCTCTTCTTTAATTCTTCTCGAGAAAGAGCAAATTGTGCTTCTTTAAGCACTTCTTCTACCATAAGTACAGTTTTCAGGTTCGGATAATGAAGTATTTGTTCCATTTTATATAGATTTATACTATTAAATATATAGAGCTATATAAATCTTCCTACCAATTCCTCACTTTATCCACTTTCCCCGCTGAAACCGTAGTCGAACTCGTCGTCTCCGTTTTGCTAGACGCCTCCCAATCACATTAGATGCAACGCCACGCCACTCTTCATAATTTCCATCACTAATGGTTCTTTTTTTCGTTTATTAAATTCCAACACATCCATCACAATGCACTGCACCACAAATCGTGTTTCATATTTTTGTGTAATTTCTTCTATTAATAATTTTATTTTTGTCGTATTTTTCTCAACCAAAATTAATAAATCAATATCTGAACCCTCTTTTGCTTTCCCTTTCGCAACAGAACCAAATAACCACATCCCTCTCATTCCTGCTATCGATTTCAAACAATCATGTTCAACAGCTGCAATCACCGAGAGTTTTCTTGAATCAATGCCCTGTAGAAACTTTTTCTCACTATCATAAAATAACTTTAAGTTTTCAATATGTACATTATCCATTTTTAATTTATATCTTTTACCGCCCCGTACTTCAACATGCAGCATCCCAAAATACTCAGCAGTACGCAATGCTAAACCAATTCCTTCCCGTCCCGCCCCAACATACAGCTCAATTTCCAAAAACGAAAAAAAACGATTAGGGGATTGATATAACAAACGTATAATTCTCAACAACACTTTATTACCTAAAATAGTCTCAATCATAATTTACACATCCAATTCTTCCATAATCTGTAAAAATGGCTTAACAATAGTATCTAAAAATTGTCTCGCTTTGATACTCTGCACCAATCTCGCAGCTTCCTGCTGTGACTGATAATAACTTTGCGCAACCCTCTCTGAACGTCCATGGCGCAGCATTGTTACAAGTAAATCTGGTTTCGGTGTAGAAAAGATTTCAAACTCCTCTTCAGCCTTATTCATTAATTCAATAATTCTAGTACGCGTAACTTCACGTGTGATTTTCTCTTTAAATGCTTGTAATGTCGCACTATGTGTATCTTCTTGCGGAATTTTGATACTAAACACCTCCCCTAAATATTTCTTCGCCATATTGTGCATCGCATAATACCCAAGCACAATCGCATTACGTGGATGTTTCTCTAAGAGCAATTCTGCAGCCCTCAAGTCATCTTTATACGCATAGTCGTGCCACTCCACATACACTTCTTTTTCCGTAATATCCATCAAGTCCCATTTAGTCAAAATTACCATATTTAGTAAAAAAATACGCTAAACTATATAAATATTACTATAATAAGTAACAAAAAAGTACTAAAAAGAGTAACTACCAATTCCTCACTTTATCCACTTTCCCCGCTGAAACCGTAGTTGAACTAGACGTCTCTGTTTTACTAGACGACTCCCAATTCACTTTCCCTTTGTCTGATATAACAACAGGAGCACAGATATTTTTAACAACATCTTTTGTTAAACTACTTGGTGCATCTGTTAATAAAGCAGCACCCGTTCCTACACCCACAACCCCCGCTCCAATACCCCCGCCGATTGCACTACCACCTACTGCCACCGCCCCAACTCCGCCGATAGCCCAATTCGCACCAGAACCCATAACCTGACTCATCGGCGCATTCTTCCACACAATACACACCTCATTCAACTCTTTTTCAGAATAATGCGTAATCACATCTCGATCATGCGCACCATTCGCTAACTGAATTGCATCCTCTCGCTCGCCCTTCTTCCCGTGATATAATTGTGTCCCTCCACTTCCTACTGTTTCTCGTACCACCACATTAAACGACACTGCCGCCCCGCTCTTCATTAGCGGCGTCATCTTCTCATCACTTGGCGCCGTCACCGCCCAACTGATTGTATAAAAATATCCTTCAATCGGTTTACCCGTTGCCTCTCCATCTGTATCAGCAGCATAACACAACTGATCTTGCCCACAAATTTGATCCTCCCCACACACCCATTCCTCCTTCGCATCTTTATCCGTATTTCGCGAACATAATATCGGCGCTGTCTGCTCTGACCGTTCTCCTTGAATACTCGCAACCGTCTGATACGTCCCAGAACTCGTCTTA
>Ga0209515_10006233_pt1 | contig 14968 bp, 16 predicted proteins | sample Subgroupgradi54m_FD_187454 | JGI IMG/M metagenome (GOLD analysis project Ga0209515, IMG submission 187454) | Subsurface groundwater microbial communities from S. Glens Falls, New York, USA - GMW60B uncontaminated upgradient, 5.4 m (SPAdes)... ...
TAGCTACATGCAAAACGGCCGGGCCGACAATGATACCAGTAATAATGTGGCCAATTAGCAGCGGCTGGCCAACAATACGCATTAATAGGGCCACGGCCGCGCCGATGACAATGATTAAACTCAACCCCGAAAAGACACTATCCATTCTCTATAGATTACACCATTAGCGCTTTCAAATTCCTAGGACTACACACTTGAGCAAAGCGCTAGGCGCAGGTGAGCAACGGACTGAGCCGTATTTGAATACGGTAAAGGAGTAGCAGAACCTGCAACAACGCGATTTGCTAAGAGCGCCAACGGCGCGGCTAGCTGGGCTAGGCGGCAGGTTGGCGTGGTGTGGAGACCTAGTGCCAGAATATGGAGATGATGGCTGCGGCGCCAGCAACGCCCATCAGGCCAGTCACAATCCAGCCCGCCCAAGTGGTCGAAACTCTGTTGACCCGCTCGCCCATGATGCGTTTGTTACTACTGATAATTACAATCAAGGCCAACACAACCGGGGCTACCAAACCATTGGCTACAGCTGAATAAATCAAGGCTTTGATGGGGTCGATGCCCAGAAAGTTGATGGCCAGGCCAACTAGCATCGAAATAATTAAAACGCTGTAAAAAGCGTGCGCCTGGCGAAATTTGCGGTACAGCCCCTCGCGCCATTTAAAGCTTTCTGAAACGGCATAACTACTGGCACCGGCTAGAACCGGGATAGCCAACAGGCCAGTGCCAATAATACCGATAGAAAATAAGTAGTAAGTGGCATTACCGGCAATTGGCCGCAGGGCTTCGGCAGCTTGGGCTGAAGTTTGGATGTGAGTAATGCCAGCCGGGAACAAAATAGCGCCACAGGCGGCGATAATAAAAAACATCACTACGTTAGACAAAAACATGCCGCTCCAGACATCGACCCGCATGCTGTGGATAGCCGCTTTGTCGGGCTCTTGGCGCTCAGCAATAGTTGTTTCGCCCTTTAAGATTTTATCTTCCACTTCTTGGGAAGTCTGCCAAAAAAACAGATACGGCGAAATAGTAGTACCTAAAATAGCGCAGATTAGCAGTAGCTGGTCACGGCTGAAATGAATTGAGGGGAAGACGGCGTGGCGCGTGATGTCTCCCCAATTTAAATGCGCCACCAGGGCCGAGGCCACATACGCCAGCAGCACCATGGCCAGCCATTTAAGGTAGCGGGCATAACGGGCATAGGGCATAAAAATCTGCATTAGCAGCATCAAAACCACAAAGCCGATTATCAAAAAGGCGTAGTTTAAACTAGGGCGCAGCAGCTGCGTGGCCTTAGCCATGGCTCCAAGGTCAGCGCCAATGTTAAAGGCGTTGGCGGCAAATAGCATCAGTGTACAAATGTAGAGGATTTTTTTAGAAAAGTGCAGGCGGATATTACCAGCCAGCCCGCGGCCCGTAACCAAGCCAATGCGGGCGCACATTTCCTGGACAACAGCCATTAGCGGGAAGGTGACGATCGAAAGCCACAGCAGCTGGAAGCCATACTGGGCGCCGGTCTGCGAATAAGTGGCAATTCCCGATGGGTCGTCGTCACTAGCGCCAGTTGTTAGGCCGGGCCCCAGTTCATTCCAATACTGCTCAGTCTTTTTAATGGGCTGGGCCGACTCCAGCTTATTAATTTCTTGCAGCAGCGGATTTTTACTCATTACTCTTGATGCTTATGGTATATCGAAGTCAGCACTCAGACAATACGCCGGTTGACAAAATCGGGCGGCTTTTATAAGCTTATGTTTACTTGATTGAGGTCCGAGAGACTTACGTCAAACAAAAAAGTAAAAAATCAAAAAGAGGTGGAATTAAATGCCTATCAAGGTTAAATTCGTGCGCTCACGCGCCAGCAAAATAAAAGTACACGTGCAGCACCCGTTTTGGCACACTTACATGGTTTTCTAACTATTGCTTGGGCTGCTGTTTAACAATTTCGGCGTCGAGTATAACCTGAAATTTTGTGAACAACGGCCGGTTGTTTTGGTCTGTCAGCTTGGGATTGTCAAGATGGCTGCCATCTAAGAAAAAGCTTGGCGTAGCTTGTTGCTGGCCGGTTGCCTTGAAGGCGTTTAGGTCAGCTTGGATGGTCGAGTTAACTTTTTCACTGGCAAAATCGAATTGGAACTTAGTTACGTCAAGCCCCAGCTGCTGGGCATAGACTTTGAACAAGTCTATCGGGCTGGAGGAGACAGTCCAGCCTTGCCAGTTAGTTTGGTTGTACAGGCTGTCATGCATTTCCCAGAATTTGTTCTGCAAACTGGCAGCTTCGGCGGCCCGAGCGGCTGAAAAAGCGTTGGGGTGCAGCGACGATAGCGGAAGGTTTCTAAACTGGAAATGGATATTTGTATAAGCCGCCCTGACTTGCTCCATTACCGGTTCGTAGGCTTCGCAGATAGGGCATTGGTAGTCGCCATATTCAACCAGCATGACATTCTTGGTTCCATCACCTATCAAGTGGTTAGAAGGTTGAACGGTATTAAACCCGGTGCTGGATTTGTTACTCGAATGCTGTGAAACAATAAAGATGCCACCAAAAATAATTGTAATTGCGGCTAAAATTGCCAAAAACCTTTTATCCATTTTAGCCTCCTAAACTTTTCATTAATTTATGAACTGATGGGTGTTTTTCTGGCTTCACACATATGTTGCGCTATTACGAGTACTAACGAAACATTTTATAATGAAAAGTTTCGGCGGCTGAAACCTCCATTTTCTTACCTAGTAGTAGACTTTCGAGTCGTCCGCCGAAGGCGGACTAAACCGCACAGCGGCTAATCTCGAAAGCTCACTACTGGGCTTAATCATACCACGGGCTTCTGTTAAGATTGAGAGGTGAAAACACTAGCAATTTTGCTGCTGGCCGTAGTTTTTTTAAAATGCCTGCTGCTCTATAAAACATCCAAGGCTCTGCCGCTGGCTGAACTACGCCGCCGGGCACGGGCAAGTAACGACAAGCGGACCCAAGCCCTTTATAAATTACTGGCCTTTCAAACTTCATTAAAAACAATCATTTTATTACTGGGTGCCGCTTCCGGCACAGTCCTATTTTTACTGGCCGCCCGGGTTTCTGGCTGGCTGGCGGCAGCACTTATTGTGGCCGTCAGCTGGACGGTGCTAGACGATCGGTTCATGGTAGCGCCTGGTGGCTGGCTGTGGAAAATTTCCAGCTACGTTGCTCCAGTCGTAGTGCCTATCGTAAATTTCTTACAGCCGTTGCTTGGTCGTACAGCTAGCCGCATTGGCCACCCCAAAATCCATAGCGGCGTTTATGAACGCGAAGATCTGCTTCAGCTTTTGGACCGCCAAAAAAGCCAAATTGATAACCGCCTTTCAGATATAGAACTCAAAACCGCCCGCGGCGCGCTAACTTTTGGCGATAAAACGGTTGGCAGTGTCATGACACCGCGCAAAGCCGTGGAGTGGGTCAACAAAGATGCTCCAATTGCACCGAAGCTGATGGATGATCTGCACAAAACCGGCTTCACACGTTTTCCGGTTATCAGCGGCAGTAGCAAACCAGTTAATCCAGCCCCGACCAAAAGTCGGGGCCCCGACCAAAGCGTCGGGGAAGTTGTCGGCACGCTTTACTTAGCCGACCTACTCAAAAACCTCGAAAGACCGGGCAAAGTTGGTGACATTATGAAACCAGGCGCCCACTTCATTAACGAATCGCACAGTTTAGAGCAAGCGCTTGATGGCTTTTTGAAATCTGGCCAACACCTGTTGATTGTAGTCAACAACTTCGAAGAAGTCGTTGGTGTACTAACTCTCGAGGACGTGCTGGGCCAAATCTTAGGCCAAAAAATTAGCGATGAATTTGACCGCTACCACGACAAACGGGCCGTCGCCGGTCACCAACCCAAATAAGGGGTAGAGTTGAGCTGGCAATCTGTTACAATTGTGAGCATGGAAAGAGTTTTGAGCAGCGATGTAGCTAAACACGCTGGCAAGTCAGTCACAATTCAGGGCTGGCTGCATAAAAAGCGCCTGCTAGGCGGCCTCAACTTTATTGTCCTGCGCGACCGCGGCGGTCTGACCCAAATTGTGGTCGAGGACGAGGCCGAAGTCGAAAAACTACGCGGTCTGCAAACCGGCACAGTTCTAGAAATAACTGGCAAAGTCCATAAAGAAGAGCGGGCCACCGGCGGTGCCGAAATCCGTAGCCCAAAAATCACTGTATTGGTGCCCGTTGAGCACGAGTCGCCAATTGAAATCGATAAGCCGCTCAGCCACAAGCCGGAAAACCTCGATACTCTTTTTGATAACCGAACCATTGGCCTGCGTAACTTAAAAGAACAGGCAATCTTTAAAATCCAGGCCGAGGTTAAAGAAGCTATCCGCAAATTCCTACGCAGCCAAGATTTCACCGAGTTTAACTCGCCAAAGTTACTGCCTGGGGCCACTGAGGGCGGAGCAGAGGTCTTTAAGTTAGATTATTTTGGTAAAGAAGCTACGCTGGCTCAATCAGCTCAATTTTATAAACAAATTATGGTTGGTGTTTTTGAGCGGGCGTTTGAAATTAACCCGACTTATCGCGCCGAGCCTAGTGCTACTACTCGCCACATGACCGAATTTATTACGGTTGATGTCGAGACTGGCTTTATTGAATTTTCCGATTTACTTGACCTGTTAAGTAACTTACTGAATGCCGTTGTCGACGATGTTTGGAAAAATAATGAGGCCGAACTCAAGCTGTGGGACGCTAAAAAACCTACCCTGCTAGTAAAAATCCCAGTCTTAACAATGGCTGAAATTCACGAGCTTTATTCCAAGGACAGCGGCCAAAACTCGGTTGGTGAAAAAGATTTGCGGCCGGATGAAGAGCGTTGGATCTGCGAATATGCTGCTAAGAACTTAAAAAGCGAAGCCATTTTTGTCACCGATTGGCCGGCCAGCGAAATGAAGTTCTACCACAAAGCCCAAGAAGATAACCCAGACTTAGCCGAGCGGACCGACCTACTCTTCCGTGGAGTCGAAATTGCTACCGGCAGTATGCGCGAGCATCGCTACGACAAGCTGGTCGGGCAACTAAAAAAGATGGCCGGTGTCGGTCCAGAAGACCCAGGCTACAAATATTTCCTGCAAGCTTTTCAGTACGGCATGCCGCCGCACGGCGGCTTTGGCCTTGGCCTGGAAAGGCTGACCGAAAAAATCATCGGTCTTAACAATGTTAAGGAAGCAACACTATTTCCGAGGGATATTAACAGACTTGCACCATGAGAAATCTGACGATTGTTAGGAGGTCGCACCTTGTAACAATATTCCAAGGAACGACCTCCGAGCCTTTGGCTCGAACCACCCTCTTCCCCCGCGACATCAACCGCCTGACCCCCTAAATGCTACAATTACTACTGTAAGGAGCCGCTATGAAGTTTAAAAAAGCTGTTTTGGTGGAGATTGAAGATTATTCGCTTGATAAAGAATATTGGGATGAACTAGATAAACTTATAGAGTCGCGTGTCTCACTAAATCGCAAGGATCCAAATTTCTTTAAAGAGATCGCCGACGCGGATTGTCTGCTTGTGGGCTTTCAAATTGATGTTGGCAAAGATGTCATTGATACTGCGCCAAACCTAAAATATATTGGTGTGTTGGCAACGGCTTATGGCACTATTGATTTTAAGTACGCAGCCTCTAAAAAAATTCCGGTTTGTAATTTGGCAGGTTACAGCACTGAAGCAGTCTCGGAATTTACTATCGCGATTATTTTATGGCACATTAGGCAACTGGCAGAAGGCATAGACCGAGCCAGCAAAGGAAATTATGGCTTTGGGGGGATGAGTGCCCGTGAGCTTAAAAATAGTGAGTTCGGCGTGGTTGGCCTAGGCAGTATTGGCAACCGTATGGCCGAACTCGCTGCTGGTTTTGGCGCTAATGTCAGCTACTGGTCGCGCCACAAAAAGGAAGTGCCTTTTACCTACAAAGAACTTAATGACTTACTAAAATCATCCGATTATATTTCTGTGAACGTTGCCGAAGCTCCTGAAACGACTAATCTGCTTAATAAAGATAATCTAGGCTTAATTAAATCAGGCGCCATTCTTGTCAGCACAGTCCCCCCGCCGGTTATTAATACAGATGATCTTGCGGCACGCTTGAGTAAAGGTGACATTACATACATTTTTGATCACGCAGATGAGATGACAAAAGAAGACCTAGCTAAATTAACCGCCCATAAAAACTGCATAGCTCTTGGTCCCATCGGATTTATTACTGTTGAGGCCCGTAAAAATAAACAAGAAATCTTCGTAGGCAACATTAAAGCCTTCCTGGAAGGCTCACCCCAGAACAAGGTTGAATAATGAGGGCTCTAGTTTGAGGGCGTATTTAATTCCGGGGAGTGGGGAAGATCTGAAATCGCGAGACTACCAAGCTGTTTTGGATATGTACAAGCAGCTTGGTTATGAACCGCACTTTGTTCCAATTGAATGGAAATACAAAACAATTGATGATTGGGTCGAACAGGTAAAATCGAAGATCTCCATAAATGACCTACAAAACTCACTTTTAAGTGGTTTTTCTTGGGGCGCAATGATTGTGCTAAAACTCGCCGCCGATTATGCGACTCCAAAAAAATTGTTGCTGTTTTCATTATCGCCATACTTTGCCGAAGACTTGCCGCATGTCAAAAAACCCTGGCTTAAGTGGGCCGGTAAAAGACGAGTTGCAACATTTAAGCAACTTTCGATGAACAAGATGGCTACCGAGTTGAATTGTCCGACGCTAATCTTTATCGGCAGTAAGGAAGTTAGCAAATATAGCGATATGAAAAGACGCACTAAAGAAGCTCACGAGCGAATTAAAGGTAGCAAGGTTATTGAAATCGAAGGTGTAAAGCATGACGTGGGTGACCCAAAGTATGTGGCGGCTATTAAGAAGGCACTAAAATGAGGGTTTTGGTTTTTGGCGACAGCAATTATGAAGTTTCTTAGAAAGTACTTTTTATCCGCACTTATTTTGGTTTTGGCGATTGCAGGCGCTTGGCTGTTATTAAAACCTGATAATAAAAAAACTAGCAGCGATAAGTCTGTTGCAACCAGCTCCATAAGCCAGCCAGCCACGGCCCAATTGATTATTGGTAGTCCAAATGCTCCTAAGACGATTGTTGAATACGGCGACTTTCAGTGTCCAATCTGCGAGCGTTTTTTTACAATGACTGAACCGGCGCTGCAAAGCGAATACATTAAGCCCGGCGAAGCTAAAATTGAATTTAGGATAGAAACGCACATCGGGGCCGAGTCCGTAACCGCCGGCGAAGCCGCTTATTGCGCCAATGACCAAAAAATGTTTGAGGCTTACCACAATGAACTTTACAAACGTCAAGGTGCCGAAAATAGCGGTGTTTTTAGCCGGGGCAACCTTAAGCAGATTGCCACCCAAATCGGGCTGAATCAAAAACAATTTGACAGCTGCTTAGACAGTGGCAAATATAACAGCCTGGTTGTGAAGAGCAACAACGACGCCCACACCCAAGCCGGTGTCAGCTCGACGCCAACTTTCTTTATCGGTGAGCGTAAAATTGTGGGCGCCCAGCCGATTGCAATTTTTAGAGCAATCCTCGATGAGTAAGCTTAAAATCGCCTTTAAGCTAAAACTACAGATATCGCTGAGGGCAATCGGCAGAGTGTTGTTAATGCCGGGCTACACGCTGGTAGCTGTATTAACCATCTGGCTGTCGTTGGGGCTACTAGTTTGGATATCAAACCTAAGTTTGCTGTGGTCAATAATCGCCCATTCTTCATTAAGCTTTACGGACAAGATTAACTTTTTCCTGGATGGCTATAAGTCATTGTTCAGCAATTTTGAGCCGATGGCAGGAACCACCATATTAATTTTCGCGATTTTATTTGGCATCAATATAGGACTGCTAGCTTTTGTAGTTAAAGCGTCAGTAAAATCTGCGGCTTCTGACGGCAGTCGAGGCGTGATTGGCATCTTAGCGGGCATTGTTGGCGCTGGCTGCGCGGCCTGCGGCACATCGTTTCTGGCGCCGGTAATCAGCGGGGTGGGGGCTAGCGCCAGCCTTACTTTGACAAGCTTTTTGGGCTACGTAGCTAACCTAGTCGGGATTAGTCTACTAGTATTTTCTATTTATCGGCTAGGTCTGAACGCCAGTGCTACCCCGCCAAAAACCTCCACGAACTGGTAGACGTTGTATATAAAACGTTGAAGTATTTTTCAACCTAGTCCATATTATTTAGTGGAGCATATTATGAAAGACCTAAAAACTCTGGGGGATAAGCTAAAGCAAGAGCGGATACTCACACGCCTGTCTCAAGCCCAACTAGCAGAAGTCATGGCTATTGATAGCACGCTGCTATCGAAGATCGAAAATGGCCATGTCCAACCCACCCAGGAGCAGTTGCAGGCCATCATTGATGCTCTTGAGCTCGACCAGCCCAAAGCCCTTGAGCTTTGGAACCTAAGTGGCCGGCCGGCCGGCTTTGTCACGACTCAGCGTGTAAGTAAAAGTGACCTAGAAAGGATAGTAGACATGGCAACTAAGAAAACGTCCAGCAAATCACAGCCAATGAGCTTTACGATTGACCCAGCCCGCGTCCAGACGCTTTACAGCGACATCGCGGCGATTGTGTCGAGTGAAAACGGCATGACCTTGCAGTTTGGCCAGCACATGGCTGGATCCAACACCGCCAACGTAGTGGCTAGTGTGGGGGTGTCTTTTGACCACGCCCGCAAGATCGCCAGCGCGATCAATGAAGAGCTGGCAAAAAACGAGCGCTAACTCCCTAAGGAATTAGCGCCGCGCAACTAACATTTTAACACGCTGAATATAAAACGAGGTCTGATCAGACCTCGTTTTATATTGGCAAATTTCAGTTAAAACCATATAGTTAAAATATATGACAAAAAAGGTGGAAGAACCGGTTGAAGCCCAGAATAATGATCTAGTAGTCGATGCAGAACTACCGCTGCCGGAAGTTGCCGCTACGCCCGAAACCAAAGAGTCGGCTGAATCCAAAAGAGTAGAGGATAAGCAAGCAGCTATTACAGGGTCACACTGGCAGCGATTTCGCGGCTGGTATTTAGCTCACAAAGAACTATCAATTCCGCTCAGCATCCTGGCTCTACTACTTCTGCTACTGGCGATTCCGGCGACCCGTTATCCCTTGGCTGGACTGACTCTGAAAAAGAATTTTAGCTTGCAAGTAACCGACCAGACTACCAACACGCCTATTAGCGGTGCAACCGTTAGCTCGGGTAGTATTAGTGCTTTGAGCGATGGCAATGGCAAGGCCAGCCTGCGGCTGTCCGTCGGTCACCACAGAGTCACAATAGCTAAAAAATACTACCAAGACCGCCGAGCTGATGTGTTAGTGCCAATCTTGAGCCAAAAAACAGCGCCGGTTATACCGGCCCAAGCCACCGGTCGCCAGGTAAAAGTTACGGTTAAAAATACTGTCTCAAATAAGACTCTAGCCGAGGTGGATATAAAAGTTTTAGATATCACGGCCAAGACTGACAAAGACGGCAAGGCACTGCTGGTTTTGCCGGCTGGCGTGACCAGCCAAAAAGCCAGCTTGAGCCTAAGCGGTTATAACTCGGCTGACGTGACGTTCAAAGTTAGCGACAGCGCCGTTGCCCAAAACAATTTTACTATCACACCAGCCGGTAAAGTCTACTTCCTATCAAAACTTAGCGGTAAAATCAATGTTGTTAAGACTAATCTCGACGGCAGCGCGCGTGAAACAATCCTGGCTGGCACTGGCAAGGAAGACAATCAAAGCACTGTGCTGTTAGCCAGCCGCGATTGGAAATATTTAGCCCTGCTATCGCGCCGCGACAGTAACCTAGCCAAGCTTTATATGATAGAGACTGGCACCGATAAGGTTACGGCTGTTGATGAAGGCAACGCCACTTTCAGCCTAATTGGCTGGAGCGATGCTAACTTTATCTACCAAGTCGATCGTCTTGGCTACCAACTATGGCAGCCCAAAGCCCATGCCCTAAAAAGCTATAGCGCTGCCAGCAAAAAAATCACCATATTGGACGAAACCGACGCCCAGGGTTCTAACAATTTCGACTATAACTACGAAAACTTCAGCGGCGTTTATGTTGTTGGCCAGCGGGTGGTTTACAGCAAAAGCTGGTACTCGACCTATTCTGACAACGCCTCGCTTAATGACAACCAACTAGGTATATACAGTATCAGTGCCGCTGGCACCGGCGGACGTTTGACACACAAAACTTTTGGCTACCAGCGAAACCAGTCAACTTATTTGCAGACCTTCCCATACAAACCTGACCAGATTGATTACCAGGTGGTAGAAAAAAGCAGTGATCCCAAATATTTTGTCTATAGCAATGGACAGGTCAGCCAAAAGCAGTCCATCAAAACTGACTTTGATAACTATCTCAACGGCGGCCAGTACAATACATACTTGGCTTCGCCCTCAGGCAATTTGACATTTTGGAGCGAGTCACGCGACGGCAAAAACAGCTTGTTTGTCGGCGACGTTGTTGGCGGCAACGCTAAACAAGTCGCCACTTTATCTGATTACCAAACCTATGGCTGGTATAGCGAAGATTATCTTCTGGCTTCCAAAAACGGTAGCGAACTCTACATCTTTGGCAGCGACGGGCTTAAAAAAGACAGCGACGGCCTGAAGATTACGGACTACCACAAGCCAGTTCTTAGTTATCCAGGCTACGGCGGCATATAATTTATAGATGAGCTACTTCTCAGATTCTTTCGACAAGGAGGTTATCAAACTACTCCGAAGTGGAGCAGTTGGTTTTATGCCGTCCGACACTATTTATGGCCTGTCTTGCCGCGCACTGGATGAAGCGGCTGTTGAGCGACTGCACAAGCTCAAAGGCCGCGACAAAGCTAAACCATTTATAGTTTTAGTCTCGAGCACAACTCAACTAATTGATGTTGGTATCATTACGACCGATGTGGCTCCAGCCCTACGTTACTGGCCGGGACGGCTAACACTTATTTGCTCTGCGGTTAATGCACCACTTTGGCTGCACTGCGGAACTAAGAGCTTGGCTATTCGTCAGCCGGACGACAAAGAATTGCGTAACTTAGTCACTAAAGTCGGTCCGATCATTAGTACCAGTGCTAATTTGGCTGGCAGTCAGCCGGCACAATCAGCGGCCGAAGCCCGGCAATATTTTAGCGACAAGTTAGATTTTTATGTTGATATGGGCGAGATCAAAAGTCCACCTTCTACGATTGCTAAGGTTGAAGATGGTAGGCTGGTGGTAATTAGACAAGGAGCTTTCACCCGCCGAAACTTTTCAGCATAAAATGTTTCGTACTTCACGAAAAAAGAGTACCATTAATTGTTAATGCCGGTTTACTGCTGGACATAGCATAATTAGGTAAAAAGTTTAGGAGGGTAAAATGACACTGGATGATTATCAAAAGAAAGCCCTATCAACGAATATAAATCCTGGTACACACATATTTTTTGACCGTATGTTTGGATTAGTCGGGGAAGCCGGCGAGATGGCTGACAAAGTAAAGAAATGGATTCGCGATGACGGGGCAGACTGGAAAAAACTGGATAAAGAATTAATGGTCTCCGAATTGGGCGATGTCTTATGGTACGTAGCCACTTTGGCCGAAACACTAGGTTTTAGCCTAGAAGAAGTTGGCCAAAGAAACTTAGGCCGGCTGCAAGATCGAAAAAATCGCGGTAAACTCTCTGGCGCCGGCGACAGCCGCTAGATTTTTAAAACGGACAGGCTAAAAAGCTTATGGTAAAATTGGCTCAAATGGGACCAAAGTCAATCCAAGATGTTGTACCGCCGCCAAGCGCTGGCAATTCGCCGGATGAACCGTCGTCGGGGCCGGAAATTGTCGGCGATATTCCAGTTCGGGCACCGGCCGAGCAAGCCAGTGCTGCCCAAGAGCCGTTGGCAGCCAAAGACAACGACTCGAGCTTTATTGTTCCAGCCACCCCTCTGCCGGCCGCCATTAATAAGGACAACCAAAAACCCAAAACCAAAGATAGCAAACCAAAGCCGACTTTGGCCATTGTTATGGCGCTGCTTGCCATTATTTGCCTGGCCGCCGGCGCCTACCTCAAATTTTTTAGCAATAGCTAAGTTTTAAATTGGTGACGGAGCCATTCATCGAGACTGCCAGCGCCACCGGCGCTTAAACAAAGCACTGTGTCGCCGGCAGCGGCGTGCTGTTTGATTTTAGCTTTCAATTGGTCGTCAAGTTCGGCGGCGCTGGCCTTGGCTTGAGCTTTGTCGCTCAGCAAATCTTTTAATTCTGTCGGTGATAATGTCGGTAAATTAGGATCCTCGCGGGCCAAATAACTTGGCACAATGTATAACTGCTTGACATCATCGAAAATATTTTTCAGTTCATCTTTAATAAAATGTTGCCGCAGATTGTGCAGGCCTTCGTAGATTACAACTACATTGTCGCCGGCAACTTCTTGAGCTAGTTGCAGGGCACCGCGGATTTTGCCCGGTGTGTGGGCATAGTCACTGTAAACACCAAACGCAATTTGCTCCCAGCGGCGTGTTGTGCCAGGGAAGTCATTCAACTTTTCGGCTAATTCATCGGCTGGCTTGTTCAGTATTGGCCACAGGCCGTTAGCCGCCAGCCAAGCATCTTGCCTATTAACCAGTCCTGGTAGTTTCAGCCGGTTTTTAATTTGCGGGTCATCTTCTCTCAGTACCATCTGGTGGTCAGTAGGTGTGTGCTTTAGCCGGGCTACGTCGCTTTGCCACAATGCGGCATGCTCACTTTGGCCGATAAACCTTTTGAAGGCATCGTAATAATCTTCGCGAGTCGGATAAATATCCGGATGGTCCCAGTCGATGCCGGTTATTAGGCTCATATACGGATGGAAGGCCAAAAAGTTGCGGTCGTATTCATCAGCTTCGTAGATAAAGTATTCACTGCCCTTTGCATATTCACCCATTTCGCCAAAACTTATCTTGGCACCGACGCTGTAGCTAACTGGTACGCCGAGCTGTTTGAATAACCAGATGGCCATGGCCGTGGTAGTGGTTTTGCCATGGGTGCCGGAGACGGCAATCATTTTTAATTTTTTCTGCAGCAATATTTCGTTTAAAAACTCGTCACGTTTGCTGGCCCGTATGCCGTTTTCGGTAACATAGGCTAGCTCGGGATGGCTAGGATCAGTTTTGGGCAGGGCCGAGCTGTAAACAAACCAGTCAATTGGCTGACGGGCATGGATTTCAGCCAATTTTTCGGCTGACTGCCCAACATGAATGCTATCTTGACTTGCTTGCCCCGCACTAAATCCTGAGTGGAGCAGTCGGTAATCGGATTGCGGAGCTTCAAGTTTTAGTGCACGGGTTAAGTACCTTAAATATTCACTATCGCTAGCATCACTGCCGCTGACATCGTAGCCAGCTTGCTTGGCAATCAAAGCTAGCGGTCCAATACCGGTTCCGCCAATACCCGAAAAATAAACATGCATAACATTAGCCTAAAGCTAAAAGCCTAAAGCGTAAAGCCAAGATTTATGGTACATAATGAAGGTAATGAATATTGCCAAAATCTGGCGAATACCTTACGGAGTTTTTCTAGCTCTGTTTATTGCTAGCACGATCGTGGCGGTTTACGGCTTGCGGCACAATAACCAGGTGATGGTCAAGTTGCGCAGTGAAGTATATGCCACTGACCAAACCGGTGGCGATGTTAACGGGGCACTAAACAAACTGCGCGAATACGTCTATGGCCACATGAATACCAATCTATCCAGCGGCGGCAATGCTATAAAGCCTCCAATTCAGCTGAAATACACCTATGAGCGGTTGTTAGCGACTGAGCAACAAAAAGCCTCCTCGGGCTCCGGCCAGATTTATACCGACGCCCAAGCCTACTGCCAGGCTCAAATCCCGGCCAGTGCATCGATATCCGGCCGCGGCCGGATTACTTGTGTCCAAGATTACGTTACCAGCCATGGTGTAAAAACTACACCTATTCCCATAGGGCTATACCAGTTTGATTTTATCAGCCCCACCTGGAGCCCTGACCTAGCCGGCTGGAGCCTGGTAACAGCTGCCTTAACTTTGGCCGCGGCAGTTGCTAGTTTTTTAATGCAGCTACTAACCAAACGTAAATTCAAAGAGCTCCTTTAGGCGGAGCTCTTTAAAAGTATTTTTGTTCTCTAGTGACCGGTGGTTGTGGGAGTAGTCGTAGTGGTGTTTTGGGGTGTAGTAGTCGACTGGCTAGCATTGCTGCCTGTGCTGCCAGAGCTACTGGGGTTTTTGTAGTATTCCCCGATTTTGGTAACCACTTGACTGGAATCTTTTAAGTTCTCCCAGAAAGTAACAGTATCTCGGTTAACAACCATTTTGTCCTCGGGCAAGTGTAGCTCAGTGGTACCGAGCTTGCGCAGTGTGTAGTTGGAGTTTTGGGTGGTTGTGGTTGAGCTTGAACTGTTGTTTTCAATATAGAAGATATTGCTTAAAACTAAGTATTTGCTGTTTAAGCTTGTAACTTTACCAAAGTAAACTTGGCCGTTAGTTAAGAAAACCGCCTGGTACTCTTTAGTGTTAATTTGTTTAGACTCGGCACCTGGGCTGGCCAGTCCGGCATAAAGGGCTACGGCTACTAAAAGTAAAGCTACACCCAAAAGTACCGTAAACATTTCGGCGCGCATAAATTTGACGCCGAAGCTCAGGCGGCGCTTAGAGCGCTGGCCGTGGACTGGCGCTGGATCGTTAGACATTGGTTGATTTTGCATATTTTTCCCCCTGGATGTAAATTCCATTAGATTTATTTCACCTCTTAACTTAGGTCGTACTTAGACTATCATAGCGCATAAGCGTTTTTGGGTGCAACCCAGTAGTGGGCCCGCCTGGGGCGGACCCACTACTGGGCAAAGCCCGTTTAGGTGTTGTTATTGATAAAAACTCCTTGACAAGGCAAATCTCATCGGGGTATGTTAGGGGTACATTAGTAACTCAAAGGAGAGAGGGAAATTTAATGGCCTACAAGCAT
>Ga0209515_10006236_pt1 | contig 14965 bp, 14 predicted proteins | sample Subgroupgradi54m_FD_187454 | JGI IMG/M metagenome (GOLD analysis project Ga0209515, IMG submission 187454) | Subsurface groundwater microbial communities from S. Glens Falls, New York, USA - GMW60B uncontaminated upgradient, 5.4 m (SPAdes)... ...
TGTCGCTCTTTTTCTTCTATTCACTATCCACTCCTCACTATTCACTTCTGCCGCTTCCGCCGCCGGTGAATTCGATACAAATTATAAAGTTCAATACGACGTCGACGAAAAAGGCCTAACCAAAGTTTCCCAAGAAATAACCCTGCGCAACAAAACTTCCAATTTCTACGCCGACAAATTCGAACTTAAAATCGGCTCCACCAAAGTCAAGGACGTCAAAGCCCAGGACATCACCGGTCCCTTGGAAACCCAGGCCAGGTTTGAAAATAACGTCACCGTAATTGGCGTCAAATTCAATCAGAAGGTAATCGGCATCGGCAAGACCTTAACCTGGAATCTCACTTATACTTCAGATGAACTTGCCACCAAATCCGGCCAAATTTGGGAAGTTTCTATCCCGCGTCTGGCCAAATCCCCGGACATCACTACCTACGTCGCCACCGTTTCCACGCCCACTGCTTTTGGCCCGATTGCTTTTGCCTTGCCTACGCCAATAACCAGCGAAAAGCAGATTAGTCGTCAGGTATTCACCTTCAGCGAGGACCAGCTTGTCCAGTCCGGTATCTCCATTTCTTTCGGCGAAAAACAAGTTTTCGCTTTTACTTTGGCTTACCATCTGGAAAACAATAATCTCACAAACCAGACGCAAGAAATTCCTCTGCCTCCCGACAATAACTATCAGAAAATCGTGCTCCAAACACTTGACCCAGCCCCCCTCGACGTTGCTGTCGACCGCGACAACAATTACTTAGCCCGTTACAAGCTGTCGCCCGGCAAAAAGCTGGATATCACCGCTTCCGGCTATGTTGAAGTTTTTTCCAAACCAACCAGGAATATTTATTCCGTTTTAAGCAGTAGCGATAAAGAAACCTACTTACAAAATCAAAAATATTGGGAAATCGATAACAGCTTTATCAAAAACAAGGCCCAAGAGCTAAAGACCCCTCAAGCCATCTATAATTTTGTGTCCACTTATTTAACTTACAGCGAAGATCGTCTAAAACAGCAAAAGATCGAGAGAAAATCTATTCCCGCAATTATCGATAACCCCAAAGATTCTATCTGTACAGAATTTACCGATTTATTTATCGCCATTGCCCGGGCTGCCGGAATTCCTGCTCGCGAAGTCGAAGGTTACGCCTACACCCAAAATGAACGCCTCAGGCCGCTTTCCCTAGCCCTTAATCTTGATGTCCTGCATGCTTGGCCCGAATATTGGGACGATAAATTAGGCTGGGTCCAAATCGATCCCACTTGGGGTTCAACTTCCGGCGGCTTGGATTACTTCAACAAGCTCGATTTCAACCACATCACTTTTATCCAAAGAGGCGTCTCATCGCAATACCCACCCCCTCCTGGAAGCTACAAGAGCGCTAGCGCCAAAGGAAAAGACATTTCCATGGAATTTGCCGACAATCTGCCGAGCGCGAGCGCCACGCCCCAGCTCAGCCTTTTGGCACCCGCAAATATAATCGCCGGTGCACCCGTTAGAATTACCGCCCAAATTGCCAACATCGGCAACAGCGCCATTATTGGTTCTTCCTTAAGTATTTCGTCTCAAATTCTAAAAAAGATTCTGACTATCGAAAGGCCGCAGGAAAACGACAATTCCATAAATATTCCGGTACTGCCGCCGTTTGCCAGAAGAGACTTTCCGTTTACTTTTACCAGCGGCAACTTCTTCAGTCGGTCGCAAGATCTAATCGCCCTAAGTTACGCCGGCGCAGAAGTTTCCAAACAGGTTTCTATTCTTCCTATATATAGTCCAATCTTCCTCAAAAGCTTCCTGCTAAGTATCGCCATTGCCATTATAATTATTTCTTTGGGCTTGTTATTTTACAAAAAACACCGCAGACGAGGAAAAAGGGTCCGACTGTAGTAAAATTCCCTCGTGGAAAATCTTATGTCGCAAATTGCCAAGCTTCCCCAAGAACCTGGCATTTATAAATTCTTCGATGAAACTGGAACCCTGCTTTATGTAGGTAAATCGGTCTCGATTAAGAAGCGCGTCCAGTCATACTTTGTGAGTAAAGATCTTGGTCCAAAAACCAATCGTCTTGTCCAAAATATTGCCAGAGTCGAGCACATCAAAGTCTTTTCCGAATTCGAAGCACTCCTTTTAGAATCAGAACTCATTCGCACCCGCACTCCCTTCTACAACATCATTTCCAAAGACGACAAAAGCCCGCTCTACATAAAGATAACTGACGACGAAATTCCACTCATCCAAACAACCAGGAAAATAAAGCCCAAGCGCGGCGTATTTCTAAAAGGTCCTTTTCAAAATACCAAAACCGCCCGCAGCGTCCTACTTCTAACCAGGCGCATTTTCCCGTACTGTGTCCACAAAAACCCGAGGAAACCCTGCCTCTATGTCCACCTAGGTCTCTGTCCCTATCCGTACAAAGATGACGCCTCAAAACTTGAATATCTAAATACCATCACTAAAATCAAAAAATTATTGTCCGGCAAATCCAACTCTCTGACCCGCGATCTTGTCCGCGAAATGAAAGATTTATCCAAAAGACAAGATTACGAAAAGGCAGCCGTTATCAAAAAACAAATCGAAAGTCTTAAGTATCTACAAAATACTTACCGCACACCTCGCGAATTCCTAGAACAGCCGACCCTGGTCGACGATCTCACACTACTGAAGCTTAAGGCTTTTCAAAAGGTGCTTGAACTCAAAAAACTCCCCAAAAGAATCGAGTGCTATGACATTTCCAATATTTCTGGTACTAATGCCACCGGATCCATGGTAGTTTTGACAAACGGCAAAGTAGACAAATCCCAGTACCGTCGATTCAAAATCAAGTACAAGCACACGCCAGACGACTTTGAAATGATGCGCGAGGTACTGGCCAGAAGAATCAAAAACGACTGGCCCAAACCGGATGTCATAATAATCGACGGCGGCCGCGGTCAGCTTAATGCCGCCATATCAATCGTCAACAAATATCAATACCAAACAACCGTAGTCTCACTCGCCAAACGCTTAGAAGAAATCTATACTCCGGATAAAGTTTTACCAATTTCTCTTCCCAAAGAAAGCCCCGCTCGTCAGCTCGCCCAGCAAATTCGCGACGAAGCGCACCGTTTTGCCATCACCTACCATCGCAAACTCCGCTCCAAAAGCTTCTTAAATACTTGACACTTGATACCTGTTACTTGATACTCTAATTAATCTGCCATGCGCCATTATCTAAAAGCGTTAATAATCGCCTCTATTGCCTTCTTCGCCGCTTACCAGCTCGTCCCAACTATCGTCATCGGCAAAGACCCTAGAAACATCGCCATTGTCATCGGCTCTCTTCTTGTTGTATCGCTTCTCCTGCGGCCTATTTTCTCCCTGGTTTTACTGCCGATTAATTTCCTTACCCTCGGATCAATTTCCCTCATTTTAAATACCGTTTTAATGTACGGACTAACTATTTATCTTCCGGGCTTTACCATCAAAGCGTTTAATTTTAAAGGCGCCAATATCGACGGTTTCATTCTGCCGCCGTATGCCTTCAATCAGTTAGCAACCATTATTTTGGTAGCCGCCATCGTCACTCTCGTTCAGAAACTCCTGCACATCATCTTCCAGTAAGGTTGACTCGCTTCAATTATTTGTGGGATATTAGTGTGAGGAACCCAAAAAACTCTGCCTTATGCTAAACCTCCGAAGCTTCTTCATAAAAGACTCCAAAGAATTTCTAGGCGATCTTACCAGACATTCTATCTACACACTTTTTGTCGTGGCAATGTCCTCACTCGTTACTTACTACTTAGTCAGTACCGTTGCTTTCAAGAAAATTGACAACCTTATTACACAAACTAACAACAGGCAGGGCGCACCTGGTTCTCTTAACTCAAATGAAAGCCTTTACGTTGAGCGCGGCAGTCCTTACGATAACCGCACGCTCGAAGGCTCCACCCCAAGCGCCAACGTTATTTTCCATGGACCCAGAGACAAACCCAAAATCGCTCTTACTTTCGACGCCGAGATGACCGATGGCATGAAAGCCGATTTAGTTTCCGGCAAAGTCAAAAGCTCTTACAACGAAGAGATCATTAATATTTTAAATAAGACTCAAACAAAAGCTACCCTGTTTCTCACTGGATTATGGATCGAGTTGTATCCGGATGTAACCAACACCCTGTCCCAAAACCCGCTCTTCGAACTCGGAAGTCATTCTTATACTGATACCTCCTACTACGGTTTCTGTTATGGCTTGAAACAACTCCCCAATACCGTCAAGGTCGAAGATATCGGCGCCACCGAAAAGCTCTTAAGAGAAAAAGCTGGTATTGATAATCGTCTTTTCAGGTTTCCTGGAGGTTGTTATACTCCGCAAGACGTCAAACTTGTCAACCAGGCTAACGATACCGTTGTTCATTGGGATGTATCAGGTGCTGACGGTTTTAATAAAAACACGTCACAAATTGTGCACAATGTCACCGATAACGTCCAGAACGGTTCTATCATCATTTTGCATATGAATGGCACACCCACAGCGCCAAAAACAGCAGAGGCCCTTCCGACAATAATCAGCACCCTGAAAGCAAAAGGTTTTGAGTTTGTTAAGGTTTCAGAGCTTTTGGGAATGCCGCCCGCTCCCCCAAACACCCTAGGTAGATAACCATCCAAATCTTGCCTTAATTTTGCCAAAAAAATATAATTACCAGTATGTTTAAATCGTTTTTCCGCCACTATTTAGAACTCCCCGAAAAAGAGTCAGAAATTGTCTGCCTTGGCGGCGGCGTTGGTACCGCCCAAGTCCTAAAAGGCCTTCGTCATAAACCGTACGCACTAACTGCTATTGTTTCCATGGCCGATGACGGTGGCTCTGCCGGCCGCCTCAGACGTGCCTTTTCCGTGCCCCCGACGGGCGATCTTGTCAGCTGTCTGGCTGCGCTATCTGACGAGGAATCCATTATTAAAGAACTTTTTCTCTACCGCTTTAACGGCCAAAGATACGGCAAAGACACCGACTTATCCGGTCAGAAGTTAGGCAACCTAATTTTCGTCGCGCTCTCAAATATTTATAAGGGCGACACCGGCAGGGCGCTGGAAGAATTCTCAAAAATCATTTCCCCCAAGGGTCGGGTCCTGCCCGCCACACTCGGAAACGTCAATATTTGGGCAAAAACAAAAGATAACAAAAAAGTTTATGGCGAGCAGAACATAGATTTGGGTAAATACGGCACCAAAACCAGATCTTTAAAAGAAGTTCATCTAGACCCGCCAAACCCTAAGGTCTACATGCCCGCCATTGAGGCAGTCAAAACCGCTAGTGCCATAATCGTTGGCCCGGGCGATCTTTTTTCCACAATTCTGCCCGTTTTAACAATTCCCCAAATTAAAAAGCAATTAAACGCCGCGACCGCTCAGAAAATCTTAATTATCAATATTGCCAATAAACCATTCGAAACGGCGGGCTTCAAAACCTCCGATTATCTAAAAACCATCCAAGCGCACATGGGTAAAAATATATTCGATAAGATCTTGGTGAATATCAACCAAAGTGCTAAAATACCAGCAAGCTTAAATTATAAATACGTTACCCTGGACCGAAAAAACCTTTTCGAATATGAAGATAAAATTATAGAAGGGGATTTGGTAAACGAAAATTATCCGCTCTATCATGACAGCCAAAAAATTGCGCAAATGATCCAAACCTTAATCTCATGAAAAACTTTCTTCTCATCTTACAAATAGTCGTTTCTACGCTTCTGGTCCTGGTCATTCTAATTCAGGCAAAAGGTTCCGGCATTTCCACAGTCTTTGGCGGTTCCGGTTCCTTCTACAGATCAAAACGGGGGGTCGAAAAACTTTTTGTCGGCTTAACCGTCATTCTTGCTATTATCTTCCTGGCTTTATCAATCATCCAGGTGGTTGTCTAAATGCCCTTTTTCAAAGCCAGAGTCAGACGCATAAGGTTCTGGTGGCGTCTCACCCTGGCCTATTTCTCCCGGTACAGGCTGCGTTTCTTAATAGCCGTTGCCGCTTTAGCCTCTCTGACATTTGCCGCTTATAAGGTTTTGCCTCCTCTCTCACGCACTAATTACGTCGCCATTGGTTACGTGGGTTCCTATTCATTAGAAACAATTCCCACTCAGGCCCTTCTTTTGGCAACCCAGTCACTGGTTAGTGTCGATCAAAACGATAAACCAATTCCGTCGCTCGCCTCCCACTGGCAAGTTTCTGATGACGGCAAAACATACGTCTTTTTCCTCAAAGATAATCTTCTGTGGCACAATGGAGCGCCACTCAACGCTAACGATATCTCTGTGGCCATCAAAAATGTCCAGATTACGGCCTTAAATAACAAAGCGATTCAATTTAAACTGCCAAATCCAATTTATTCTTTTCCCCTGGCTCTTGATAAACCCGTTTTCAAGCACCGTAGTTTCTATGGCGTTGGCCAATTTCGTATTGTTGGCATCGACCAAGTCGAAAATGTAGTTAAAAAAATAAGCCTTGTCCCCAAAGACAAAAATCTGCCCCGAGTCGACATTAAATTCTACCCGACAGAAAACCAGGCCGTCGAAGCCATAAAAATCGGCGAAGTAAAAATCGCCACGGTCGCGAGCGCCAAAGAATTTGAAAAATGGCCAAATCTTCAAGTCGAGAGGCAAACGGGCTTGGACGAAATCGTCACTATCTTTTTTAACGATCAAGACGCCATGTTAGGGTCCAAGGACTTAAGACAAGCGCTAAACTACGCCATCAGCAAATCCGACTTCGACGGGCAAGTTGCTACCGGCCCCATATCTCCCAGAAACTGGACGTATAATTCCCAAATAAAACGCTACGACTACAATACCGCTCGCGCCAAAGAACTAATCGCCAAAGCCAATTCTCCAAGTCTTAAATTTACCCTCAGCTACACCCCGTCTCTAAAAAGCGTTGCCCAGTCTGTTAAAAAAGATTGGGAAGCGGTTGGTTTTAGTATCACCTTAAAAGAAGAACGCAACGTCCCCAAAAATTTCCAGGCCTTTTTGGGCGTCAATAAACTCTCTCCCGATCCGGACCAATACGCGCTCTGGCACTCAACTCAAAAAGGTAAAGCCAATATCACCAACTACGAAAACAAAAAGATCGATAAACTCTTGGAAGACGCCAGAAGCACCAAAGACGAAGATGCCCGGAAACAGCTTTATTTTGATTTCCAAAGGTTTTTAGTCGACGACGCCCCGGCCGCCTTCCTCTATTACCCCTACAAATACCAGGTTACCTATAAAAACATTCAGTCTCTCATCGATAAACTGCCAAAGTAGAATTTCATAATCCAAACTATATCTGATAAAATTTGCCAAATGAGTACGGTTGAGCAACGAAAGGTCATCTTTGCACGACATGGAGAAACGGAAGCGAATCGAGAGCAAACTTTGCAAGGTCGAAGAATCGATTCACCGCTTTCATTAGAAGGAATTCTGCAAGCCCGGCGCCTTTCGGGAAAGTTGCAATCTTGTGGCATTGGAGTTGTCTATAGTTCCGACTTGATGAGAGTAACGCAGACAGCAGCAATTCTAGCGGAGAATCTTCATTTGAAAGTACGTGTTGAACCTGGTTTGTCAGAAAGAGACTGGGGTGAATTTACCGGGAAAAAACTAGCTGATATTGTCAGAGAGTATGAAAATAAAGGTGACTGGAGACGGGCTTCAGTATCAGGTATGGAGTCATTAGAAGATTTTTGGGCAAGAATATTGACTACTTACCAAACAATTGTCGATGCGCACCCCAACACCAACATACTTATTGTTTCTAGCGGGGGCCAATATCCCTAATCCGCTCTTACCTTAAAGGTGAACCACTTCTCCCTAAAAACGGGGATATCGGTTATAGCATTGCAAACGGTAGCGCAATCGGTTTTTTCGTATAAGTTGCCAAAGTAAATTAAAAAGTTTGACAAAGATCTACAGAAACCCTAGAATCCGGCATCATGGGTGAACGTGAAGATGTTATAAAACTTCGAGAAATATTGGATTTAGATGGGCATTTAGTTGAAAATGCTGTATCGATGATTGCTGCTACTGTCGCGGCTGGTACAGCAGAGTTTACCGACGACCTTGAAGGCATGCTTGCGAAGACCGCCGCAGAAAAAGGTAGCACTAAAATTCCAAGCTCTTTAGCCAATACACTAACTGCCCTCGCTATGGTTATCGAACACAACCGGCTAGAAATCGTACAAGTCTCAATCAGCGCATCTCTTCGAGCTCCTGACGCAGACAGAGCAAAACTTGTCCGGGCTTTACAAGCTGGTAATCTTGCAGTTCTAAGAGCAGTTGCATTAGACCTTGAAGTACCGAGCGAAAACGTCCCGACTACTCTTAGAGAAAAGATAAAAAGCTTATCCTAAACCGTTTGTGCGCCCAGAGGGACTCGAACCCCCGACCTTGACGTTAGAACCGTCCTGCTCTATCCACTGAGCTATGGGCGCATTTATATTAACGTGAGCGGGTGAAGAGAATCGGACTCTCGTATCCAGTTTGGAAAACTGGTGTTCTACCATTGAACTACACCCGCACCAACTAGCGTATTTTATCAAAGCAGTTCCAAGTCTGCCACAACCGGCAGATGATCCGAAATAGTAACTCACAGCACTCAAATCATCAGGTATTTTGCAAGCAACCTGTATTTCAAGCGGGTTACACCTGTCCAATCTGCTCCTTCGTATTCCTCAGGATTCTCAAGATATTTAGTAAGCCGTTCGTAGTTGACACTCGCCACCAGATCTCTCAACAATCCTTTTTTGTTTTTATTGCCAAGTGCCGTGCTTCCGGCGCCGCTTTCACTTCCGGGTCTAGACCAGGAAAGAGCGGAAAAAAATCTATAAGCACTTTTAATATCTTCCGTCGAATAAACCCTTAAAACTTCATCGTCTATCGCGTTTTTAATATTATCTTTATTAGTTACTCTGCGCATAAAACCAGGACCGCGTCTCATTGCAAAATAAGCCGAAGACCCAACAAGCATTGCCGCCAACACTTCCAGGGTAACCATCGTTCTTTGGTTGTCCATACTGTCTAACGCTTGATTAATAAACTCATCGACTGAGGCTGAAGTACCCAATAGCTTAACGTATTTCTGCGTCACCGGGTCATTAGAAACAATCTTTGGTGTCGCATCTGAAGTTTCACCCCGATCGTCAATTCCATAGGCATGCATAGCAGCACCCCTCAAGACTTCACCCAAAGAAGACGAAGGGTTATAATGTTGAAGTCCTTGTATATATCCGAAAGCCATATTTAAGGATGGCTCACCTTGTTCTTCATACTGTTTGATCGAATTCAAAAGAACTAATTCCGTGTTACACGTCTCACAAAAACAGTTTTTGTCGCTTGCTATAGCATTCACCATCTCTTCAGGTGTTTTAGCGTTATTTATCTCATCCTTTTTATCGGAAACAAGAGAGTAAGTATGGTTTTCAGCAATATTGCCTCCCGTTGTCGATGTGTATATCCGCCGACCTGCACTATCAACTTCAGGTAATTGGGACAAGGCATCTTTATTTAACAAATTAACGTTAATTGGCTTAAGTTCTACGGGGGCATGAACACCATCGTTTCGATCATTCTTTGGGGTTAATGTAACACCAATTAAGATAGTTTTGTTTCTAAATAATTCATTATTTACTTCAACTTCGATTGTACCGTCCGTCAATCGCCAAATTCTAAGAGGTAAATAGGAGGCATTAAGGATATCCTTGTGCTGCACATTTTTATTGGGAAAATCTTTTATACCGATTTTGCTCACTTTCATACCCGAAAGTATGGGAATCTTTAAGCTAGTGGTTTTCTGAAGAGGGCTTAAATTAAAATAACCTGTCAGATCAGTTGAACCTTCATCTACGTTCTCCGAGTCGAAATCGAATTCAGGTAGACTTAGTTCTTTCTCTCTTTCCGTATTAATAATCCACTCGCCATTTTTAAATTCATGGCTGGTAGAAAGTGTCCAATAGCCACTTCTAGCTCGGCCCCTAATTAACCAATCAAGCGAGTCTTTGGGCACCTTGCCAGTTACCTCGACTTGTGAGGTTTGTGGATTCTGAGCCCTAGCTTCTCGGCTATTAAAAAAGTCTAGTGAACGTTCTACTCGAGGCCCTAAGTCAATGCCCAAAGATGGTAAATCCTTATAACTTAAGTGCGTGGAATTAGTTCCGGCAAAAAGAGCAACCATTACTGCCAGCGGCCTTAATCTGTTTGAAATTACAGATGCTTGTCCAAACCACGCCCCCGCCTCCTTTTTAGCAGGCTTAGTCTCAACCTTCGTTTGAACACGCCCGCCAAGCAATTTCAACCTCTCAAGAATTTCTTCTCTTTCCAGCACCTTTTCGCGAAAAAGTTCTTCAGGCTCTATTTTGTTTAGCATTTCGAGTGCCAGATAGGCAATCTGCCCTCTTTTGTGTGGGGCATATGATGTAAGCACTTCTTCGAGCGACATATCTTTTATTTGCAAAAGCTTACTCATAGGAACTTGGGTAGCAGAACCAGAGCTATCAGTAAATTGCGCATATAAAAACCCTCCGTAACCCTTGCGTATTTGCAAAGACCTGTAAATTTTTGTCCTCCCGGGTTCGTAATCTTGACCACTTTTTGTGGCGATAATCTCCGGGCCATTAAAGTGCGCGCTTACCTCCGTTGCCAAAATCGTCGAAAGCGATTTTCCTAGAAGTTCTACGGCATTACTTCTTTCATTTTTAGCAGGAGAAGTTTTGGCCAGTTTTAAATAAGTTAAAACCCTCTCGCTGCCGAGCGCCTCAACTGCTCTGGTTAAAAGGTCAAGAGGTGTTGTAGTTAACTCCTCAAATTCCTCCGGAGTTAGAATTACCAAAGGTTTTTCCGGGTTTTGCAAAGCTACATGCTTCCCGTCAACTAAATTCTTAGCTGGAGTAGCAGCTTTATCTCCAAAACTGAAGGTTTCCAAGCCGGGTAGATCCGGTTCAAAATCAACACAGACAGCCTTTATATGTTTTGGTCCCGATTTTGCTATTTGTTCTACGGCATATCTCGTTAGATCCTCTGTCGCCTCCGCTGTCTGTAAACTGTCTTGATCAAAGGAAACTCGAGGAAGTTTTACATAGAGCACATTATCTCCTTTACCTATTGTTATACCTTCTACCGTAAGGGGTTTCTTACCCCTGTAAACCATCTCTCTTGCTCCAAAACCAGCCTCTTCATCATGCATCTCGGTTCTGCCGCGCCGCTTTCGTACCTCACTATAGACAATCAATCCGACACTTGCTGCCGGAACAAGAACGGTAGCTAAATCCGGCAGCTCAATGGCCCTTAAATCAGCGTAGTTGAACAAGCGTAGACCCAAAAGCGCGCCTGTACCAATGTTTATAAGCCTAGAACGCGACTCCTGCTCACGATCCAGCAAATCTTTTTTCAATCTAGACCAAGGCTTAACTTTTTTCTCGACCTTTGCCCTTGGCTTTGCTTGATTTTCTGGGGAAGATGATTCCATAAGCAATATTCATTATGGGCAGCCGAAGGTGGTCTAATCAAGCTCTAGAATGGCTACAACCGGAAGATGATCCGAAACCGTAACCTGCGGCACGTCCAAAGAAATTTTCTTAAAATGCTTCGATGTAAAGATAAAATCCACTAGATATCCTTTTTCTCCAAGTTCATGGACCTTTGGATTTAAAGTCTGTCTCACTCCCGAATTGGTCATCAGATTGTTTGAAACTGCTGAGACAATCTTAATAACTTCCGATTCTAGCGGCATATTAAAATCTCCACCAAGTATAAATGGTTCATCTCCTAGGCTTTTCAAGTGTTCTGCCATCAATTTGGCCTGCCTCATATTTTCCTCATCATCACGAGGCGGCGCAACTCTTCTTCCGTGAACCGAAATGCCATGAATCTTTCTACCGCCAATATCGATGGTAGCGTCAAGCATATGCCTGGACATCTCTGCCCAAACACGATCGTCATGATTAAATTCGTCAAGAGTTAAGGGTCTAAAAATGTTTAAAGCGATCACCCCAGAACTTAAAATCGGCCATTTACTAAAAATCGCATTTCCAAAAAGCGCCTTGGGATCATCAACAATCTCAACATCCGTATGGAAAACTCCATAGTATCCCGTCAGTTCCTTTATAAGTTCGAAAAGGTCAATATTTTTATCATTAAAAAAATTTATCTGCCCGCTACTAACCTCTTGCATCGAGATAATGTCAGCGTTCTCTTGTTTTATAAAATCCAAAAGATCATCCCAATATTTACCTTTAAAAAAATTGACCTGCAAAAACTTTAAATTCATATCACGTCTAATTTTACCATCCCAGGTCTGTTAAAATGTTTGGAAGAATGAAAAATTTCCATTTCCTGATTAACTTGTTTTTGCCTTTGGCCCTTATAGCAATTTTCTTTGGTGTTGCCAGCCTTCCATATTCCGACCAAACCAAATTTCTCTATTTTTCCCCATGCGACAAACCTATCACCTATAAAATAGACACTGTCGACCCAAAATTCGGTTTGACCAAAGACGAGTTTACAAAAAACGTCACGCTTGCAGCAAATGCCTGGGAAAAGGCCATTGACAAAAACCTATTTACCCAAGATTCACAAGGCAAATTAAGCGTTAACTTAATCTACGATGAGCGCCAAACTTTAAATAAACAAATCATAAATCTTCAAAATCAGGTCCAAAACCAGGAAAGCGCGCTTAAGCCCAGTCTTTCCCAGTATGAGAAAGACTCCGTCGACTTTAAAGCAAAACTTGCCGACCTTAATAAACAAATAGACTACTGGAACTCCAAGGGCGGAGCACCAAAAGACGAGTATGACAAATTGATGGCCCAGCAAAACACCTTAAAAGCCGACACCGACCGCTTAAATAAAATGGCCCAGTCTTTAAATCAGTCCGCCCAACAGTTCAACACCAATGTTGGTCAATTGAACCAAACCATCAATACTTTTAATGAAGAACTTGCCGCCAAACCGGAAGAGGGGATTTATGACCCAAACACCAAAAGAATCGAAATTTACTTTAATATCAATAGAAACGAACTTATCCATACCATCGCCCACGAACTTGGCCACTCTCTAGGTTTAGAGCACCTCAAAAACAAAAAGGCAATTATGTACTCTTATACCAATGATCAAACAGTGCCAAGTGCCGACGATATCGCCGCCCTAAAACAAATTTGCCAGCACCGCAGCTACTTCAGCCTTTACAGGCAAAGAGTCGAGTTCCTCCTGACACAAATTCAAGCAAACTTCAATCATTAGTAATTTCATGGTCCCAAACTGCTTCATTTTTGTTAATATATAAACACCACCAAAAAGAACCCGTGAACGCACTGCATCGCTTAAATAGTTTCTTTGCTGGCAAAGAAACAAAATTCCGAGCCTTAAAGATTGGACTTTCTGCTTCCCTGATCTTTTCCGGCAACTTTTTCTGGTTTATGCTAATTGACAGCTTCACCAGTTCCCACCTATTAACAAATTCTTTTTTCCAGATCATCTTATCTTTTATTTGGCCTATTTTAATATTTTCAGTTTATCTTTCACTTCTTGTAGTCCTTTCAATATATATCACCAATAAACTGGTGCTGTTTTTCTTAATTTTTGTTTCAATGGTAGATTATTCATTCCTTACGGGTGGAGGAATTCTGGGCGCCTTTGCCCAAATTGCTATCTCCATCGCCTTCTTCTTCTTTCTATTCAACCTAAAAAGGATAACCGTTCTAAATCATGACAAAACGTCAATTGCCCAAAATCAGTCGACATCGTTTGCGACAAGTTCAATCGCCATCTCAATAATCTTGGCAATCTCCTTTTACCACGTCTACACCAAAACTCTGGCCGTCAACAATATTCTCCTAACTAATCAACTGCTAGCCAAAGCTCTAAGTCCAATCATCCGAGTCTATCTAGACGACCTAAACGCCAAAAATGCCGATGAAAAGTTTAGCGACTATCTCAAAAGAGAATCTACTTTAAAGAAAATTTCTTACGACGAGCTAAGAACTAAAACCTTGGATAAATTAAGACTTACCAAGGCCGATGATAATAATTCAATCAGAAACCTCATCAAACAATCATTAAATCAGTCAGTTTTAATCATCACCCAAAACTATAAAAAACAGGTGCCCATTCTAATATCATTAGGCCTGGCAGTAATCATCCAAACCATCATGAGTGTCAGCTCTCTTATTTCCAATTACCTCACTTGGCTACTTATAAAAATTCTAAAACGTGCAGGGTTTGCCAAAATCCAGTCAAAAAATATCGCCCTCACAAAAACCGTCTCCGCCGGCTAACATTTGACTCCTCACCCAATTTATGCCTTTAATAAATTATGCCCAACAGAACATATCACATTGGACTTATGGCCGTTCTGATTATTTGTTCTATCGTTTTAATATCGGCAGTTTCCATCTTCGTCAAATTCAATTTAGACCAAAAATCAACAACTAACCAAAACAAACTCGCAAACGGGGCAACTAAAGTCACGCTTACTGCTTCCTACCAAAATCCATTTGAGGCAAAATCACAGTACGATAATCCATTTTCGGATTATCAAAACCCCATTGACGATCTTGCCTTTGCCACGTCACAATAAATGAAAAAGCTAATTTCAAAACTGCAAATTTTAATCGTCCTTTCCCTTGTAATTTTGGCTTTCGTCAAAACGACCAGTGTCGCGAGTGCCCAAACAGCACCAGTCGGATTCCAAAAATACGGCATCACTTTCCCCATTTCCGACCTTGGAAATTGTGCTGACGTTGCTAGTTGCCGTTCATTTTGCGATGACCCCCTAAATCGCCAAACTTGTATAAACTTCGCCAAATCTAAAGGTTTTTACCAGGACAGAAGCCAAAATCAACAATCAATCCTTGAAAACGCTAAAAAAGAACTGGGCTGCGATTCAGTCGAATCGTGCAAAACTTTTTGCCAGAAAGACGAAAACCTTCAAAAGTGTAAAGAGTTTGGCACCAAAAACGGCCTTGTAAAAAACAAT
>Ga0209515_10006237_pt1 | contig 14965 bp, 13 predicted proteins | sample Subgroupgradi54m_FD_187454 | JGI IMG/M metagenome (GOLD analysis project Ga0209515, IMG submission 187454) | Subsurface groundwater microbial communities from S. Glens Falls, New York, USA - GMW60B uncontaminated upgradient, 5.4 m (SPAdes)... ...
CTCCTCACGGCTCGCGAGGCGTTCGCCGATCGCGCCTACCGACCGGACGGGACATTAGTGCCGCGCACGGAGCCGGGAGCGGTCATCCACGATCCGGCCGAGGTCCTGGCTCGAGTGGTGTCGATGGCGTCCAATCCGAACGTGGACACGATTTGTGTGCATGGAGACACGCCTGGCGCCGCGGATCTTGCCGCGCAGATTCGCGCCACGCTCGAGGCCGCGAAGATTGAAGTACGGGATCTTCTCTAACGACGCATCTCCGCGACCAACGCGCGGCGCAACACCTTCCCGACCATCGTCTTCGGCAATTCCGATCTGAATTCGATCTGCGCGGGCACCTTGTACGGCGCGAGACGCTCGCGGCAGTACATGCGAAGCTCCTCCGCGGTAGCGCTGCTGCCCGCCTTGAGCACGACCCACGCGTGCGCAACCTCGCCCTTCGCGTGATCCGGAACGCCGGCGACGCCGGCTTCCATCACCGCGGGATGCGTGGTGAGCACTTCTTCGATCTCGCGCGGCCAGACCTGGAAGCCGCTCGTCTTCAGCATGTCCTTCTTGCGATCGACGATGAAGATGAAGCCATCGGCGTCCATGCGCGCGAGGTCGCCGGTATGCACCCATGGCCCACCCGGACCGTGCGTTCGCAGCGTCTCGGCGGTCTCGCCCGGGTTGTTCCAGTATTCGACCATGTGCTGCGGCGCGCGCAGTAGCATCTCGCCGACTTCGTCCACGCCCATCACGCGCTCGGAATCATCCGAGTCGACGATCCTGACCTCGACGTCCGGCAGCGGCACGCCGATCGAGCCGATCTTGTTCGTCCCCTGCACCGGGTTGACGCAGCACGCCATCATCCCCTCGGTCAGCGAATAGCCTTCGACGAGCCGGGCGCCGGTGAGTGCTTCGAACTGCCGCTTGGTTTCCGCCATCAGCGCCGCGGCGCCGGAGAAGCACAGCTTGATCGAGCTGAAATCCACCTTCCCTGCCCGGACATCAGGGTGATTGAGGATGGCGGTGTACAGCGTCGGGACGCCGTTGAAGAACGCCGGCTTCACCTGTCGAATGGTCTCGAGCAGGTCGTTGAGGTCGCGAGGATTCGGCACGAGCGACAGCGGGTTGGGGCCGACGAAGGCGAGCGGCTGGACGCCGACGTTTGCATACACATGGAAGAGCGGCAGCGGCAGCATGATCGCGTCGACCCAGGGACGCTTTGCGGATTTCGTCCATTCGTACAACTGCAGGCCCGCGGCGACATAGTGCCGATGCAGGCCGACCACTCCTTTCGGCGTGCCCGTCGTCCCGCCGCTTGCGAGGATGACGGCTCGATCGTCAGGGCCGACGGTGGCTGCCGGCCGCGGCGCGCCGCGATGCTGACGAAGAAGATCCTGGAACCAGTGATCCCCTCGCGCAATCGAGATGCGATGCCCGCCCGCTTTTTCCTTGAACAGCGTGAACAGCACGCGTAGGAGCGGCGGCAGGTGCTCTTTGATCGAAGTGGCGATGACGTTGCGGACTGCTGTGCGCGGCTGAACTTCTTTGAGGCGCTCGTAAAACGGCGTGAGTGTGACAACCGTCTCCGCGCCCGTCGCGTTGAGCGTCGCCTCCAGCTCGCGCTCAGTGTAGGTCGGGTTGATCGGACAGACGATGGCGCCGGTTTTCCACGCACCGATCTCTGCGATGAAGAACTGCGGGCAATTGGGCAGAATGAGCGCGACCCGGTCGCCGTGCTTGACGCCGAGCGCGGAAAGGGCCGCAGCGAACGCGTCGCTGTCGTGCTGAAGATGCGCGTATGAAACCTCAGTGCCCTTGAAGAGGAGCGCGGGCCTCGCTGCATGTTCGCGCGCCAGCGCCGCGAGGTAATCGAGAAGCGTCTTGTCCGGGTACGGCTGGAGCGACCGCGGAACATCCGCGTCGTAGTGCGCCAGCCAGGCCTTGTCAGCCATGCTGGCGCTCATTGTCTCCGAAATAGACGTAGAGGCCGACCTTCAGGTGGACCTACGAAAGAAGCATCAACAGAAGGGCCTTCTGCGTGTGGAGCCGGTTCTCCGCCTGGTCGAAGACGACCGACGCCGGCGAGTCGAGCACGTCGGAGCTGACTTCCTCGCCACGATGCGCCGGAAGGCAATGCATGAAGAGCGCACCGGGCGCGGCGGCGGCCATCAGCGGTCCGTTCACCTGATACGGCACGAAGATCTGCCTGCGCCGATCGATTTCGCGCTCCTGCCCCATGGACGTCCAGACGTCCGTGTAGACCGCGTCGACGCCGTGGACGGCTTCGTGTGGATCGGCGAAGAGACGCACGTCGGCGCCATCGCGCGCCGCGCTCGAGGCGGCAGCCACGACCCGCGGCGGCAGCTCGTAGCCGCGCGGCGATGCGATGTGAAGGGGAATGCCGAGCAGCGCGGCTGCATGCGCGAGCGATGTCGCCACGTTGTTGCCGTCGCCGACGAAGGCAATCCGGCGGCCGCGCAGCGATCCCCAGTGCTCCTGCAGCGTCATCATGTCGGCGAGCGCCTGACAGGGATGCTGCTCGTCGCTGAGCGCATTGATGACGTGGAGCCGCGGCGCGACGGCGGCCATCGACACCACCTTCTCCTGCGCGTAGGTCCTCACCACGAGCGCGTGCACCCATCGCTCGAGATTCCGCGCCACGTCCTCGAGCGGCTCGCGCGTGCCGTCGGCGAACTCCGACGGGACGTGCAGCGTCTCGGCGCCCAGCTCCTTGACGGCAATCTCGAAGGTCGAGCGCGTGCGCAGCGACGGCTTCTCGAACAGCATCGCCACGTGACGGCCCGCGAGCGCCGTCGCGGTCGGCGCCTGCCGGCCGAGACGACGGTCGGCCTTCAACTGCCGCGCCAGATCCAGCAGGCGCGCCAGGTCGGCAGAGGACAGGTCGAGGACCGACAGGAAGTCCTTCGCCATCATGACGTCGAGATTTCTAGGTCCGGTATTCGCCATTGATGCGCACGTACTCGGCGCTGAGATCGCAACCCCAGATCGTCGCGGCGGCGTCGCCGCTCCCCAGGCTGACTTCGATATCGACGGTATCGCGCTTCAGGATCTCCGCGGCCTTCGGCGCCGACTCGTCGTGCGGCAGCCCGTTCTCGAAGAGCAGGATGCCGCCAATCCGGACGGTGAGGCGCTGGATGTCGAACAGAACGCCGGCGCGACCGGCCGCCGCCACAATGCGCCCCCAGTTCGGATCGGCGCCGTGCACCGCGGTTTTGACAAGCGGAGAATTCGCGATCGTGCGCGCGACCTGCCGCGCGTCCTCAACGGTCCCCGCGTCGTAGACGCTGACGGCAATCACCTTCGTTGCGCCCTCGCCGCCGCGGACGATCCCGAGCGCCAGCGGACGTGACACCGACAACAGCCCGTCGAGCAGCGCCGGGTACAGCTCCTCGTTGATCACGACGCCGCTGTTGCCCGACGCCATCGCGAACACCGAATCGTTCGTGGAGCATTCGCCGTCGACGGTAATGGCGTTGAACGTGTCGCGCGCGGATTCGACGAGCGCGCGCCGCAGCATCGCCGGCGACACCTGCGCATCCGTTGCGATGAAGCCGAGCATCGTCGCCATGTTCGGCTCGATCATGCCCGAGCCTTTGGCCATCGCGCCGACGGCAAACGACCCGTGCGACGTCGTCACGCGCACCGCGTGTTCCTTCGGAAACGGATCGGTCGTGATGATGGCCCGCGCCGCGTCGCTGCCGTTGCCACGGGCGAGCGAGGAACATGCCTGCTGAATGCCGGGGACCACGCGATCCATGTCGAGTCCGACGCCGATCACGCCTGTCGATGCGACGAGCACCTGCTCCGACGGGCACCCGAGCGCGAGTGCGACCGTCTCGGTCATCCGGATCGCGTTCGCCAGGCCCGCTTCACCGGTACAGGCGTTGGCGCAGCCGCTGTTGACCACGACGGCGCATCCGACGCCGCCGGTAATCTCGAGGTGGCGCTTCGAGGCGAGAACCGGCGCGGCCTGCGCGAGGTTGGCCGTGAAGATGCCGGCCATCGACGCGAACGTATCCACCGCGAGCACGGCAAGGTCGAGCGCGCCCGCCTTCGTCTTGATGCCGCAGTGCACCGCCGCCGATCGGAAACCGGTCGGCGCGGTGATGCCGCCATCAATCGGCGTGATGGAGGTGTGCCGCGTCGACGGCATCACATCAGCCATGCAGTGCTGCCAGCGGCACGCAGCCGTGGCGGGGCCGTTCGAGCGCCCGCACGACGGCATATTGTCCGCACCGCCGGAACTGGCTGCAGGCGTGGCAGTCGGTGACGATCTTCTCGGGCAGCCAGGCATGCGGAACGATCGAGAACCCGAGGTGCACGAAGTAGCCGGGTGAATGCGTGAACGCGCACAGCTTGTCGAAGCCCGCCGCCGCCGCGCGGCGTACGAGCTCGTCGACAATGCGGCGGCCTACACCCAGGCTTCGTGCCTGGCGGCTGACCACCATCGATCGGACTTCGGCGACAGATCGGCTGAGCGGCGCCAGCTCCGCGAATGCGACAAATTCATCTTCATTTGCCGCGACGACGAATCGATCGACATGGACGAGAATCTCCCCCAATTCGCGCGGCAGCAGGTGGCCTTCGGACAGGTACTCCTCGATGAGCTCATGGATGACGCCGGCGTCGTCCACAGTCGCCGAGCGCAGCGTGATTGACTGGGCCTCTGGAACCTCGAACCTTCGGATCCCGGATCCCGAATCCCGAGTCCCGACAAGCGGCAGCAGCATCACGCGTGCACCTCCGTCTCGACGGCAGCAAACACTTCGTCGAGGATGTCGACGGCCCGATCGAGATCTGCGGTTTCGATCGTGAGCGGCGGCAGCATCCGCACAACTTTTTCATTCGTACGGTTGACGAGCAGTCCGCGTTCGCGAGCGGTGTCGACGATCGGCGCCGCATCGATGGCGAGCTGCAGACCCTGCATCAGGCCGACGCCGCGTGTCTCGACGATGACCGGGTGCTTCAATGCGAGCGTGCGCAGTCGCCGCTCGAAGAGCGGTCCGACGGTCTTCACGTGGTCGAGCAGCCCTTTGTCCATCAGCTGCTCCAGGAAGAACAGGGCCGCGCGGCAGGCGAGGAGGTTGCCACCGTAGGTCGTCCCGTGATCGCCGGGTGAGATCGCCTGCGCGACGCGCTCCGACATCAGCATCGCGCCCACGGGGACGCCGCTGCCGAGCGCCTTGCCGACGCTGACCAGATCCGGCTGAAGGCCGAGCACGGGGAAGTAGAACGGATGTCCCGTGCGGCCGAGACCTGTCTGCACTTCGTCCGCGATGTACAGCGTTCCGGTGCGGCGACAGACGTCGGTGATCGCGTGCGCGAATTCCCGCGACAGGGGCCGGATGCCGCCCTCACCCTGGATCGGCTCCGCAATGATCGCGGCGGTCTTGTCCGTTACCGCCGCCTCGAGCGCCGCGACATCGCCTGACGGAACGAAGGTGACGGGACCAAGCAGCGGCTGGAATGGCGCGCGGTAGTGCTCATCCCACGTGACGGAGAGCGCGCCCATGGTGCGGCCGGCGAACGAATTCTCGATGGCGACAAACGCGGTGCGCGTCGTGATCCCCTGCGTGTACCAGTACCGCCGCGCGAACTTGAGGCAGCCTTCCACGGCTTCGGCGCCGCTGTTGGCGAAAAAGACGCGCGCCAACCCGGACAGCTGCGTGAGGCGCGCCGCGACCTGTCCCTGAAGCGGGTGGTAATAGAGATTCGACGTGTGCAGCAGCGTCGACGCCTGCTCCGAGATGGCCGCTGCCAGTCCCGGATGCGCGTGGCCGAGAGACGCGACGCCGATGCCCGACACCAAGTCGAGATATTCGCGCCCATCGACGTCGTACAAACGCGAGCCGCTGCCGCGCACGAAGGCGACCGGCTGCCGCATGTAGGTCTGGACAACGTGGCGCGCTTCGAGCGCCTTGATCTCGTCGAGTGTCAGCTTCTTCATCGCACCACCTGCGTGCATCCCGCGAGCGGCCCCTTTGCCGCCGCCAGCGTATCTAGGGCTACCTCACGGCCGTTGGCGATGAGCACGTCGCCGACGCCTCTGCGAAGGGCCGCTCGACACGCTTCGAGCTTCGCCACCATCCCCTTGTTCGCCGTGCCCGACTTGATCATCCGGGCGGCGCGTCGTGAATCGAGCCGCTCGATCGTCTGGCCGCTCTCGTCGAGCACGCCCGACGTGCCGCCGGCAATCACGAGCCGCCGCGCGCCAAGCGACGAGGCCAGGTGCGCGGCGAGCGTATCGGCGTTGACGTTCAGCAGCTGGCCGTCGCGCGTCGCACCGATGCAGGCAACCACGGGCACGTAGCCGCGCGACAGAAGATCGGTGAGCAGCTGCGGCGATCCGTTGTTGATCGGCGAGCCGACCAGGCCGAGGTCGACTCTCGGCCCGGCCGCACTTGCGATCGGCGTCGATCGCTTCATGGTCGCGACCGACGCATCCGCGCCGGTGAGCCCCACGGGGCGCGCGCCGGCTTTTCGCAGCGCAGCCACGAGCCGCGTGTTGATGGCGCCGGCGAGCACCGCAACGACGACGTCGAGCGTCCGGGTGTCCGTGACGCGCAAGCCGTCAACCTGCTGCTTCGGAATGCCGGCGGTGACCAGCGCCGCGTCGATCTCGCGCCCGCCGCCATGCACGACGACGAGCGCCGTCCGCTGGGCGAGGGCGGCGATGCCTTTCGCCATCCGCTCGAGGTCGTCCGGCTGTTCGAGCAGCTCGCCCCCGAGCTTGAGCACGAACCGCGCCTTCCCCTTGGCCGCTGTGCTTCTTAAGGCGGCGGCCATCAGAGCAGGCCCGTCCGCTCGTCGAGGCCAAGGACGATGTTGAGGTTCTGCACTGCCTGGCCGGCGGCCCCCTTCACGAGATTGTCGAGGACGGCAATGAGCGCCAGCCGGTTGCGCGCTTCATCCACCTTCCACCCGATGTCGCAGAAGTTGCTGTGAGCGACGTGCTTGATCTCGGGAAGCGCGGCGCCGGTCAGCCGCACGAACGCGGCGTCGCGATACGCATCCTCGAGCGCCTGCGCGACCTGCGCTTCGGTGGTGCCGCGCTTCAGCGAGACGTAAATCGTCTCGAGAATGCCGCGATCGAGCGGCACGAGATGCGGAACGAACGTCACCTCGCGCTTCAGCTCCTGCTCGATCTCGGCGTTGTGGCGGTGCGAGAAGACGCCGTACGCGGCAACGCTTCCGTGGTTCTCCGAGAAATGCGTGCGGTCGCTCGGCGCCTTGCCGGCCCCCGAGATGCCCGACTTGGCATCGACGATGACGGCTCCCTCGATCAGGCCGGCATCTTCGAGCGGCTCGAGTGCAAGCAGGGCAGCCGTCGGGTAGCAGCCGGGGCACGAGACGAGGCGCGCGTCCTTGATCGCCGCCGCGTCGCGTTCGGGCAGGCCGTACACGGTTCCCGCGGGAAGCGACGGCGTCGCCGGATACCAGCGCTGCCGATCGGCGGCGTCGCGGATGCGAAACGCACCCGACAGATCGATGACGCGCGTGCCTCGCTCGAGCAGCTTTGGCGCGACGTCGGCCGAAGCGGCCTCGGGCAGCGCAAGAAAGACGATGTCCGCGGAAGAGACGAGGTGATCGATGTCGAGCGGCATCACCGCTTCGTCCCAGATGCGGGCGAGCGCGGGCAGCGGCCGCGGGGTGCTGGTGGCGCCCGACGACATCGCCGTCGTCAGCGTGACCGCCGGATGCCTCGCCAGCAGGCGCACCAGCTCCTGGCCGGCATAGCCGGTCGCGCCGGCCACCGCGACGCGGGTACGGGGCGCGCGAGCGGAGGCCGAAGTCTGCGTGGCGGTGACGGGGGCTGCTATGGCCATTCTCTCTCGATGATCCAGGAAAGAATATTTATACATTCGCATGCATAATCAGTCAAGGCTTTGATGTATCCTGAAAGGGTGAAAGCGCGCCGCCAGGCGGTCATTCTCGACGTCATCCAGCGTGCGCCGGTGCGCAGCCAGGAGCAGCTGCGCCGCAGCATGCGCGCGGCGGGCTTCGACGTCACGCAGGCGACGCTCTCGCGAGACATCCGCGAGCTCGGACTCGTCAAGGGGGGCGCCGACGGCGCCTACCAGGCGCCAGGGCACGCGGCGGCGCCCAACGGCAAGGCGGCCGAATCGATGCTGCAGCGCGCCGTCGCGGAGTACCTGCTGCGCGTCGACCGCGTGCAGCAGCTCGTGCTGCTGCGGACCGGACTCGGCCGCGCGCAGGCGCTCTGCGTGACCATCGACGATGCGCACCTGCCCGAGGTGGTCGGCACGGTCGCCGGCGAGGACACGGTGCTCGTGATTGCGCCCGACGCGAAACGCGCCAAGGCGCTCGTGAAACGGTTCGAGCGATTCACGGGAGAGGGTCAGCCAGGTTGAGCCGCAGCCCCGGATCGAAGCAGCGCATCGTCGTAGCCTGCACCGGCAGTTCCAGGAGTCTCGCCGCTGTTCGGCGGCTTGTCTCGACGTTCGATGCTGAAGTCGTGACCGTGACGCTCGACATCGGCCAGCCGCGCGAGCTCGAAGGTGTCCGTCAGGCGGCGCTCGCTGCGGGCGCCGTGCGTGCACACGTGATCGATGCGCGCGAAGAGTTCGCCCGCGACTGCATTGTCGCGGTGCGCCAGGAACAGCCGCCGACCGCACGTCCGCTCATCGCGAGGAAGCTCGCCGAGGTGGCGCACATCGAAGGCGCGGCTGTCGCGCACGCCGACGGCGATGACGATGTCGAGGCGACATTGTGGGAACGCTCGCCGCGTACACCCGAGCTGAACGAGCCGGCGCGCCTCGAGATCGCGTTCGAAAGCGGACTGCCCGTCGCGGTCAACGGCGTGCCGATGACGCTCACCGAGTTGATCGAGAGCGTCGCGACCATCGCCGAGGCGCCCGCCGCCGTCGTCTTCCAGGCCGCGCACGAGGCGCTCGGCGCGGATGCCTCGCGCGTGTCGGGCGCGACGGTCTGTCTCGAGCTGTTCAAGGGACGGCACCGCGTTCTTTCCGCTCACCATTCATGACACTCTGGTCCGGCCGCTTCGATACGGAGCCCGATCCCGCTGCGTTCGATTTCGGCATCTCGTTCGGCTTCGATCGCGCGCTGTTTGAAGACGATGTGACAGGCAGCCTCGCCTGGGCGGAGGCGCTTGCAGCCGCCAGCGTCCTGTCGAAGCAGGACGCCGCGGCGATCAAGAGCGGGCTCGAAGCGATTCTCGAGGAGGGGCGCCGCGATCCCGCGTACGTCGCGGGCCCCGACGAAGACGTACATAGCTTTGTCGAGCGGAAGCTCGTGGAGCGCATCGGCGATGCGGGCAGGCGTCTGCATACCGGACGATCGCGCAACGAGCAGGTGTCGCTCGATCTGAGGCTTTACCTGCGGCGGCGCATTCCGCTGCTGCAGCACGCGCTCACCCAGGTCGTGGCCGCGTGCGCCGATCAGGCGGAGCGTGCCGATCAAGCGCTGATGCCGTCGTACACGCATCTGCGGCGCGCGCAGCCAGTCCTGGTCGCGCACTTCTTCCTCGCGCACGCCTCGGCGCTGCGACGCGACTTCGAGAAGCTCGCGGCCGCCCGCCAGGACGCTGACGCGCTCCCGCTCGGCTCGGGCGCCATCGCGGGCACCAGCTATCCGATCGATACCAACCTTCTCGCGGGCCGCCTCGGATTCTCACGTGTCGTTCGCAACAGCATGGACGCGTCGTCGGATCGCGATTTCGTCGCGTCATTTCTCTTTGCCGCGTCGCTCGCGATGGTGCATCTCAGCCGGATTGCGGAGGACCTGATCATCTTCACCGGCGAGGAGCACGGCTTCTTCGAGCTCGCGGACGAGTCCGCAACCGGCAGCAGCATGATGCCGCAGAAGAAGAACCCGGATCCGCTGGAGCTCGTACGCGGCAAGAGCGGGCGCGCGATCGGTCGTCTCACGGGCTGGCTCGCGACGATGAAGGGACTTCCGAGCGGCTACAACAAGGATCTGCAGGAAGACAAAGAGGCGGTGTTCGACGCGGAACGGACGCTCGCCGTGTCGCTGACCGCCACGCATGCTGTGATCGCCCGCCTGGCGCTCAATTCCGACAAGGCGGAACGTGCCGCATCTGGTCTGCTGCTCGCAACCGACGTCGCCGACTACCTCGCGATTCGCGGCATGCCGTTTCGCCGCGCGCACGAAATCGTCGGTGCGATGGTGCGGCGGCTCCTCGCCGAGGGGCGCGATTTCAGCAGCCTGAGCCTCAAGGAATGGAAAGAGGCGAGCGATTTCTTTGGCGACGATGCCCCGCAGGCCGCCACCCCGCTCGAATCGGTGCACACGAAGCGGACGCCCCAGTCGACCAACCCGGATGCCGTGCACGCTGCACTCAAAGAGTGCAGGGATTGGCTCGCAGAATCCCAAATCTAGTTTGGGTTTTGGGATTTTCCTTGTAAACTCTGGCTTACCGCCGCCTTTTACACCCATCTGCAGGCCTCGGGCGTCCCGAGCTTGTCGAGGGAATCGATCCCGCCTGAAAAGGAACGGCTCCGGGGGAGTTCATGCAGCAACGCCGGCTTCGGCTCGGTGACATTCTGGACGACTACTGTCCGCGTGAGCGCCGCATCACCAACCACGCGATCGTCGCGATGATCGACGACCAGGTGAAGCAGACACGCTGCACGACGTGCGACGCGGACCATGAATACAAGCAGGCGAGGGTCCCGCCGCCCCGCAGGAGGAAGGACTCGCTCGCCGCATCGATGCCACCAGACATGCCCGATCAGGATCAGGAAGAGACCTCAGAAGAGACTCCGTTCGCGGAAGACGTCCCCGTAGAGGCCGACTCCGCAGCTGTCGAAGCGCAGCCGGCAGAATCAGGCAATGAGACTGCGGCCGAGGATGCCGGAGACACCGAGCAAGGCGTTCCCGACGACGATGGGCCTGTGCATCGGCGATTGATTCGCGCCACGCTGCCGCGCCCTGAAGGACAGTCGCCCGAGCGAAAGATCCCGGACTTCACGATTCGTCAGCCGGGCGGGCGCGGGCGCGAGTTCGACGGCAATCGTCCCGGTGGCGGCGGCGGTGGCGGTGGCGGCCAGCGCCACGGCCGCGGACGGCGCGCGGCGCGCGGGCCACAGGGATCGTTCAGCGGTCCATCCCGCTTCGGCGGACCTCGCCAGAATTCGCCACAGGGTGGTCAGCGGCAGAACGGCGGTAATCGTCCCGGGCCTTCCGGCAGTCAGCGCGGCGGCGGACGTCCCCAGGGCCAGTCGCGCGGTCCCGGACGGAAGCGCGGACGTTGAGCGACTTCACCGGCAAGCTCGGTCTCATCGTCGGCGTCGCAAACAAACGGTCGTTGTCGTGGGCGATTGCGCAGGCGACGGCGAGCCGCGGCGCGCGCCTCGCGCTCACGTATCAGGGACGCTTCGAAGAGCACGTCAACGAACTGTCGCAGGGCCTCACGCAGCCGCCGCTCGTGCTGCCCTGCGACGTCAGCTCCGATCAGGACATCACGGCGGTCTTCACGAAGATCGAACAGGAGTTCGGAGGACTCGACTTCGTCGTCCACGGCGCCGCGTTCGCGCCGCGCGAGGAACTGTCGTCGCCCTTTTTGCAGACGACGCGGGAAGGCTTCCGCATGGCGCTCGATATCTCGGCGTACTCGCTGATCGCGCTGACGCGCGGCGCCGCGCCGCTGATGGAGAAGCGCGGCGGTGGAAGCGTGCTCACGCTGAGCTACCTCGGAAGCCAGCGCGTGTTTCCCAACTACAACGTGATGGGCGTCGCCAAAGCCGCGCTCGAGGCGTCGGTGCGCTATCTCGCCGCCGACGTCGGCCCGCGCAACATCCGGGTCAATGCCATATCGGCCGGTCCTGTGAAGACACTCGCCGCGGCAGGCATCTCTGGGTTCTCCAGCATCCTTAATGTGTATCGCGACCGCGCGCCGCTTCGGAGAAACATCGAGACCAGCGAAGTCGGTGAAGCCGCGGCGTTCCTGCTCAGCGATGCTGGCCGTGGGATCACCGGCGAAGTGTTGATGGTGGACGCCGGCTTCCACATCACGGGCATGTAGGTTTCAGCCTCGGGCGCGCCGGGTCCAAAAAGGCCCGGCCTCCACTGGAGGCTGTAATGCGAAAGGCTGTTGGAAGATGACGCTGCTTGCCGTGATCGTGGCAACGCCGCTCGTGGCGGTTTAGAGAGCGCCGGCGCGATTGCGGACGGAGTTGGCGGCGTCGGTTGCGCCTTCCGTGCTGCGGAGCTGCGCCCGCGCGGCCTTTCGCTGGCTCTTGTCGCGGTACATGCGGCTGTCGGCCTTGGCGAGCAGCGCCTCGTAGGTCTCGCCGTCGTGCGGGAAGACCGCCGCGCCCGCGCTGATCATCATCGGAATGCGCAGGTCCGGCTGTACTTCGAGCTCCACGTTGTCGACTGCCTGTTGCAGCTCGAGGCGCTTGTTCTCGGCCTCGTCGCGGCCGCACCCGGACAGGACGACGATGAACTCGTCGCCGGCGTAGCGAACGCAGATGTCGTACGGCCGGATGGCGGTGCGCAGCGCGCTGGCGACTTCACGCAGCGCGCAGTCGCCGATGTGATGGCCGAAGGTGTCGTTGATTTCCTTGAAGTCGTCGAGGTCCATGACCATCAGCGACACCTCCGCCTTGAGCCGGTCGGCGCGTGCCAGCTCGCGCGAGAGGTGGAGGAACATGAACCGCGTGTTCGGCAGCCCGGTCAACGGATCGGTCAGCGAATCCTCCTGCGTCTGTTCGAAGACGACCGCGTTGTGAATGACGGCGGCCGCTTGCTCGCACACGCGGTCGAGCAGCCGTCGATGATCGTCGCGGTAGAAGCTCGGCTCGACGTGATAAACCGACAGTGTTCCGATGAAGCGATCATGAACGATGAGCGGGCAGACCAACGCTGACTGCAGCATCGTCTGTTGATCCGAACCGGCGGCCTCGAGTTCAGCGCCGGGCCGCGCGTTGACGAGCGGACGCCGGTTGCGTGCCACCCAGCCGCTCAGCCCTTGCCCGTTGCGCACGGACAATCCCTCGAGGATTTCCGCATCGACGCCGGTCGCAAACCGGCATTGCAGCGTGTCGGTCGATTCGGCGTGGAGGAAGAGCGCGCAGGCCGAGAACGGAACGAGCTCCGTCAACTTCGACGAAATCACCGCCATGGTGTCCGCGACGCCGAGGCTGGTGCCCATCGTCTGGGCAATCTGGTAGAGCGCGTAAATCTCGCGGTGCGCGAGCGCGATGTCTTCGAACACGGACGGCGGCGTATCGGCGGATCCCTCCGGCGCGGCCGCGGTCCCCGTCAGCGCGAGCATTGGCGTCTTCGGAGTTTCGAAGTTGAGTTGCTGCACTTCCGCGCGGAGCGCGGGGAGCACTCGCATGAACGTTTCGACGACGTGCGGGTCGAGCGCCTTGCCGGATTCCTGCTGAAGAAGCGCAATCGCCCCCTCGACCGACATCGCCTGGTGATACGGGCGCTCCGAGGTCAGCGCGTCGAAGTAATCGACGATCGACAGGATGCGCGCGCCAAGCGGGATGTCGTGCTCGCGCAAGCCTGCCGGATACCCGCGGCCGTCCCATCGCTCGTGATGGCTGAGGATGAGCGGCGCGACAGCATACGGAAACGGCACCGCGCTGATGATGCCGGCGCCAACCTGCGGGTGAATACGCACCTTCTGGAATTCTTCCGGCGTCAGCGGCCCCGGCTTGGCGAGAATGTGCTCCGGCACCGCCAGCTTGCCGATGTCGTGCAGAAGCGCCGCCGTCTTGACGCCGCGGATTTCGTGCTCGGACATGCCGAGCGCGCGCGCGAGCCCGACGGCGAACACCTGGACGCGACGAATGTGGTTATGAGCGGTCTGGTCCTTGGCATCGATGGCGAGCGCCAGGGCTTCGATGGTCGACAGGTGCAGCTCCGAGATCTGATTGGCTCGCCGCGACACGCCGAACGCGAAGTACAGGGCAAGGATCGCAATCGGGAGCAACCAGAACGGCGACGCGGAGAGGAACCAGGAAGTCGCGAGGGCCGCGCAGACCAGTGCGATGGAGCCTGGAGTGCTCCAGAAAAGGCGCGAGAGCGCCTCACGCGCTGAGGTCAGATAGGTTGACTCCACTGCCTGCAACCCGAACAAACGACACTACCAAGACCGGCCGACTCGTTGACGCAGCCTGCACGGTAATCCATGCCTCACCGATAGGAAGAACCATGCATTCCAGCGCAGCACGCAAAGTACGTGGGAAACGTCCTTCGCGTCCAGCGCGGCCAACCGCGCGGGTCACATGCAGGAGTGGCTCGCCATGGGAGCGAGCGGGCGGCTACTCCCTTAAGGGAGCCAGATTATCGTGATGCGGGCTCTCATGCTTATTTTCTGATCGGAAATCGGCGTTTCCGCAGGGGCAAAGACTCTGCCGTCGTGCCGTCGACGCTGGATCAAGCTCGTAAGTTGCGAAAAAATAAGGCGATTAGGAGCGTCGCGGCGCTGTCCTGCCTCCGGCGAAGCCCTAAATTTCTGTGCCGACTCGGGACAGAGTGTCCTACTCGGATGTTCTGTTTCGGGACGTCCTGGTTTCAGGTTCGAGACTGTACTCGACGATTTTGCGATACAGCGTGCCCCGGCTGATTTCAAGCACCCGCGCCGCTTCCTTCTTGTTCCACGAAACGGCATCCAGCACGCGGACGATGTGCGCGCGCTCCGCATCGCGCAGCGTCGGCAGCTTTGGAGGACCATCCGTGACGGGCATCGCGACGCCCGCGTGGAGGAATTCGATGTCGCTGTCGCGGATCACGCGGCCGGGCGCTGACAGCGCCGCGCGCGAGACGGTGCTTTCGAGCTCGCGGATGTTGCCCGGCCACGGGTACGTCTGCAGCCGTCCCATTGCCTCCGTCGAGAGCGTCTTGGCGTCGAGCGGCAGGCCGTTGCCCGCGCAGTAGCGCGCGAGGAAGCGGTTGGCGAGCACCGGAATGTCAACGGGACGCTCGCGGAGCGACAGAT
>Ga0209515_10006239_pt1 | contig 14962 bp, 15 predicted proteins | sample Subgroupgradi54m_FD_187454 | JGI IMG/M metagenome (GOLD analysis project Ga0209515, IMG submission 187454) | Subsurface groundwater microbial communities from S. Glens Falls, New York, USA - GMW60B uncontaminated upgradient, 5.4 m (SPAdes)... ...
ACTGGCGAGTGCTGGCGCAATTGGCGGTCAATCTGCGCTGCCGCGTCAGAGCTTCATCCTCGCGTAGGTATAGATCGCCCCGATGATGGCCAGATCACCCACCAGGATGAGCAGCAGCTCGCGAACCGTGATCTTCACCTCGAAGGTCGGATCGTGCGTCTTCACCGCCGCGTACAGCGCGCCGCACAGGCCGAAGTAGATCCACAGCACGTAGTGGTAACAGAACGACAGGAAGAAGATGCCCACGCACATGCCGACCATGGCGGCGAGCATGGCCAGCGCCCAGGTGCGCGCCACCGGCGCCATGGCCGCGGCCGGGCCGTCGGCAGGCGCGACCGCGCCGCGCTTGAGCACCATGGCGGGAATCTTCACTGACAGGTAGACGATCGAGCTCCACAGCCAGAAGCCGACGATGCCGGTCTCGGCGGGCGCGAGCACGTAGGCATTGTGCGCGGTCAGGAAGTGGTACTCGGTGAACAGGCCCTTGCCGACGCCGAAGAGCGGCTTCTCGCGGAACAGCATGATGCCGGTGAACCAGCACTCGAGCCGCTCCGCCGACGAGCCCTCGGCTTCCTCGCCGCTGCGGCCGCCGAACATCATCATGGGGATGGCGGTGACCGCGCCCAGGATGAGCCCCTTCCAGCCGAAGCGGCGCACGAAGTACGTGCCCAGCACCGACATGAACACCAGCTGCCCGCCACGCGACTGCGTGTACACCGTGCACAGGCCGATGAGCCCGAGCGACAGGGCCAGCAGCGCCATGCGCGTGGCGTTGCGCTTGCGCTCGAACAGCGCGAACGCGAACGGCAGCGCCACGCCCAGCGCCAGGGACAGCTCGTTGGGATCGGCGAGCACGCCGCGGTAGCGCACGCGCAGGCCCACGCTCGAGGTGTCGAGCTTGCCCACGTACTCGCAGATGTACTCGGTGCCCGGCTCGGGGCTGTCGATGTCGCACTCGCGCTTGGTCTCGCAGGGGCGCCCGTCGAAGGTGCCCTCACGATCCGACTCGGCGGTGAGCGCGTGGCAGCCCTTCATGGAGAAGCGCTGATCGACGCCGATGTAGGCCAGGAAGATGGCCATGACCAGGATGACCAAGGCCACCGCCTGCAGGGCGCGGAAGGTCTGCACGCCGTGCGCGATGAGCAGGAAGAGCACGAGCGGGATCATCGTGTCGATGATCCCGGAGAAGGCCACGTCGGGCGTGACGTTGACCACCAGCGTGACGCCGCACCAGATGATGTACAGCAGCACCAGGGTCAGCTGCGGCGCGGCCGTCGGGCGCGACAGGCGCAGCTTGAGATCCAGGGCCAGCCCGAAGATGGCCAGGCCGAGCAGGAGGTAGAGGATGGGTACGCGCTGCAGATCGGTGAAGACTTCCTGCGGGCGCAGGTAGATGACGAAGATGGTGGCCAGGATGCCGGGCAGCGCGAACATCAGCGCCTGGTCCGCGCCACCGGCGGCGGTGGCAGCTTGTAGTTGCGGAAGTCGTTGGGGTTGCCCCCCTCGCCCGCCATCGCCGCCATGGCGATGTTGTACATCTCGCGCGCGCTGACGTAGTGCAGGTTCCAGTGCGCGCCGTCGTTGTACTGGCCGAGCGCGCGGTGCAGCGAGCGGCCGCCGTCGCCCAGCAGCGAGGTCGCCTGCGCGTCGGGCGCGCCGTGCGTGTGCACCTTGACGAACAGCCACTCGGGCCGGCCGGCCACGTGCACGTCCTGGGCGACCCAGGTCTTGACGCGCGCGCGCGTGCCCGGATCCTTGGCGGTGACCGCGGCGCTGTCGATGCGCATGCGCAGCTTGCCAGGACGGCGCGCCATGGCCAGCGGGCCCTCGATCATGAGCAGGCGGTCGTCCTTGCTCTCGCCCACGCGCGCGCGCACGCCCTGCTCGTAGGCGCGCTTGCGCGTCAGGTCACCGTCGGGCCAGTAGATCTGGTTGACGATGCCGGGCTGGCACTCGTCGGGCGCGGAGGGAAAGGTGAAGTCGGCATAGCAGCCGGTGTCCCACAGGAGCGGGATCTCCTCGGTGACGCCGCACCAGCGGCCGTCGGCGCGCGCGTTGGCCAGGCACCAGTTGCCATGGATGAAGGCGTAGCGCAGGCGACCCGCGTCGTCGCGCGACAGGTGGCCGTGGCCGTCGAGCTGGCCGATGAAGCGCAGGAGGTCGGTGCGCAGCTTGTCGGCGGTGTCGCCGTCGTGGTGCAGGTGGACCTCGACCTCGCCGAAGCCGCGTCGGGTCAGATCGGCGAGCGGTTCCAAGTACTCGGGCGCGTACTGCTCGCCGGGGAAGAAGAAGGAATGGCGCGGGTGGTAGCCGTCGGCGTCACGGAAGGCGCGCGCGATCACCGGGTAGCCCTCGTGCCAGGTCTTGACGCGCGCCAGGCCATGGGCCGCCGAGGCGTTGCCGTGCAGCGGCTCGTAGTGGTCACAGAACGCGAACAGGAGGTGGCGCGGGCCGGGAGCGCGCGTGACCCGCTCGAGGCGGGCCGCCGCGCGACTCTTGATCCAGCTGCCCAGCCACTGATGGATGTTCTTCTGCCGCAGCCGAGCGATCATCGAGGCGCCCCCGGGCCCACCAGTAACACGCCCAGGCGACGGTTGGGCGGGACTTCCTGGTTCCAGCGCATGAGCTGGGCCTCCTTGATCTGTCCCGCCGGCGCCACCAGCAGCACGCCTTGCATGAGCGATATGGCGCCCAGGTGCTCACCGAGCAGGTCGAAGCCGGTCAGATCGGCAATCATGAAGGCGAACAGATCGCGGCCGTGGTGGATGAGACGCTCGAGCTCGGGCAGCCCCGCGCCCGCCTCGCCCGCCTGGGGCGGCGTGAGCAGCGCCAGCGACGAGCGCAGCCAGCGGGTGGCGAAGAAGGCCTCGTCGTCCTCGCGCTGCGGCGCGGCCTCGACGATGCGCGAGAGCGCCGGCCAGTGCACGTTGGCGTCGACCACGGCGACGGTCGCTCCCGACAGCTCGACCAGCGACAGACCCAGCTGCACGGCCAGAGGCGGCACGGCGGTCTCGCGCGTCGCGGGCAGGAGGCCGACCACGCGCGTGCCCGAGGTCAGCAGGTGGCGCGCGACGCGGGCGCATTCGGCGCGCACGCCCGGATCCTCGTCGTCGTCGGCGACGTAGATGCCGATCTGCTCGAGACGTGCGTTGTCAGGAGGCATGATGAATGGCGGAGAGCATAGCAAATGGACCTTGTGTTATAGTGCGGGGCCTGTCGGGGAGAGCGCGATGATCAGGCGAGGCCTGCAGGTGGGAATCGTGATGGCGCTGGGGCTCTTGGTGCCGGCGTGCAAGCCCAGTGGTGCCGATGCCGTCAAGGCGGCGCAAGGCCTCGCCGACGCGATCTGTGCCTGCAAGGACATGGATTGCGCCAAGAAGGCGGGCGAAAGCGGCGCCAAGGAGCTGGCCAAGTACAACGGCGCCAAGCGCGACGCGCAGCAGGACGCCGCCGAGAAGGCCGCCGGGCAGCGCGCCTCGGACTGCATGAGCAAGCTGGTGCAGCCGCTCGAGCCGCCGCCGGCTCCGCCGCCCGCACCCGCACCGGAAGGCACGCCGCCGACGGGAACCACGCCGCCGCCCGCGGGAGCCCCGCCGCCGCCCGCGGGAGCCACGCCGCCGCCGGGCACCACGCCGCCGCCGGCCACGCCGCCCGCCGCGCCGCAGTAGTCATGGCGCGCAGGGCCTCGTTCATGTTTTCGTGCGCCGCCGGCGGGTCGCTGCTGGTCGGCCTCTGGTTCGGCGCGAGCTGCGCGCGCAACCAGGCGGTCCGCGCCTACGAGGCCTGGGCCGACGAGGCGTGCGCGTGCAAGGACGCCGCTTGCCGCGCTGCGGCGCGTGCGCACGGCGTCAAGCTCGCTCAGGACACCCAGGATGTGAAGGGCACCTTGAAAGACGGACGGGCAGTCAAGGCCGCGACCGATCGCGCCGCCAAGTGCTTGAACGTTCCTGCCGCCCCGGCGGCAGCCGACGCGGGGGTGACGCCATGAAGCGAGCGCTGCTCCTCGCAGTCGTTCTGTCGGCGGCGGCCTGCGGCCGCACCGACGCGGTCAAGAAGTACGAGAGCTGGGCCGACGACGCCTGCGCCTGCACCGACGCGGCGTGCGCCACCAAGATGGAGACGCAGCTCAACGAGATGGCCAAGAAGTACACCGGCGTGAAGATGCAGCGCGCCGACTCCGAGGCCATCCAGGCGGCCGGCCAGCGCGGCGCCAAGTGTCTCCTCGACACCCGCGCCAACGCGCCCAAGTAGACGTGGAGGAGGATGCGACCGTGAAGGCCCTCGCTGCGCTCGCGCTCGTCGCCGCCCTGGGCGGCGGCTGCAGTAAGAAGCAAGCCATCGTCGAGGTGGAGGCGATGGCCGACGCCATCTGCAAGTGCAAGGACGCCGACTGCGCCATCAAGGCTCGCGTCGAGGGCATGGCCAAGCTGGTCAAGTACAAGGACGAGCGCGGCGACGAGTCGGATTTCAGGCAATTCCAGGCGGCGCTGTCGCGCTCGCAGATCTGCCAGGACAAGCTCATGACCACGAGCCCGGGCGCCACTCCGGGTGCAAGTGCGACTCCTACATCAGCGCCTACCGCCCCACCTGCGAGTGAGCACAAGTAAGAAGCTCCTACTCGTTCTCCTCGACGCTCTCCAGGTCGTATCGCAACTTACGGGCTGTATACTCCTGGCCGCCTGGTCGCCTAATGGGAGGACAGCATGCATCGTGGCTCGTTTGCGTTCGCCTTCATTATGTCTATGTCGTTCGGGACGATGGGTTGCGGCGGCGGATCCGGAAACGGTGACGACGGCCCCTCCACTGACGCAAGTGGTCTGACCGATGCTGCGACGCCGCCGGATGCATTCATTCCGCCCGCGGATTCGTACCAGCTGATCTGGGGCCCGGTGACGGTGCAGCCGGGCGAGGAAGACACGCGCTGCGTGACCGTCCGGCTCGGCAATGTGCCGCGGATCCACGTGGGCCAGATCCACAACCAGCTATCCGGTGGTTCCCATCATCTGATCGTCTACCGGACCATCGACACCGCCGAGAGCCTCACGCCGACGCACTGCAATCCGTTCAGCGACACGCTCGATCCCGACAAGGGTTCGCCGCTCATGATCACGCAGCGTCACGACGAGACGCTGCAGCTGCCCACTGGCGTCGCGTTCACGCTCGCTCCCAACCAGATGATCCGGCTGGAGATGCACTTCATCAACACGACCGATGCGCCGCTGGAAGTGAAGTCCACCTCCACATTCATCCCCATGGCAGAGGCGGAGTTTCACGACGAGGCTGACTTCCTCTTCATCGGCACGCCGGATATCAGGCTCCAGCCGAACACGGCGGCGACGGTCGGCCCGGTGTACTTCCCCATGCCGCCGGAATTCGCGAGCTCGAAGTTCTTTGCCATGACCGGTCACACGCACAAGTTCGGCAAGAACGTGCACGTCGCGACTGCTGCCAACACGGGCGACACTGGAACACCCGTCTATGATCACCCGGACTGGCTGTGGAGCGAGCCCACCACGACTTACTTCGATCCCACGTTCGCGTTGCCGAACAATGGTGGATTCCGCTTCAGCTGCGACTACCAGAACACCAGCAATCAGCAGGTGAAGTTCGGCGAGTCAGCCAACGACGAGATGTGCTTCTTCTGGGCCTACTACTACCCGAGTCAGGGGTCCAGGGTGTGCATTCACACCGACATGTTGGCGGGCGGTGCCGACGTGTGCTGCCCCGGTGACGCCTATTGCGCCCTGATCAAGGCCTACCTCGACATGCTCTAGCGCTAGTAGAGAACCGGGCTCGAGGCGGGGCCCGGCAAGGGCACCGGAGAGCCGGCGACGTTCTCGAGAGTCTCGCCGTCCAGCACCACCAACTCTCCGTCAGAGAAGCTCGAGGCCGCGGCATAGAATCGGTCGCGGACAGCGTCGTAGGCGAAATGAATGAGCGGATAGCTGGAGACTGCCGACGGCAGTCTCACTGGTGAGAGATCGTCCGTGGAGTATGCGGTGATGAAGCCAAAGCCAATGCCGACGATCACGCGATGACGTTTCGCGTCGAAGATGGCTCCCAGAGGCGACGTCGTCGAGCTGAGGTCCTTTTTTCCCAGTGACTCGAGAGTGGACTCGCGTAGCAACTCGATGCTCCCCGGGCCTGCCAAGGAGAGTACGAGAATCCGGTCGGACCCTGCGTCGGCCACAAGCTTGAAGACCTTGTTGGTCGTCACCGGAGATCCAGGAGCTGGATTCAGCGTGACGGTGTCGAATGCAGCTACTTGCGTTTGTTCGCTGCCCACGGCAACGAGGATCCTGCCCTCCGAGCGCGCGAGCCGATCAGGTGCCGTGACCGGGCGGCTCTTCACCGATACCAACGGCTCACCTGTCCAGCGTTGCAGCGTCTCTCCCGCAAGGCACGTCCAGCCTTCTGGTCCGAAGACCGAAGTGTATGGATCGCAGGTATGAGCGGGATCCATGTAGCGCGGATAGCCCGCAGGGATCGTATGCGATAAGAGGTCGTATTTCGCGATCTGGTCGAACGAGGACATCCAAAGAACGCCCCCTACGAGCGTGATGCTGTAACCGGCACGATTTCCGTGCGGCAACGCGACGGTGCCAAGGCTCGATAGATCCACGGCGTCAAACAGCCACATCTCGTCCGAAACGCTGCCGGCAACGTACACGTTGGCCGGCGCAGGAGTCTGCGCATCGGACTCATTCGCGTCCGAACCGCCCGCGTCCGCAGGCAACGAGCACTCCTCGACGCAGCGAGCGGACCACTCGCCGGAAAGCACGCCGAACTTGAGCTCGCTGCCAGGGCAATCGAACGGCGCAGGGAAGCCGCAGTAGTGGGCCGTGCCGTCACAGGTCGCGACGCACGTGCCGGTGATGCCGCCTTGCAGGCAATCGGCACCCTGCTGCGCCGGATCGCAGGTAACGACGTCCTTGCTGACGCAGGCGGACGACGCGAGAGCAGCTACCCCGACCAGAACGCGCCACCTCATGCCGGCATCAGTACCACAGCAGCGTTCACGCGGCGCTGCAGCAAGGCGCTGCGCGCCGCCTGCTACGACGGCTCGTCCGCCGCGGCCGCCCCGCTCTTGCCGTGATGCCGCCACGTGCGCAGGTCAGGCACGTGCGCCTTGGCCCAGCTGATCCCACGCGACATGCCCATGTGAGCCACGAGGCGGGCGCGATTCTTGAGCGTGCGGCGCACCAGCAGCACGTCGTGGTCGTCGGCGGCGACGTTGCCGAAGGCTTCCTTGTAGTGTGAGTCGCCGCGCCCGAAGTTGAGCCGGGTCGGTGGATGGTAGCGGTACAGATCCTCGATGAGCAGGAAGAGCAGGACGGTCCCGGGCGAGAGCTTGTCGAACGCCTGATCGAAGCCGACCTTGGCGTAGAAATAGACATTGCCGTGCTGGTAGCCGAGCACGAACGCGTAGGGTGTCTCGCCCGCCCACAGGATGTAGCCGCGGAACATGCTGCGCGCGGCCAGGTCGGTGACCTTGCGCTCCCAGTCGATACCATCCTGGAAGACGCCGCCGAACTCCTGGTGCTGCCAGGAGCGCTGCGCCAGCGGCAGCACGGTGGCGATGAACTCGTGCGCTTGCTCGGGCGTCTCGTAGCGCCGGAGCGCGAGGTGACCCTGACAGTGCGCGTCGAGCAGCTTGACCTTCTTGCGCAGGGTGAAGCGAGTCTTCGCCTTGAACTTGCCCAGGTAGTCGTCGAACGTGGGCGGCAAGGCCAGCGAGTGCAGGCGGCCGACCTCGGGCAGGTAGAGCATGAAGTTCTCGCGCACGAAGCGCGACTCGTGCACGTAGTGCCAGAAGAAGGAATCCGTGGGCACGAAGTTGGCGCCGATGCAGTCGCAGTCGGGAAAGCGCTCCACGATGCTGCGTAGCAGCCAGTCGTGCGCGGGCTCGTCGGGCGGCAAGAGCGGGCTCGTCGCCAGCAGCTCGACCAGCTTGAGGTTGGCGCGGAACACCGTCCGGTGCAGCGCCTTGACCTCGAGCGGATACTCGGGCTGGCGGCGGATCGGTGTCGCCACCGTCTCGCCCGAATCATCGCGCGCGCTGGCCACGTAGAGATCCGGGTCCTTCTCGGTCACCAGCAGGTGATCGAACCACGACGGCGACTGGAACAGCTTCAGCAGGCTGGTGCTGGCCTGGAACGCCGCCTCCCAGCCGGCCCTCAGCTCGGCCTGCGCCGCCGCCTGGCTGCGCGCCGAATAGATCTCGAAACGGTTTTCAAACATCTGGTCCCCCTCCCCTACCCCCGACCCCTCGGAGACGCCTCAGGACGCCTCGGAGCGCCGAACGTCGGACCAGCATTACTGGCAATGCGATCGTCTGTAAATGGCATTCTGGCAGGGTGCCAGTTCACCTACAGAGTGTGTGAATGAGGGTTACGCGGCGCGGCGGCGCAGCGCATTCCTGAGTAGATTCAAGAAATCGCGTGAGGTGCTGTGGGCCAAGATGAGCGCTGCCACGACATAGGTGAGTGCGCCGGCAATGAGCTCGGCGACCAGCATGGTCTTGCCCTGCGCGTACTCCATGGCGAGCATGCCGTGTCGCACCGCCAGCACGACCAGCACCATGGGCACGCAGGCCAGAAGCGGCGGCAGCGCGCCCATGACGAAGCCGAGGAAGGGCACGCCATCGCTACGGTGCAAGGTCCACAGGAAGGCGGCGAAGTACGCGGCGAACGCCAGGCCCACCGACAGGCACAGCCACATCATGCTCAGGTGGCCGAAGACCAGGATGAACAGCAGGAGCGCGACCGCCTTGAAGATGCCCATGGTCATGATCACGCGCGGACGCTGCTGCGCGTGCGCGAATGCAATCAAGGTCCAGGTCAGCGGCTTGACCACCGAGAGCACGCTCAGCACCGTGAGCATGGGCGCGACGTCCCACCAGCGACGATCGAAGAAGGTGTGCACGGCCGTGGGTGCGACCGCGCCCAGCCCGACCGCGAGCGGGAACACCAGGAGGCCCATCAGCCGGGCCGCGCGCAGGAGCGCGCTCTGCCTTTGCTCGGGCTGCATCTGCGCAAACGACGGCAACAGCACCGCGCCGATCTGATCGGCGACCGCGCCGGTGGGCGTCTCGGCCAGGTTGTAGGCGAGCGCATAGTTGCCCATGAGCTCGGGGCCATAGATGCCGGAGACCAGCAGGTTGTCCCAGCGCTGCGAGATGAACTCGGCAAACGCGCCGATGCTGATGGGCACGCCGTAGACGAAGATCTCGCGCGTCACGTCGCGGCGCAGGCGCGTGGGCGTGAGCCACTCGTGCCGGTCGGCGAAGCTGGCCATGAGCACGGCGCTCAGGCCGCTGCGCGCGATGTTGCCCGCTACCATGGCCATGCCGTGGTAGCGGCTCGCCAGCGACAGCGACACCACGGTGAAGGTGAGCTCGCCGCCGGCGCGCACCAGCGCGATGGTGCGGAAACGCAGCGAGCGCGACAGCATGCGCTCGGGCACGTACTGCACGCGATCCAGCAGCGAGGCGAGTGCCAGCCCGGGCATGAAGCGCGCCATCCTGGGCGCGTCGAGCAGCTGGCCGAGCGGATGGCCCAGCGCGAGCACGACCGCGAGCGCGAGCACGCCCAGGCCGAAATTGTAGACGGTGACGTGGAAGGTGGCCTCGGGCCCGGCCTTGCGCGCGATCAGGTACTGGCCGAAGCCGAAGACCGAGAACATGCTCGCGGTCAGCACGCAGATGGACGCGGCCTGGACCTCGCCGTACTCGTAGGGAGCGATGAAGCGGGTCAGCACCAGCGTGCCGACCATGCCGAGGACGCGTACGCCGAGCCCGGTGCTCAGGTTCCACGCGATGCCTCTGACGGCCTTGCCAGCGACGGACACGAACCTCGCATTTAAGCACGTGTGGCGGGAGCGCGCGGCGAGGAAGCGCTACGGGGCTTGCCGCGTCCACTGCTGGTTGGTCGCCGTGTTGCTGCAGGTCCACAGCTGCATCTTGGTGCCGTCGGCCGTGCCATTGCCGGTCACGTCGAGACACTTGCCGCTGCCGGGATTGTAGAGCCGCACGCGTCCACTGCCCGCGTCGCGCAGCTCGAAGGCCTGCGCGCCGGTGCTGTTGCACGTCCACAGCTGCACCTTGGTGCCGTTGGCCGTACCCGAGTTGCTGATGTCGACGCACTTGCTGCTGCTGGTGTTGACCAGGTTGAAGCGGCCGCCGCCAGCGTCCTGGACGCCGAAGGACTGCGCGCCCGTGCCGTTGCACGTCCACAGCTGGATCTGCGTGCCGTCAGCGCTGCCCGCGCCGTTCACGTCCAGGCACTTGCCGCTCGCGGCCGAGACCAGCGCCTCACCCGTGGGCGGCGGCGGAGGCGGCGGAGGCGGCGTGCCCAGGAACTCGGCCAGCGGCGTCGAGGTCAGCTTGGTCGCCGCGTTGGCGTTGCCGCCGCCGCCCCAATGGATGCCGACCACCTGCAGCGTGTCGTCGCGCAGCACCGACGCGCCCGAGCTGCCGCCCTGGGTGTCGCACTGGTAGTTGATCTCGGTCGAGCTCGGCGTCAGCACCGAGCAGGTCTGCGACCACGTGAGCGGCCTGCCGCCCGGGTGGCTGAACATGGTCAGGCCCAGGCCGTTGCCGGGCGGCGAGCTCAGGGCCACGCCGATGGCCACCGCAGGCACGGGCGAGACGCGGAAGATGGCGTAGTCGAGCCCGTTGCCCGTCTGCATGGCGAGCACGCGCGTGCAGGTCGAGTTGCTGGTGGTGCCACCGCCGCGGTAGCCCCATTCGACGCTCGTGCCCGAGCAGGGCTGGTCATCGACGCGCGACGAGGGCGCGCTGAAGCAGTGGCCGGCGGAGATGGCGATGCCATTGCCGACGTGCGTGGCCGTGCACAACCCGCCCGGGATGTGCAGCCGACCGAAGCCGTCGAGGCCGGCGCGGTAGCGTGCGGGAACGTTGCTGCCGTCGCGCGTCACTTCCACGAGGTCGTTGTTACCGATGATGACGCCTTCCTGAACGGAAGAGACACCCTCGATGGAGTCGACCTCGCCCACACAGCCGATGATTCCGGGACTCGAGGCGGTCGCGACGAGCAACGCGATTCGCACCAGGTGCCCGCACGCATGGGAACGCAACATTGGGGACCTCCATCCCCCGCGCCGGCTCCGGTCATACAGCGCCGGTCCACATGGTGAAAAGCCACGCCATGGAATAGCCATCATTCAGGAGCAGAATGAAAGGTATCGGGACCATCGCATCCGCGTCACCCGGGGCGGATTGGCGAGAATTTCGCGCCGGACCGTGCTTTTATCCCGGCAGGACGTACCCCATGCAGGAAGTACTGACCGAGCTGTGCCAGCGTCTCCAGCTGCCTGTCCCGTCGGTGCGCGGGCGCGAGGCGCTGCTCATCGAGTTCGCTGCCGCCGCCCGCCGCGCGGGCAAGAAGCCGCTCGTGCTGCCCGCCGACACGGTCGCCTGGCTCGCCGCCGCGGGCGTCGACTGGCCGCCCGCCGAGCGCAGCGACGACCTCTACCGCGTCGCGCTGCTGGTCGGCGCCAGCAGCGGCGGCGACGATGACCTCGCGCTGCTCGCCGAATGCTTCCGCACCGGCGACAACGAGGAGCGGCGCGCGGTGCTGCGCGCGCTGCCGTTCATGCCCGAGCCGGCGCGCTTCGTCGCGCTCGCGGTCGACGCCTGTCGCACCAACGTGGTGCCCATCTTCGAGGCCATCGCGTGCGAGAACCCGTTTCCCGCGCGCCACTTTCCCGATCTCCACTTTCACCAGATGGTGCTGAAGGCGGTCTTCATGGGCGTTCGCCTGCCGCGCGTGCTCGGGCTCGCCGCCCGGGTCACGCCCGAGCTCGCCCGCATGGGCGACGACTACGCGGCCGAGCGGCGCGCCGCCGGCCGCAGCGTGCCCGAGGACCTGGCCCTGCTCACCGTCTCCGAGCGAAGGGACCGCGCATGAAGCTGTTCGATCCACACATCCACATGACCTCGCGCACCACCGACGACTACCAGGCCATGGCCGACGCGGGCGTGGCCGCCCTGGTCGAGCCGGCCTTCTGGCTGGGCCAGCCGCGCACGCACGTGGGCACCTTCGAGGATTACTTCGCCTCGCTCATCGGCTGGGAGCGCTTCCGCGCCAGCCAGTTCGGCATTCGCCACTTCTGCACCCTGGCCATCAACCCCAAGGAGGCCAATGACGCGGCGCTCGCCGCGGGCGTGCTCGAGCTCCTGCCCCGCTACCTGGGCAAGGACAGCGTGGTCGCCGTGGGCGAGGTCGGCTTCGACGACATCACGCCGCAGGAGGAGCGCGTCTTCATCCTGCAGCTCGAGCTGGCGCGCAAGTTCGACCTGCCCGTGCTGGTGCACACGCCGCACCGCGACAAGAAGCGCGGCACCGAGCGCAGCCTGGCGCTGGTACGTGAGTCCAGGTTCCCCGAGGAGCGCGTGCTCATCGACCACAACAACGAGGAGACCCTGCCGCTCGTGCTGGCCACCGGCTGCTGGGCCGGACACTCCATCTATCCCAACACCAAGATGGACGAGGAGCGCATGGTCGCGCTGGTGCAGAAGTACGGGCACGAGCGCATCATCGTCAACAGCGCCGCCGACTGGGGCGTCTCGGATCCGCTCAAGGTGCCCAAGACCGCGGCGCTCATGAAGGCGCGCGGTGTGCCCGAGGCGGCCATCGAGACCATCGTGTGGAAGAACCCGATCGCCTTCTTCGCCCAGTCGGGACGCCTGGAGCTGGCCGAGCTGGAATCGCAGCCCGGCATCGATCAGCGCGAGCTCTACGAGGGCAACTCGGTGCTGCGCGGGCAGGCGCCCGTGGTGGCGGGGAAAGCCTCCTGATGCGCCGGACGGTGGTGCTGAACGTGGTCGGGCTGGCCGAGCGCTTCGTCGGTGACGACACGCCGCACCTGCGCGCGCTGGCGGAGAAGGGTGCCATGCGCGCGCTCGACACGATCGAGCCGGCGGTGACGTGCTCGGTGCAGGCCACCTTCACGACCGGGCTGCTGCCGCGCGAGCACGGCGTGGTCGGCAACGGCTGGTACTTCCGCGACGTCGCCGAAGTGGCGCTGTGGAAGCAGTCGAACCATCTGGTCAGCGGCGAGAAGATCTGGGACGCGGCGCGCCGGCGCGACGCCTCGTTCACCTGCGCCAAGCTGTTCTGGTGGTTCAACATGTACAGCGCCGCCGACTGGTCGGTCACGCCGCGGCCGATCTACTGGGCCGACGGCGCCAAGTACCCCGACATCTACAGCGACCCGCCCGAGCTGCGCGACGAGCTGATCGGCGCGCTGGGCGAGTTCCCGCTCTTCGACTTCTGGGGGCCCAACGCCGGCCTGCCGTCGAGCCGCTGGATCGCCGACTGCGCACGCCACGTGTACGACACCAGGAAGCCGTCGCTGACGCTGGTCTACCTGCCGCATCTCGACTACTGCCTGCAGCGGCTCGGGCCCGACCATGCCGACGTGCGGCGCGAGCTGCGCGCCATCGACGCCATCTGCGGCGAGCTCATCGAGCATGTGCAGCGCGACGGAGCACGCGTGCTGGTGCTGTCGGAGTACGGCATCACCAGCGTCACCGGCGTGGTGCACGTGAATCGAGTGCTGCGCCAGGCCGGCCTCGTGCGCGTGCGCGTCGAGCGCGGGCTCGAGAAGCTGGACGCGGGCGCGTCAGAGGCATTCGCGGTCGCCGATCATCAGGTGGCGCACGTGTACGTGCGGCGCAAGGAACGCCTGGACGAGGTGCGCCAGCTGCTCGCGGCCCTGCCGGGTGTGGAGAGCGTGCTGGACGAGCCGGGCAAGCGCGCGCACGGGCTGGACCACGCGCGCGCGGGCGACCTGGTCGCGCTGGCGCGCCCCGACCACTGGTTCAGCTACTACTACTGGCTGGACGACGCGCGTGCGCCCGAGTTCGCCCGCACCGTCGACATCCATCGCAAGCCCGGCTACGACCCGGTCGAGCTGTTCGTGGACCCGAAGATCCGCTTTCCCAGGCTGCGCGTGGCCGCGCGCGTGGCGCGCAAGCTGCTCGGCTTCCGCTACCTCATGGACGTCATCCCGCTCGATGCCAGCCTGGTGAAGGGCTCGCACGGCCGGATCACCGAGCGCCGCGACGGGCCGGTCGTGCTGTCGAGCGAGCCGTCGCTGCTCGCCGCCGGGGACGCTCCCGTCAAGGCCACCGACGTGAAGCAGCTGGTGCTGCGCCACCTGGACCTGGCCGAAGAGAGCGCTACGTCCCGGGAACGTAACGCTGGAACAGCAGCGTGAGCAGCCAGCCGGCGGCGGCGAGCGCCACCACCGTGACGCTCGCGCCGGCGTGCGCCAGGAGTAACGCGTCGACCAGCGAGATGCCGGCGATCATCGATGTGACCGCGCGCGGGATGCGGCGCGGCGCCTTCGAGCGCAGCAGCACGATGGCGCGCACGACCCACGCGAGCAGCGCGGCCGCGGCCAGCGTCACCACGGGCTGACGCAGCGACAGCGCGGGCAGCGCGTAGACCAGCGGCGCGGCCAGGCCGGCGAGCGGCCACATGCGCGCGAGCAGCGGCTTGTTCTCGTGCTTGGCCACGTAGGTCAGGCCGATCAGGTAGGCGAGCAGGCAGGCCGCACCGAGCAGCACCGGACGCTCCAGCCGGCCCGTCGCCGCCAGCGCCGCGGTGAGGTACACCAGCACGCGGCACAGACCCATGATGACCGGGCTGAGCGGGTTGGCCTTGTGCCACGCGTCGTAGAGCACGATGGTCGCGCCCAGCGCCACGCCGGCCACGATGGGCGCCGGACGGGGCGAGACCGCGGCCACGCCGGCGAGGCCGAGCGCGAGCAGGCCGAAGCCGATGCCGAACACGCGCGCGGCCGAGATGAGGCCGGCGGGAATGGGGCGTTCGGGCCGCTCGCGCGCATCGATGTGGCGATCGAAGCCGTCGTTCAGGTACATGCCGCCGACGTAGAAGGCGGACAGCGCCAGCGCCAGCGGCACCAGCGTGGC
>Ga0209515_10006240_pt1 | contig 14961 bp, 16 predicted proteins | sample Subgroupgradi54m_FD_187454 | JGI IMG/M metagenome (GOLD analysis project Ga0209515, IMG submission 187454) | Subsurface groundwater microbial communities from S. Glens Falls, New York, USA - GMW60B uncontaminated upgradient, 5.4 m (SPAdes)... ...
TCCCTGTACTCTCTCCTTATCGGCAAGACCGCGAGATGAACAGAAAGATAATAGGAAAAGAATATACAGAAATATTTATACATTGTCCAATTGAAAAATGTATAGAAAGAGATGTCAAAGGGTTATACAAAAAAGCACTAAAAGGAGAAATCAAAAACTTTATAGGGATTGATACAAATAATCCCTATGAACCACCTGATTCCCCTGAACTAACTATCCAGACTAATAGCGAAAATATAACTGACAGCGTAAAAAAAATTATTTTTTTTCTTGATCAAGACACCATAAAATAAAACCCTGGACCCAGATTTTACGTATAAATTCTATTCCAAAAAATACTAAGTAAAATAAAAGAGTATACTGCGGAAAGTCAAGTAGAATGCCAAAAAATAAAAAATTAAAAATGTGTTCAACACGAAGAAAATCAAATAAAAATTGACGAATTTTTGAAGAAGTAAAACGCGGAACAGATTTTGAAAAGACGTCTGATACTTGAGAACGTTCATCTTCTGATTTATACCATGCCGGATTGACACTTAATGCTTTATTTGCCAGAAAAAAAAGAGCAGTAATAAAACCAACAAGAACATATTTAGAATCCTGAAATCGCATAGATATTCCTAATCCCAATAAAATAAACAAAAGACTATTATTTAAAAAATGACCCATGCGATCAAGATATTTTGGGAATAATGGTTTTTGTTTCTGCTCTGTTGAAGACTGATAATAGCGCGCAAGTTTCCCATCAGATAGATCAATAATAAACATTAATTGAAAAAGCACAACAGTACATATAAACCAAAAATAAGTAGCGTTTAAAAATAGAAATGGAGTTAAAAATTGAACAATAACCCAAAAAAAAGTAAGTTGTAAGGGAGTAATATGGAAAAAAATAGAAATTTTAACAATATAATTTGCAAAATAATCTAAAATCTGTTCGTACCCCCACCTTTTTGTTTGGGATAGATTCTTAATTTCTAATATAGAGGGAGTAGAAACCATAATTATTTAATCCTATTAAATATATAATTTACCGCTAAAAACATATCCTAATTAACTTTGAAGCTATTTTAAAAACTTTATGCAAGAATGAGACTAAGAAATCATTTTAATCCTCATTACTTTTATTTTTCCACCAAAGCAAACTAACCACTATAGATACATCCTCTTTCTTTATCTCTTTAAACAACCAAAGCATGCAAATGTAAAACAATAACATCAGCCCATAAGTTATCCCTAAATACACACCATTGAAATGCCATAAAGAAGCAAGATAATAGACCATAACTGAACTAACAACAATCTTCACTGTTGACATCAGATTAACTAATACTCCAAATTTCTCATATACATAAACTCCCGCCACAACCATCCCCACAAACGTCGTAATAACCGAAGAATATCCCGCTCCAAGTAAGCCATAATGTGGGATAAAATACAAATTAAGTAAAATCATAAGTCCTAATAAAAAAATAGTCATCCCCATCTCCACTTTAGGCTTGCCGCTGCCCGTAATAATTGAACCTAATGTACTATAAATCACCAAAAATGTCACACTAAAAACCAAAAGACGCAGCACTCCTGCTGCTGAACTAAAAGAAGAGGAATAAAATAACCGTAATAATTCTTCAGATGTCGCCGCCATTAATCCGATAATCGGAAGCATCAACAACAACAGCCATCGCAGCGACTGTTTAATATATTTTTGTGTCAATACTTTATTCTGTATAGCAATAGATCGAGAAATAGAAGGCATCAACACAAACGGCAAATACATAAACAATAAAAATGGAATATTAGATAACGTCGTTGCCGCCGTATACAACCCCGTAAGAGTATTATCAATTAACATTGCTTTCACAAACAGAACATTCATATTACGAATAGATATACCTGCCAGAGCACTTAAAGTAAGCGGAAGAGAAAACAAGAATACTTTTTTTAAAATAGATTTATTATCCTCTTTTTGTTCAACATACTGCACTGGGTTCTTCCAAATAATAAAAAATAAAATAAGACAACAGACAACCGACAAAAAATATCCTAACAATGCCCCAAAAAGACCCAGGCCTAAAAAAACAAACAGAAACACAAAAACCAATCGAAAAATTGGAAGTGAAAAACTAATAATTGCCTGCTCGCGAAAAACACGCAACCCATTCATATACCCGCTCGTATACAACGCCAAAAGCGCTAAAGGTATAATCATCAACCCTACAAATCGTATCATGCCAACTAATGAACTATCATGAAGCCAAGAAGCAACATATGGAGCTAAAAGAAGATATAAAACCGTCACAACAGTTGCCAAAAATAATTGTAATTTTAAAACCGCAACATAAAAAGAATGTGTCAACACATTAGATTCAGAAATAAATTTAGTCACCGTTCTGGGAATACCTGTGTTTAAAAACGCTCTATTGATAAGATATAAAGACATCAAAACTCCAAAAATCCCATATGCCTCTATTCCAAGATATCGTGCTAAAAAAATATGAATAAAATAATTTGAAAACATAACAACTACTTCTGTACTTGCCATAGACACAAACCCTTTACTCAATGAACTTTTCATTCTCTCTCCAAAAAATTAATCTTTCTCTTGAATTGAAATAGAATCAGCTACAGTTGAAGATGATAACGATGAACTAGGTGTAGATTTCTCTCGCACCCCTCTCTCTGCCCCAATCCCCATAAGCTCCGCACCATGATTGCCACTCCCCTCACTTTTACGAATCTTTAAATCCGTCTGTCCAAACGCGCTCTTCATCAAGCTCTTGGCTACATATGTAGGTTTATACATCAAATTGAACCGCAAGAAACACTCATGTGTGCAATAACATTTAGTATCTTTAATAAATGCCGCCACTTTTTCAGCTTTCTGCGATTTCCACAACTTTGCAAAATCATAATCAAACTCACGTACATTTCCTAATCGTTTCGCATTCAATAATTCACAAGGATAGACATCCCCTTTCTCATACATCACCCCTAACAACGTTCCCGCCGTGCAAGGCAGGACAAACTCCTTCTTTTCAACATTACGAATAATCACATCCATCCTCATCTTATTCATCAAATCACGTAAATATGTTTTCCACCCTTTCTTGCTTGATCGCTTCTCTAACTCAAAAAATTTCTTATAATTATTCAAATTGACCCCAAACAAATCCATTTTTTTCGCTTCCCCACGAATTATATTAAGTGATAATACATCTGGCTTCAACTCCTTCTTCACATAACCATGAAACTCTTCCAACGTATCTTGATTAAGCGACGTCAACGTTGAAACGACAGATACTTGTAAATGAGGATATTGCTTTTGCAGCTCTTTTAATTGCCGAAAAGTCACCACAGCCGTTTTAAAACAATCTTTCACCTGCCGAATCTCATCATGAATTGGTTCAATTCCATCAAGCGATAACACAATATTCAAATCCAAATCTGGACAGCAACGTAATATTTCAGTACAATCTTTAATTGTCTTCTCTGTAAACGTCCCATTTGTCGGCACACTTACTTCTTTTACCGGCGTATTACGATAATACGTTTTAATCAGTTCTGCAAAATCTGCACGAATAAAAGGTTCTCCTCCGCTGATATTTAAAATCACTAAATCCGGCAAATACTTGGTAAGTTTTTCAATTTCCTCAAGTGACAACTCCCCTTGTGTGTTTAAATTCTTCCAATAAAAACAATGTCCGCATTTCGCATTGCACTTTGAGGTAACAAAATGGATCAATTGTATTGGTGTTTTTGGTTTGCTCACAAAGTAATATTTCAATAATTTAAGATATGTCCTTCTCATAATAAAAATACTCTAATCTCTCTTTAAAAGCTTTATGAAGATATGAACACAAAATCAGAATCTTTATAAACCAAAATTGTAAAAAAACAACATGCTAAACTACGCAATAATTGGCTGCGGTACAGCTGCAAAAGTCCACATCCATCATTTAGAAGAACATCCTGATGTGAAAATCGTAGCCACGTGTGACCCCCTCCTTCCCACCGACCATTTATTTCTAAATTTAAATGTCCCACATTACCAAGACTATCAACAACTTCTCAAAGACCAGAAAATAGATGCCGTATCTATTATCAGCCCACATAACGAACATTACGCTCAAGCCATCGCCTGTGCCGAAAAAAATATCCATGTCCTCTGCGAGAAACCTCTCGCTCTCAATTATGACCAAGCTGCAGAAATCGTAGACACATTTGAAAAACGTAATCTCACTTTAACTGCCATGCTCCCCCGTCGTTTCTTCAACAACACTTTAGCATTAGAAGAAGAATTAAACAAAGAAACATTTGGAAAAATAAAGAACATCAACTACATTCTTCAAGTAAACAAAGATCAATCTTATTACACCGGCTGGCGTGGAAAAAAATATGTAGCTGGTGGCGGAGTCCTCATGTGCCAAGCCCTGCACGATTTAGATCGTCTTACATATCTATTTGGAGAAGCAAAAATAATCAACGCAGAACTTCAAACAACAAGAAAATACATTGATGTTGAAGACATTGCCAAAGTTCAATTAGTATTCCCAAATAACATTCCCTGCACGATTCAAGCGGATACAATCTCTAAAGACACATGGCTCGGAAAAATTTTAATAGAAACAGAAAAAGGTAATATAATTTTAAATTCTGAATACACTGAATCCTGGCCACTAAGCAATCCGCCAGAACCAAACAATGACACTTACCATCCCACCATTAAACCACGCTACTACGGCCCCTGTCATGGCTTGATCATAAACGACTTCCTCAACGCCATCAGAGAAAATAAAGAACCAAAAGTATCCGGAAAAAGTACATTGCCAACACTAAAATTATTATTTGATATTTATAAGAAAGCAGAAAATAAATAATTTAGATATTCAAAAATAATTCACAGTCATCACAGATTCTTACAACACCCCATACAATTTCAAATCTTTTTCCATCTGCCCAACCGAAGAAAAAAGAATTGTCTTAAATCCCAATCCCGTCGCCGCAGTAGTATTCTTCAACTGATCATCAATATACACACAGTCTTGTGCTTGTACCTTTAATCGTTTCAACATAATTTCAAAAATTCTCGCATCCGGCTTCGCTACGCCCTCTTCATAAGACGTTACAATCACATCAAAACAGTCTTGTAAACCATACATTTCGATTGCTGGCTCCATCCAATCTCTTACTTCATTTGTTAACAACCCTATTTTATGTGAATTTTTATAATATTTAATCTTATCCAACATATCTAACCGTACCGGAAATCGTTCAATCCATTCTTCACGCAACTTTATTTCATTATACCCTAAATATCCCGCGATATCTTTCCACAATAAACTCGCCTCAACTTTTCCGATTCGTGCCTCTTTCCAACGAGAAGTAACTATAGTAGCTAACCCCTCTGAATCCTTCCCCATCTGTTGACAATATTCCACAATAAGGTCAGTAAATGTCCCTCGCGTTGTTAATACCCCATTATAATCAAAAATAATTGCCCTAATCATCACAGACTTATAGTCCACAACCCTTATAAACATTATAGAACAAAAATCATAAAGTAAAAAACATGAACTGTATTATCCCTCTCAAAACCGGCACCATTCATTGCGATAAAAGTAAAACTCTTACTCAAGGAATCGACATAGGTAAAATGATTGACATCCCTTCTATTGCCTGGCTCATCATCACCCCAACCGAAAAAATTCTGGTTGATACCGGCATGCCTGAAACGGTTGTCGCCGCTTACCGCCATTATCATGGTTCATATCAATTACCAGGTGAACGCATCGATCAGGCTTTAAAGATCCAAGGCATTTCTCCCAACGAAATTACAAAAGTGATTCTTACCCATCTGCATTGGGATCATTGTCAAAACGGCCATTTTCTGCCTAATGCCAAATTTTACGTCCAACAAAAAGAACTCGACTTCGCAAGAAATCCTACTGGAACTTACTTTCGCTCCTATGACCACCCCAGCCTAGGCTTAACACCTGCGTTTGAAACCTATCCACTAACCATCATTGATGGAGATGTAGAAATCTCGCCTGGTATAACTGCCATCCTTTCCCCTGGTCACTCTCCTGGCCATCAAATTGTAGTCGTAGAAACAGCCTCTGGCCCTTATGTCATTGCCGGTGATGCTGTATTGTGCTATGATAATTTATTACCCAGTATGGCCACAGACATCATACTCCCCGGTCGTCATAAAGACTCAGAACAAACCAAACAAGTGATCGAAAAAATAATGACGCTTGCCGGAGTAGTCCATCGCATTCTTCCAGGTCATGACGATCGAGTATTTCGAAAGAAAGAATATTCCTAACAAAATCTATCTCTCAAAATCTATCTCTCAAAAACAACCTCAATTATCCCCCTAAAATCATCCGCCAAATAATCTGGCTTCTCTTTTTCAAGTAAAACATTATCCTGCGCCCCCGTCTTGACACACACAACACAAACACCCGCATTTCTCGCAAACTGAATATCAACCATTGCATCCCCCACATACATGACTTCATCAGGAGATAAACTTAATCTGCCCAATGCCATCACAAGACCTTGTGGATTAGGACGATGGAAAATAATATCCTCTGCACTTAACACCAAATCAAAATACCGCACCAACCCCATCCTCTCCAAAAAAAATGTCGTCTCTCGTTTATCAAAACCAGTGAGCACCACTAATTTCATCCCTCTCCTCCTCAGCTCATCAAGTCCAAAAAGAACATGATCAATCACCACAAACTTATCCATCACCGATAAAGGAAACAACCGCTGAAAAGAAGCAAAACAAGACGCTACTTTCACATCAACATCACCACCATGATACGACCCCAGAACCGCCGTTTTAACATTCTTCATCTGCCCTTGGCCAAACACATTCACAACTTCTCCTTGATTCGTAAACACAACATCATTCTCAAGCAACGCCAATCGCAGTGCCTCTAATATCGCCTCATCCGTTTTAACTAACGTCCCGCCAACATCAAAAATAAACGCTTTAATCATGTAATCGTTGAGAAAGATAAGTTTGAATTGCCTCCTCTGCCTCCCTCAACTCTTCACAATTATTAATCTCACAAAACAATAAATCATCCGCATCAAGTGCATGAAACGGCACAACTGTCAACGCATACCGCATAAGTCCATGACAATGCTGATTCTTGTCCCCTTTCATAACAAACCCCTCCACTCTCTCCTTCATCACCGCAATCGCCGCTGGCGACAACTTCGCCATCCCACTTCCTCGCCCCTGCGCATTCAATAAATTAGCTTTATCCATTCTAACAACTCGAGTACCCTCCAAAACTACTTGCTCCATCGAATCATCTAGTGTAACTTTACGATCAACCAATATCACATTATCATACGCGCTCTCTTTCAACCGTTTGATTAACGGTGCAAATAATACAATATCACAATTCAAATGGATGTACGACTCACTACCAATTAAACTACGAGCCTGAAAGTACGAATAACTGCTATTTGTCGTAGCATATTCCATATTCAACGCAAACGTAAACGTCATTTCTTTATACTTCTCTTTAGAACAAATAAAATCAAGAATCTTATCTTTTTTATAACCAAGAACCATTCCCACTTCCCTAATCCCATTTGCCAGCAGCGCATCCAATTGATATTCTAAAATTGGTTTTCCACACACCGGCACAAGACACTTTGGCAGTTCATTCGTAATCGAACCCAATCGACTTCCCACTCCTGCTGCTAAAATTAACGCTTTCATTGTTTAACCAACCCATACTTAATCCCATTCTGAATCATCCCAACATTCTCTGTAACCATGCCAATTTTTCCCAACTCCACTTTACCTTTATGAGTATCCACTTTAACAACGCTCATCGAAGATACATCAACCATATCTTGACTCAAATCATCTGCTGTATTTTTAATCAACTCATACAAATCCACGGTGGCAGCAGCATGCTCCAAGCTCTTAGGAAGCGACTTTCGTATCTCAAGTCGGCGTTTAATTTCATCTTGTGCCGCAACATCACAATGAACAACAAACAATTGATATCCATGAGCCTGCGCTAGATCATAAATTCGCTTGCGTGAACTAAATTTATTAAAATTTCCATCAAGAATCACATTCGTCTTCTTCCACTTCATAACAGTATTTACTCGTTCAATCATCTGATCATAAACTGCCTCCCGCTCCTCTGTAGAATACAAATCAACCAAACCAAGCTCTTCTCGTAAATTGAAAGTAGACAATAACGCCGTTCGAGAAAATTGCGCACAATATTCCTGCAGCGCTCGAGACATCGTTGTCTTACCCGTTGCAGGATAGCCATACATCAAAACCGCAAACGGCGTTCTCTCCCCAAACACTTTCTGCGCAAGAGCTAAATCATCAGTAGTATCAACCTCACACCACCTCAAGCCTGTAATATTCGCGCCATGCATTGAAATATACTTAGCTACATCATTAAACACATTATAAACCGTATTCTTGCTCTTTCCCTCAGTAATATCAGCATCAATCACTCGTAATACTTCAGCTGCAAACTCTTTCGAAACTCTAACTGGCCCAACAGCCTCGCCATGCGCAATATCACTGCTCACTTTATGATTATGATGAATAATTCTATCCCCAATCATCACCACTTTATGCATATCAGAAGTAAAATCATACTTTCGATCAAACGCAAAAACATTCTCATATTTCGAATCTAACACTTTCTTCAATAATTCCAATTCAAACACTAAATCCCCATTAATATAAATAAATCCTTCACGGCAAAAATCACGCACAAGCCATAAAGAATAAGCACTCTTTGTATTCTCATAATCAGAATTCACTACATACGTAACTTTAGAACCAACATAAGATTGGATCATCTCCGCTTTATACCCCACAACCATCACCACATCAGTAATGCCGCACGCAGTTAAAGCCTCCAGCTGATAATCAATAATCTTCTTACCCGCAACTTCCAACAAACACGAAGGAGTATCAGAAAAAGAACTCTTTCTTTTTGAAACACCCGCTGCCAAAATAACCGCTTTCATAGAGAAAAAAAGCCAAAATTCGTTTAAAAGCATTATGGAAGAATAAACTGAAAAGTCTCATTTTATAGTAAATCACAAAAGTAATGGAACATTACGCCATGTGATTTACTATTCTAGTAGGGCTCACAAATGTTCCATAATTAATGAGCTCTACTATTAGTTCATAGCATATTCAGTTTCATTTTTTTTCTCCCCCATTTTGCTCATCTAAGTGATATAACATCTTCAATGGCACCCACAACTTACGCAATAACTCTAATACATACAAAGGGGTATACACCAATAACACCACATAAGGAACATTAAATAAAATCAAAAAGAAAAGTAAATTCAAAGGATTACTTCTTCGTATCAGAAACACAACATACCCTAAATATTTATTAGTTGGACGAGTGCTAACGCCTTTACGCAATTGAACTAAAACCTCTCTTTTATTCACATCATAAGATAAAGGATTTATTTGTACAAGCTTGCTATATAAAATACATATAGCTGAAATCACACCTAATATCAAATAATGCCAGTCTCCCAAACTTCTACTCACACCAATAGCCAAACATAAAAAAAAGACAGGTGAACCAAAATAAATACCTAGTTCTTCCAAATAAATTCCTTTATACGTTGAAATTTTCTTAATCCGCGCAATTTGTCCATCTACATAATCCAGCAACATCGCAAGAGTGTATAACACCACCCCAAGAACATTTGTCCAATAGAAACCAAATACCATTAACCCAGAACCTATTAATTGCAAAATAAGCCAAAAAGTCGTAATCTGATTTGGGGTGATATTTGTACGCAACAACGGTTTAGTCACATACAACATCCCATAATGCATCACCTTCTGAATAGGATTATAATACTCTTTCTTGCATAGCTCACGCAATTCTCCCATAGAGATAGTATTTTTATAATTCATTTTGTCCACGCCTCTTTTATAAACCCTACACTCCATGCGCATATGCCGATAAATACCAAAGGAAAAGTCAACAGAAACCACAATAACAATCTCCTATTCTGTCGCAACAACCTCATAAAAATTCTCGCCGTTCGTACAAACGGCACAATCACCGTCAAAATTGGAAATCGCACAAACACACTCCCTGGTAACGAAACTTTCCGTCGCACCTGTGCAGAATATCCCCCAAACGTATAATGATGTTTTAAATATGCACTTAAAGTTTCCCGATTAAACCTGCTCACAACCACGCCCGCATCAAAATACAAACTATATCCTTTCTGTTTTACCATATAACAAAACATTGTATCCTCTCCCGCCCGCAATCCCCCCTCAAATCCACCAACATCATCAAACACACTTTTTGTACAAAGCAAATTACACGTCGGCATAAACTCCACTCGTCGCGACGGCATTCCTTCAGAAAACTCATTAAATGCTAATATATAATCCGCAACACTCACAAGCGAAGCTGAATTTCCATTACGTAACGAGCCGCCTACAACCAAACAACCGGATTCTTTCATCGCTCTCAATCCATTCCCCAACCAATAAATATCAGCAATACAATGAGCATCTAAAAAAGCTACAATTTTTCCTCGAGCCTGTTTAACTCCTTCATTACGTGCCGCTCCTGGAAACATCTTTTGATCAAAATGGAATAAACGAACAGTTGAAAATTTGTTAGATATAATTGAAACCGTTGAATCACTTGAACTATCAACTACAATCACTTCATAGTTCTCAGTAATTTCTTGCAACAAGACAGATTCTAAACAACGCTCAATAAATTTTTCTTCATTATAAGAGGGAATAACTACGCTAATAAGAATATCATTATTAGGTTCATTAGTATTATGCTCTAATTTCATGATTTGACACTTCCTCCCTCTTTCCAATACCCTAACTGCTGCAACACAAAACTCGCTCCCAAAAAAAAGAAAATAAAGGGCAGCCGCCAATTAAATTTATTCACAAACAAAATATTCTTCGCACTCCACAACCGCAAACGAACAAATCCTCCCACCGCCCCCACTTTTCGCTTAAAATGATAATTCGCTCTCCCCCGCCGTAATTGCCACTGCACAAACGAATGCCACGTCGTTCTCGCTTCATGATACGCAAACCCTTCTGGAACATATTTGATCGGAAACCCTCCCCGTTCCAACCGTACTGACAACTCCGCATCCTCCGCTCCATTCTTCATCTCCTCATCAAACACCCCTATAGTATCAAACACCGTTCGCCGCAACGCACAATTGCCCACCGCTAAATGATTCGTAAATCCTTCAGCAGAAACTCGCCACACTTTTTCAAATCCTAATGAACCTCCGCCAGGAAAACCAAGTGCTGAAATACAATCACCCACAAAATTCGAGGTAGGAATTTTTGTCCCACTCGTCACCGCCATCAACTTCTCCTCCTGCATCAACGGCTCAACAAGTGAACTCAACCACTTCTCCTGCACCCAGCAATCATCATCAATATACACTATAATCTTCCCGCTTGAAAACTCAATACACTTATTCCGATTAAACGCAATCCCCCTCTTAGCTGGAATCGTAAAATACTGAACCATGACTGGTAAATTCGGCTTTTCCAATTCCACATCAGACTCCTGTAACAATAATATCTCACAAGAATAAAACCGCAATTGATCTTTCAAGCTATATAATAACCTATCAAGTTGTGGTTGTCGAATCTTATCACAAATAATCGCAATTGAAACATCAACCATTTTTCTCACCTAACACAAATGAATTTCGTCCCAACCCGTAATATCTAAATCCACCTTCAATTAATTGTTCAGTATCATAAATATTTCTCCCATCAAATAATATTTTTGTGTTCATTAACTGGCCCAACGATTTAAAATCAACATTTCTAAATTCATCCCATTCGGTCACCAGCACAATCATATTACTCCCTTTAACTGACTCTTCAATTGAACCACAATAAGATAAACCCTCCTTATTTCCATATATCTTACGCACATCCTCAACCGCAATTGGATCATACACTCGAACATACATCCCTTTTTCCAACAAGTTATCCATCAATAACAACGCCGGCGCTCCTCGTAAATCACTTGTCTTCGGTTTAAAACTAAGCCCCCATAACGTCACCGTATTACCAGAAACCCGCCTCAACTCCGCTAAAATTCGTGGTAACAACACCACTTTCTGCCGCTCATTAAACTTATCAACCTCTTTAAATAATTCAGGGATATATCCTCTTTCTGTAGCAACCGCAATAATCGCCCGCACATCTTTGGGAAAACAACTCCCCCCATATCCAATTCCCGCATTTAAAAATTTAGAACCAATACGCGAATCCATCCCAATTGCTTTGGTCACCATTTTAATATCCGCACCTAAATGATCACAAATATTAGCCAATTCATTGACATAACTAATTTTCGTTGCCAAAAAAACATTATTCGCATACTTAATCATCTCAGCCGTCTCCCAATTTGTCTCAATCAACGGCATATACATCTTAAGCAGCCCATGATACACTTTTTGCAGCACATGAAACGCTCTCTCCGATTCCGCTCCCACAACTATCTTATCTGGATGATTAAAATCATACACTGCATTTCCCTGCTTTAAAAATTCTGGATTCGACACCATTTCAACTTCACAATCTGCATTTATTCTTTTCATCCGCAGCGCACATTCTCGTGCCGTCCCTGGTGGCACCGTACTCTTATTGATCAACACTCCATACCCCTTGCTATGCTGTGCCACCATCTCCGCCACTTGAAACACATACTGTAAATCCGCCGCACCATTTTCTTTTTCCGGCGTACCAACACAATTAAAAATCGCTTCTCCAAACTGCACACCCTCAACAATATTTGTTGTAAAATGTAATCGTTTTTTCTCAATATTTAATTGCACTAACTCTTTTAATCCCGACTCAAAGAAAGGTAACTGCCCTTGAGCTAAAATTTTAATTTTTTCCTCATCAATATCAACACACAACACCTCGTGACCTAAACTTGCCAGTGACGCCCCCGTCACCAATCCTACATACCCTGTGCCAAATATACTAATTCTCATGAAAACACCTTTGTAACCGCTGCTGCCTCACGAGAATAAACTTCATCTGCTTCTTTCAACGACTCTAAAGTCCCTATATCAAACCAATGCTCTGTAAATACAAACCCTCGCACCTCGCTAAATTGCACCAACCATTTCACCAAATCTCCTGAATTATCCACTTTCCCCTCAGCGCGTAACTTTGGAATCATATGTAAATCATCTCTACTAAAAAGATAACATGCCGTACTCGCTAAACTACTCTTTGGATTTACAGGCTTCTCTTCAAAATCAATAATCTTCGCACCAGTAACCACTGCCACTCCAAATTTCCCTCGCACCTTCTCAACATCTTGTAAATCATGCAGCGCCACAATAGATTTCTTCTCCCCTTGCTTAAAATGTTCAACAAATTGATGTAACGAAAATCCAAACAAATTATCTCCCGCAATCACCAGCACCTCCTCCTCAATCTGCTGTAATCGCAGCACAAAATCAATATCCCCCACCGCACCTAATCTATCCTCATTCGTCCTCGTCCCATCATTGAGAATTGATATCGGAACTAAAAAATTATAATCATGCCTCCATTTCTTAAATGCATCATAAAACTTATCATTAGTTACAATAAAAATGTGAGAAACATCCTCAACCTGCGTAACTTTATTCAAAATATGTTCTACAATCGTCTTACCCGCCACTTTCAACAACGGCTTGGGGGTATCTAACGTCAAAGGATACAACCGCGTCGCATATCCAGCCGCAAGAATAATCACTTTCATACAACCACCAGTTCTCTTAGTTTAAATAACACTCTCATCGTAAAAATCAACAGAAAACCGTTTAAAAGCATTGTGGAAAAGACACCCTCTTTTTAGAGTATAAATCCAGAAAATAAGAGCTCAGTTAAATCTAAAATCACAATCGCGAATAAATCCCTGCCACTTTCTCAATAATAGAATCATAACACACCCCAGGCGCCATCGCCAAAAAACCATGTTGAACACTTTTAGAAAGTCCGTTATAGACAATTTCCCCTCCTCTCCAATCTACCGCTTTTCCGCCACATGCATTAAGAATCCCCATCACCGGAAAAATATCCCAATACGTAATTCCTGGCTCAAATACAAAAAAATCAATCTCGCCATCCAACATCGCTTTCATCTTTGGCGCAACCCCTCGTAACACCACTTGTGTATAAGATAACTCTTGACATAATGGCGTTAAAAAACCCTGCCGATCTATATCACTACGACAAAGAATCAACTCATCAGGTGTTCTCATTGAATGCTTAAAACCACTTGTCTCACAACGATCTGAAATTTTATACCCATACATCTCTTCTCCTGAAAACAACTTCATCGCGCCTAACACTGGCGTAAAATAATCTTTTTCTCGCACTGCAACCGCCGTCATGCTAGAACTACCGGGCAATCTTTGCGCTAATAACCGCGTACCATCCACTGGATCAAAAAAAACAATAACTTTTTTTTCAGATAATGTAGCTAAAACAATCTCCTCTATCCCATCCTCTAAAATACATCCCCACTCCGGAAACTTCAACCCAATCTGACGCGCATATAACTCACCTAATTCAATATCCGCTCGCGTCACATAATCAGTAACACCTGTTTTATATTTCCCTTTAACCTCTACTTCAAGACCATCTGCTTTCACAATCTCATCCGCTCGTGCACAACCTTCCCGCAATAACCACTGGAAAAAAGGCAAACTGAGTACAATTTGTTCAGCTAATATTGTATTTTCTAACATCATAAAAAAACAACCATCAAATCATAGAAAAAAAGAGGGACAGCTTACCGGATTTCCCACGTAATGCAGTACTCACCGATACGGAGGCGTTCTTAACTTCTGTGTTCGAAATGGGAACAGGTGATCCACACCCCTATGGCCGTCCAATAC
>Ga0209515_10006241_pt1 | contig 14961 bp, 13 predicted proteins | sample Subgroupgradi54m_FD_187454 | JGI IMG/M metagenome (GOLD analysis project Ga0209515, IMG submission 187454) | Subsurface groundwater microbial communities from S. Glens Falls, New York, USA - GMW60B uncontaminated upgradient, 5.4 m (SPAdes)... ...
CCCAAAACAGAATACAACCAAAACAAGCCAGTAAATCAGCAACACAAACAGTATTTAGAAATTTTGGTATAACCCCAAATCCTCCATAAATTTAATGAGTTAGGATTTAGCTTAATAAGTTATGGTCTTTCTGTTCTACCACAGGAGCTATCAAACGCTGAGAGAGCACTAAAACGGTTCAGACGCTATACCAGAGGGTTTCTCCACATAGATACCATCATTGCTCCTAAAATCAACAGAAAACGCTACTATATCTTCACCTGCATTGACAGGATAACCAAGATAGCTTTTATCTGGGTTACTGATAGAAAAACTATGGAAATGGGAAAAACATTTCTTAAAAAAGTACTCGCTTTTTACCCCTATCCTATCCACTACATACTGACAGATAATGGTCCTGAGTTTTCCTACAAGTTTCTTCCAAAAAGACTCCAGACAAAAAAGAAGCATCCATTTGACACAGTTTGTAAAACAAACAAGATCCAACACCGGACAATTAAATTCCGTCATCCCTGGACTAATGGTATGGTAGAGCGGTTTAACGGGAAGGTAAAAACGAAAGTAATTAAGCGTTATATCTTTGAAGGAAAAGAGGACTTAGAAGTGAAATTAATTTCCTACTTGAATTCTTACAACTTTGATGTTAAATTAAAATAGTTAGGTTACAAAACACCAGCCGGTTATTTACAAGAAACCTATAACACCTCTATACAACGTATCGTTATCTGACATCTACCAACAGTTGCAGGTCTATATTCCCATACAATGATTATCTTGAGGTAGTACCCTGGAATTGTGCGGCGTGTTGCGTTATCTCCTTCAGCAAATTATAATCCTCTATGGTCGTAAAACTATATGCAATCTCTCGAACGCGAAGGCGTCACTTTCGTCCAATTTAGCGATAAACTTCTGACTCCCGATTCCATCATGCGAAATTATTATCGTCAGGCGTATGCGAAAATGGATGGCTATTATTCCCCCAAACACTATATGGAGATTCCTTACTGGATTCCTACTATTGCTGGGACACTTTCTCCAGATACATACGAAAAATCGTTTCACATAGTCGAAGATTTAGATGCCTCGGTGGATTCATTGCGTCAAAAACCAGATTCCGAACGCATTCTTTTTTCTGTTATGGATGCAAACGTTCAACAGGTTCATCATATTGCCCAGACCGTCGATCGGTCAATCATATTAGGCGGCTATACAGATCCCGCTGACTTTTCAGGCTATCGTCATGTCCGCTATCTCAATGCCCCTGGAGAACTGACCGAGGTTCTGGTAGTAAAACTGGATTCTCCTCCTGACTATAGTTTATTCAAAGGAGAAAAATGTATTCCGAGACTCATGCTCAGTGATGGCTGTTTATTTCGTTGCTCTTTTTGTACCGTCCCCACGACATTGACCATTGCAACTCCTGGAAAAATAGAAGAGCAGGTAGAAGCGCTCAAGCCTCTTGATTTTAAACTCATTTTTATTAACGACAAATCCTTTGGACAATCCAAAAACTGGCGATCCATCCGAGAAGTTTTCGAACAAGTACAACAATACAATCAAGACTTTTTAGGATTTATTGTCCAGACGCCTCCCAGTTTAGCCTTAAAAGATGGGCTCATGGAAGAAGCAGGCGGTTTAGGGGTAAAGTATATGGAGTTTGGAGTAGAAACGGTCAACGATGAACACCTTGCGTTATTTAATAAACCATATAGAGTAAAGCATTTGGATGAAGCCTGTGAACGCGCACGACGATTAGGACTCAAAATCATCCCCAATTTTATATTGGGTATTCCTGGAGATGATTATAAAGCAACCATTGAGTGGGTTACCCGAAACCGCGATATTATTCCCGTCGTCAATATCAACTTTTTAGCACTTCATTTTGGGAATATGCGGGGCAGGCTGCCGTGGCAACCACAAACTGTAGGGGATCGAGATCAAAATGTTGCTCAAAAATCGTGGCTTTCCCAAGAAGATTTAGCTCGTATGAAAGATGCAATGGAAACGATATACGCGATTAGCTCAAGAAACTAACCTATGCCATTTGATTTCGGTTTCGTCGTTCCATTAAAGACTGAAGCACAACCACTTCTTAAAAAGTTTACCAATAAAGAAATTAAAAAGAATGTTTCGCGAGTAGTTTATACAGGTCTATTTTTTAATAAAAAGGTAAGCCTCATCATCTCTGGCTGTGGCAAGATTAAATCCGCTTCAGCGACTCAATATCTCATCGACCAGTATCCAGCAAATGTATACATCCATTATGGAACCGCAGGTGCTATTTCCGACAAACTCCGCATTGGTGATATCGTGATTGCGGAACAAATTATTGAACATGACGTTATTGAGTTGTTTCCAAAGAGTGTGCCTCCTCCGACTCAAAAAGTTTCTACAGAGCGATTGAAGAAGCAGTTGAAGGGTTTTAATCGTTCACCACTGGTCTGGGGATCAATTCTTTCAGGAGATGAAGATGTTATTACCACAAAAAGGAAAAAGGAATTATACAAACTTCATAAAGGCTTATCAGTAGATTGGGAATCGGCGGGGTTTGCTTTAACGTGCCAATTAAATAAAGTAAATGGCTACATCTTTCGAGGAATCAGCGATTATGCTTATGAGCATACCACGACGGAATATGAAAAAAATCAGAAATTAGCTGTAGACAATATTTTGAATATTCTCATATATCTAGTTGAATCGTGAAGTAATAGCGGATACCGAAGATGAATAAATCTAATAATCCTTTGTCTGATAATCCTGCTCTTTTTTCTATACCCAAAAAGTACAACAAAAAAACCTGTTACCCAAAACAGAATACAACCAAAACAAACCAGTAAATCAGCAACACAAACAGTATTTAGAAATTTTGGGATATTCCCTCACCAGGAGAAAAGACAACATTAGAAGGCCATCACTGAGTTGGAGGTAGAGTGGGTTGGCCGCCTCCCAGGGCATTTTTAACCTCGTTAACTACCTGATCAGGTGTATATGATGCTTTAATTAAATAAGCTTGTGCACCTAATTCAAAACCTTCTTTAATAACTGCCTCCTGACCCAAATTTGTTAAGAGAATTGTGATCATAAGAGAATTCGGGTTTTGAGTTTTGAACTCTCTTAAAAGTTGCAAGCCATTCATACCTGGAAGCATTATATCTAACAAGAGTAAATCAAAAGTTTCACTTTTTAGCATATTTAATCCGGATTGTCCATCAATTGCGCTTTTTACCAAAAACCCGCTTTTTGTTAGTTGCCTGACATATAATTCTCTAATAAAATCTTCATCTTCAACCAGCAAAATTTTTTTAGGCTTAATATCCATAACTTAATTGTATACCAATCGTTGCTCATTTTGCAAAGCATTTTATCTCAAAATGAGCTTACGAATGGTTATACCCGTAGCAAATTCATTTGCAAGTGGTATACATTATTTTAGGTATCTTTCAATAACTCAAGTTTCCGGTTTGAATATCCGCAGATATAAACCGATTAGTATCTATCAGTCTATTAGCCACAGTTGTAATCGGTAAGGTAAATGAAAAGTTGCTGCCAACCCCCACCTCTGATTCTACCCAGATTTTACCATTAAGTTTTTCGATTATTGATTTGGAAATATAAAGTCCTAATCCTGTTCCTTTACTGCCTTTTTGTAATTGATTGGAAACCCGGAAAAATTTATTAAAAAGATGAGGTATAGCTTCTTTGGGTATTCCTACACCAGTATCTGAAACAGTAGTTGTTAGCTCATTTGGAGAAACTTTGATGTTAACAGATATTCTTCCACCGGCATCTGTATAATTTATCGCGTTAGCGACTAAATTAGTTATTACCTCACCAATTCTTATAGCATCAGCTGAAACTTTTGGCAAAGGTAATTGAGGTGTAGCCAGTGTTAGGGTAATATTTTTTTCTCCAGCATGGCTTTTTAAATCATCAACAGCTTTTGTGAGTATGGGCAAATAATCAATTGGTTCAATAGAAACGCTCATTTGCTCCCTTTCTATTTTATTAACGTTTAACAAATTTTGTACAAGATTTAAAAGTTGCTGAGCTGATATTAAAGATCTATCAAGCAGTTCAAGATCCTCTTTGGGAAGCGTATTCCGATTACTATGATATTCGTTAAGAAATACTGAAAGATAACCAATAATGCTTGTAAGAGGAGTTTTTAATTCATGAGAAGCCATAGATACAAAATCAAATTTCATTTGTTCCAGTTCTTCTTCTTTTGATAAATCATGAAGGATCAAAATACAATTTAGATTAGTTTGCACCTTGCCACTTATTTGGGCAGTCATTAAATTTATTTTTGTCTGCCGGGCACCTTTACCAATAATTTTTGCCGGTTGGTTAAAATTTCCCTGACAATAGGTTTTTGGGAATATTTCTTCCTGGTCTGAAAATAGATGTATTATTTGATCAATTGGTTTTCCGTAAACTTCGCTTGCAGTATAGCCGGTTAATTCTTCTGCTGCCTTGTTTAAAACCATAATATTTTTATTAAAATCTATGGCAATAATTCCATCAATTACAGATGATAAGATCACATCCAGTCTGCTTTTTTGGGCAGAAACAGCATCCCGCTCGCCCTCAAGTTTTTGATAATCCTGATTAAGTTTTTCTGCAACTAAATTAAATGAATTTCCGATTTCTTCAAATTCATCGTTACTGCGTATATCAAGGCGGAAATTAAGATTTCCTTCACCTAAAGTTTCTATGCCTGAATGCAAATTATCCAAAGGTTTTAAAATCCAAAACAAGATGATTTGAACTAAAAGACAGATGCCAATGCCAATAAGTATAGATACAAGAGGATTTGTATGAATAAAAAAGATTGTAAGAATAGGAATAAGTATTCCCAATATAGTTACAAGGCCAATTTTTAAACGCAAGCCTTTTTTATGGCTATTATTTTTCATAGCCTTCAGCGTATCAGATGATAGATTTATGGTCAAGTAAACCTTGCGTAAAATTTGCTTTTTGCAATTTCTACCAGGATAAAATATCCAATCACTAATGCAATCAGATAAAAGTAAAAACTTATAGGTGGAATAACAAAAGAAAAGATTGAGGCGATTGGTAGTATTGGGGATAATATTCCGAAGAAAACAATAATTAAAGAGTTTATAATTAAAAAAATGCTTGGTTTGCTTTTAAAAAATGGTACTACTTTTGTTCTTATGGCAAATACAATTAATGTTTGGGAGATTAGTGATTCCATAAACCAGCCTGTTTGGAATAAGTGAGTTTGAGCTTTAAATACATACAGCAATATAAAAAATGTTAGAAGATCAAACAATGAACTGATTGGACCAAAAACAAGCATAAAATGTTTAATAAAGCCAATATTCCATTTCCTTGGTTTTTCCAGATACTCAAAAGATACGTTATCAGAAGATACTGCAAGTTGTGAGAAATCATACAAGAGATTGTTTAGTAGAAGTTGGGTAGGAAGCATTGGTAAAAAAGGCAGGAAAAGTGAAGCTGCTGCAACAGAGAAAATATTGCCAAAATTAGAACTGGCAGCCATTTGAATATACTTCATAGTATTGGCATAAGTTCTCCTGCCTTCGTACACCCCTTCTTTTAAAACATGCAGATCTTTATTGAGTAAAATTAAATCAGCAGATTGTTTGGCTACATCAACTGCATTATTTACAGAAATTCCCACATCAGCCACCCTTAAAGACTGCGCATCATTGATCCCGTCTCCCATATACCCTACAACATCCTGATCCTTTTTCAGTGCTAAAATTATTCTCTTTTTTCCTTCAGGGTCAAGCCGGGCAAAAATAGTAGTTTTTTCAACTATTTTAGCCAATTGCTCATCTGTTAATCTGCTAACGTCCTCACCTGTAATTGTGCCTTGTACCGGAAATCCTAATTCCTGACAAACCTTTTGAGTAACCAGTTCATTATCTCCGGTTAAAATTTTAATAGATATTCCTATTTTCTGGAGTAACATCAAAGCCTCCTTAGCGCTTGCTTTAGGAGGATCAAAAAAAGCCATTAATCCTAAAAAAGTTAAATCTTTTTCATCATTTTGTGTATAAGCTTTTTGGAAATTAACCTGTTTTTTGGCCAGAGCTAATACTCTAAATCCAAGGCTACTAAGTTTCTTAAATCTATTTTCTAATTTTTCTTTTCGCCCCTGGGTTAAAGAAAAAACAGAATTATTTAACTGGAATTTAGTGCAAATATGAAAGATTTCCTCAGGAGCACCTTTGGTAATCAGAATATTTTTCCCAAGATTTTTAACAACAACTGATAGTCTTTTGCGCTCAAAATCAAATGGCATCTCATCTACTTTGGTAAATCCTATAATAGATACTTCTTCGTGTTCCAATACAGCAATTTCTAAAGGACTTTTAATTCCTGTTTGAAAATAGCTGTTTAAAAAGCCATATAGTAAAACATCAGGTACTTCTTTTCCTTCAATATCCTCATATCTTTCAAGCTTTATTTTATCTTCCGTTAATGTACCTGTTTTATCAGTACATAATATATTCATACTTCCAAAATTTTGAATAGCAGGTAAGTATTTAACAATTACGCCTTTTTTGGACATTCTTAGAGCCCCCTTTGATAGATTAATAGTTAGTATCATTGGTAACAGTTCCGGGGTTAGTCCTACACCTAAAGCTACAGCAAAAAGTAAAGATTGTAATATGTCATGTTTAAAATATGCATTCGCTACAAAAACAAAAATTGCCATTATTAAGGTTATTTTCATTAGTAAGAACCCAAAATTTTTAACACCTGTTTCAAATTCTGTTTCCGGCCTTTTTTCAACTAATTGTTTGGCAATTTTTCCAAATTCAGTATTGCTGCCGGTTTTTATCACTATGGCAATTGCTTCTCCGGAGATAATATTTGTACCCATAAACACACAATTTGTTTTTTCTAAAATATTTAAAAATTCTGCATTAATAGGATTGGATTGTTTTTCCTGGGGAAAAGATTCACCTGTTAGGGCCCCCTGACTAACCAGTAATTCTTTTGACTCCAAAATTCTGGCATCTGCGGGGATTATTTCTCCGGCAGATAAAAATAATATATCTCCAATTGCTACCTGCGATAGAGGAATTTCAGATTGTATACCTTCCCGGATAACAGTGGTTGTCAGGGCTATTTTTTGGTTTAACTTTTCTGCGGCATTCTGTGCCTGATGTTCCTGGTAGAAATCAACAAGTCCACTAATAAGAACAATAGCAAATATTACAAAAAAGTCTGCAATCTCACCCAGCAAAAATGAAATCAAACTGGCAAATATCAAAATAAGAATTAAAGGATTGGTAAATTTAGACAGAAATTTTAATAAAATAATTGTTTTTGGCTTTTTAACCAATTCATTAAGACCATATAGTTGAAGTCTTTTATTGGCCTCATCTTGTGAAAGGCCATTTTCCGATGACTCCAGGATTTGTAAAAGAGTATTTTTAGGTAAGGACCAAAACAATGATTGTTTAATGGAAAAAAAACTACTCATTTATTAAGTCTACCTTATGAATCTTAATTTAAGTAGCGCATAGGGGAATCGGACCCCTGCCTCTGCCTTGAGAAGGCAGCGTCTTAGCCGCTTGACTAATGCGCCATTAATTTTACGATAGTATCGTGAGGAGATTATATCAATTTTTAGCATTTTTTCATAACATAGCAATTGACATTTATTAATGATATAGAATAAAATTGGCGCAATTTGTGAAAGTTATGACAAAAATAAATAGTGGACCCTTAAAAAATCCAAAAAATGTTTATCTTACAGTGGAGGGTTTGGCAGATTCCAAAGCCGAGCTTGAATACTTAAAAAAAATTAAAAGTCCTGCGATTGTTGAAAGAATTCATCAGGCAAGAGAATATGGAGATTTGGCAGAAAATTCTGAATATGATGCGGCTGTTGAAGAACAGGCTTTGGCTGAGAATAGAATTACTGAACTTGAGAGCATACTTAAATGTGCCAAAGTAATAGCAGATCAACATAATCAGGATTTTGTTGTGATTGGATCAACTGTCAAAATTGAAATGGATGGGGAAATAGATGAATTTAAAATTGTGGGAAGGGTGGAAGCAGATCCTTCTAAAAAAAGAATTTCCAACGAATCTCCTTTGGGTTCTGTCCTACTTGGTGCAAAAAAAGGTGAAGAGGTTGAGGTTACTACGCCAATTGTTAGGTATAAATGTAAGGTTTTGGAGATAAAATAATGAAAAACGATCAACCCTTAATAGAATTTAATCCCAAGTTACCTAAATTATCAAAAAACGAGAAGGAAGTATTACAGCTTCTCATTGAAGCAGGAAAATTAATTGTTCCTATTTATCTAGAACAAGAAAAACAGTTAACTAAAAAAATAAGTAAAGAGGAAATTGAGAAAGTAGCTGAAAAAGACCCTTCAATTTTTTCTCCCTTTACTGTCGTAGAAAAGGTTAATGGGCGGGTTGTTACTATTCCTTATCATATAAAATATGCAAAGTTTTTGAGGCCTATTGTAGATAAATTAATTAGAGCTAGCGAACTTACTGAAAATAAAGCATTTTCTAAATTTTTGAAATTACAGTCAAAAGCGTTGCTTGATGGCAGTTATGAAGAACCAAGCGCAGCTTGGTTAAACATGAAACCTTATATCCTGGATATTTTTATTGGACCTGTAGAGCACTTTGACAGCCAGTTATTCTTTGGAAAAGCTGCATATCAATCATGGGTAGGGGTAGTAGATATTGAAAATAGTAAAGAGGTTAATTATTACAAGAATATACTCTTAAATACTAGAAGAGACGCCATAATACCTGGAGAAAAAATAACTAACTACAGTAAGGTTAAAGCAAAAGTTGATAATCTAATTTTATTCTCAGGACTAATGGCGAGAACACAGTTTGTAGGTGTAAATATGCCTAAGAATCTTAAGGTATTTGAAAAATATGGTTCAGAAGTAACGCTTTTCAATCAAGTACACGATAAAAGAATGAAAGAACAAATAGTCCCTAGTTTTAATAAGGTTTTTTCCTCAGAATTTAGAATGGGATTTGAATATGAAGATTTAAGAAAAGGAAGCTTTCGTTACATTGCACTTCATGAATTGGCACATAATTATTTATACTACAAAAATGCTTTTACTAATCTCTCAGATTTACTCCCTATCATTTATGAAATTAGTGCAACCCTTCTTGGTATGAGAATCGCTGGATCATTGCTTTTGAAGGATGTAATAACTAGTAAAGAGCTCGAATCAATGATTATTACATTTATCTCAAGAAGCCTTTATCTTATGGAGAAAAGTAAAGTTAATAAGTCAATAATAAATTATGCGATCGGTGGGGTTATTTTTATTAATTTCATGCTTGAGAGTGGCGCTCTAAAACAATATAGGGGATTAGCAATACCCAATTTTATGAAAATTTTTGTATCAATACATGATCTGTCTTATAGTTTAGAGCAAATACTTGCTTCAGGAACTAGAAAAGATGCAGAAGCTCTAATTAAAAAATACGGTAAATTGAAATAATTTAATAAAAAGAGTATAATCCCTCCGTTATGACTATGATACAAGAAGCACCATTCAGAATTCCTGGCGCTAAAAGGCTTGATCTTAATGAGAAATATGCTATAGATATGGTCTATGGGTCTGAATATCGCGATAATGTAGAGGAATTAATTAAAATTGCTGTAGATTTTGATGTAGGAAAACTTCATCCAACCAGACCCTTGGCAGAAAAAATGGTCCGGAGAGCGATGGAGATGCCTGAACGCGTTACGAATCAAGAGTTAGAAACTCCAAGTGCACAATTCTTTATAGAGAAGGATCCGGATGATCCAAATGATCCAGCTAAGGGTAAGTTAGTTGGGTTATCAACAGAGCAAGTATTTCTTATTCATACAACAGTTGCAGGAATTGTACCATTTCTTTATTTGTCAAAAAGAATATTTATTTCTGAAGCAAGAGGGTTGCATTTAGGAAGGATTGCCATACAGCAAGGAAGAGTTATTCACCGTGAAGCTACTTGGGGAGGCCACAGAACAAATACTGATATAGCAGGTTATTCATTTGCTAATGCAGGTTCTTTTGAAGAAGGTAGGCTTTATCCTTATGATTCCCTTGCTGATGGAGACCCTCTTTCACAAGAACTTGTATCTGGTCTTTGGTGGCGTGTTAGAATAAATGCTCCCCAGCCTCCAAATATATCTACATTTATTGCTCAAGCTGAATATGATGTGCAAAATACCGCGAATTTAGAAACTCCACCTCACGTTCGGGTGACGCAGGAATTTCTAGATTTTAGGGAGAGACTAAAGTCGTATGGATTCAGACCTGAAAGAAGAGATGCAATATATGGTATAGGTAAATTCAGATAAAGCATTCTTTTAAAAACTACCTTCTTCAGGTATACTTTATCCAAATAAAATATTATGTATTGGGCAGATAAAGTTGCAAAAGAAATTATAGATTCTAAAAAAAGAATTTCCAATGAATCTCCCTTGGGCTCTGTCCTACTTGGTACAAAAAAAGGAGAAGAGGTAGAAGTAACAACACCAATTGTCAGGTATAAATGTAAGGTATTAAATATAAAATGAACAATTTACCCTTAATAGAATTTAATCCAAAGTTAGTGAAACTTTCAAAGCAGGAGAGTCAAGTTCTTAAGCTTTTAGTAGAAGCTGCTAGATTAATTGCTCCCATCTATTTAAAACAAGAAAATGAGAGTTATTTTAGCAAGGATGAGCTGGAAAAATATGCCAAAAATAATCCGTCTATATTATCTCCTTTTACAGTTGTTGAGAAGCTAAATGGTCGTTTGGTAGCAATTCCATATCACAAAAAATATGTCCAATTATTACAACCTATTGCAGAAAAGCTAAATCAGGCAGCTAAATTAACTGAAAACAAAGAATTTTCTAATGCATTAAAAAAACAGGCAAAGGCTTTGTTAGATGGAACATATGAACAAGCAATGATTACCTGGTTGAAGATGAAGCCTTATATTTTAGATATTTCCATTGGACCTGTAAATCATTACGATGATCAACTTTTTTTTGGAAAGGCTTCATATCAGGCATGGGTGGGAGTAGTAAATAAAGAAAGAACAAACAGGCTTAATAATTATAAGGAGATTATATTAAATGCTAGAAGAAAGGTATTAATGTCTACAGAACACATAGCTAATTTAGATAATATCCAAGCAAAAATAGATGATGTAATTTTGTTTTCCGGACATATGGCAAGAACAAAATTTGTGGGTGTAAATTTTCCTATGGACTTAGAAATTGTTAAAAAATATGGTTCAGCGATTACACTTTTTTTACAAACTAATGATCATAGGATGCAAAATCAGATAATACCGGCGTTTAATAAGATTTTTTCAAAAGCTTTTAGGGATGGATTTAGCACGGAAGATTTAACAAGAGGTAATTTAGCATACATTACTCTTCATGAGCTTTCACATAGCTACTTATATTATAAAAATGCCAAAAATAATTTAAAAGATTTATATAATTGTATTTTTGAACTTGCTGCAACTGTTTTAGGTCTTAGAATGGCTGGCCACTTGCTTTTAAAAGATGCAATCACAAATAAGGAATTAGAATCGATGATTGTTGCGTATATGTGTAGAAGTTTTGCACTTATGAATAATAAAAAAGGTAATGAATCTTTAGTAAACTATGCTCAAGCAGGAACTCTTTTTGTTAACTTTATGCTCGAGGGTGGTGCTTTAAAGCAAAAAGAAGGAATGGCAATACCTAATTTTATGAAAATTTTTGTATCTTTAAACGAGTTGTCAAATATTTTAGAACGTTTACTTTCCTCAGGTACTAGAAAAGACGCAGAAGTTTTTATCAAAAATTACTAAAATTGCTGTATTTTTTGATAAAATAATCTGTAGCGATATTCTAATAATTGCAAAGTTTTTATAGAAAGGGTATAATCCTTTTCTAATGGTTATAGATACAAGAAGAATTGAAGCTGGAAATGGTAATCCTGAAGGTAATCACTCTACTAACTTAGGCAGAGCTGATTTAGGTAGGAGAGAAACTCCTTTTAATGGTAAAACTAAAGTCTATACAATAAAGACATTTCACAGTGGTAGAGATAGATTCATGGAAATGTCCGAATTTGCTCCTTTAATTGATCAGGCAACAGATTTATATTTAAAAGTATATCCTACTAGAGATACAGATATGTCTGTAGAAAGGATGAAGCATAGTTTGAGTCATCCTAGAACAATTTTAATGCTTGCTGAGCATAAAGGTGTTCCTGTAGGTTTTGGGATATTCCCCAGACTTCTTATTGGGGGAGAGCCAGTTCCATATTCATCCAGAGCATTTCTGCCAGAGCATGAAGGACAAGGTTTAGGACCCCATACTTTAGGTACTGCGATAGAGTTGCACCAAGAAGAAGTTGCAAGGTCACATAGAATTATCCATTATGGTTTTTTAATGACACAAAATGCTTTTTCAATAGACACATTACGAAAGATACCATCTATCGGGGAAATATTCCCTTTTGATATGCGCTATAATATAGATCGGGTAGCGCAGTATCTTTTACTAGGGGTACATAATCAGGTTTATCTTGCCTCACAAGGTATAAATACTATTACAGGAGTTAGCGAAGGCGAGTTAAGTGAGATAGGTATGAATGAAGCATATAAACCTGACCGAAATCATAGAGCTTGGAAAATTCATCAAGAAATGGTTTCTAGTCTACTTACGGGTGGTTTAGGGATGAATAGAGAAAGAGGAGATGTTGTATACGTAGGTTTTAGGATCAAAAGGCCTGAGGATATTGTGGGATATTAATATCTTTTTTAGTATTTAATTTCTTCTTTTAAAAATTTCTAGCTTCAGGTATACTTACTTAGATACATGTATTGGGTAAATAAAATGACTTATCGAAAATATAAATTGGAGAAAAGACATTACGAAGAATTATCTAAAGAAGATTTAGAAATCCTTAGGATTTTAGAAGGGGTGGTGAAAGATACTGCTGAAATATATAAGACTCAACTTAAAGAAGGCTTTTATCCAAAAGGAATTACCAAAAGACAACTTGAGAAAGAAAATGAAGCCAATATTCAGATACTCTCCCCCTTTACATGCATAGAAGAGAAAAATGGTAGATTGGAAGCAACGCCATACAATATTAGTTATGCAAAATACCTAAAACCTATTGCCAAAAAAATTGAAAAAGCTGCCAATATTTCCACAAATGCTTCTTTTAAACGATATTTACAAGCTTGTGCAAAGTCTTTACTGGATGGAAGCTATGAAGATACATTTAAGTTTTGGTTAGATGTTAAATCCTCTAATATTGATTTTAGTGTTGCCCCGGTTGAAAGACACCTGGATAAAATACTTTCTGTAAAAAAGATTTTTCAAGCTCATATTGGAATTGTGGATAAACAAAATACTGCTCTTGCTGAAAGTTATAAAGAGACTCTTTACTCTTCAGCAAAATTGGGCTTTTCTAAATATCACTCAACAGATATTCCCAAAAAGGGAGTTAGTGTAGTTGTTGAGGTTACTCCGGCAATATCAGGCTATCCGGCAGATATACTCTCCTCAGGTCAGCACTTCCCAGCTAATTTGGAATTGGCTTTAAAATATGGCACAAAAACAATAATTTATGCATCCCAACTTACGTTAAAGTTTGAAAAGCTCTACTTCCCAATCTTTAAAATAATTTTTGAAAAAAGATTTGCCTCAAGATATTCAAAAGAATTGCTTCTGGAAGCAACAGGCTGGTGTATATTCCTTTATGAAGTGGGGAAACAATTGCATAAATTCGCTGGAGCAAGGGAGAGGTTACAAGAATTATATGGTCCGATTGATGAGGCGAATGGTTTTGCATCAGGAATTGAACACAGTAAACACTTAGTTGTTAAAGGATTACTTTCTCAAGAAATGCTTGAAGCAATCATGATTATTCACATTGTCTGGATGCTTGCAGACTGGTTGCTTTATAAAGATAATCCAGCTAAACAGTCTCACATGATTGGGAATTCAATACTTTTAAACTCCTACCTGTCTCACGGTGCCATAAAAACGAGTGAAGGTATTTCCTGGCCCAATTTTTCCAGAATTTTCTTTGAAATAGAAGCAATGACATATAAGTTAACTTATCTTTTGCAAAAAGGCATATATAAAGAAGCAGAAGAATTTATCAAGAAAAATTCAGATCTTAAAATTTTTGAAAGATTATCTAAGGGTTTAACTAAAATCAACACCAAAGTTTGATATCTTTCACCTCTTGCAAAGTTATGCTACAATATCCAAAATTCTCCCCTACGAAAGTAGGGGTTAGTTAGTTAGGAAAATAAATATGCCAGAAAGATATTTAACAGGTGCTATTCAAAAAGAGCCAGGAAGACTCTATGAGGAGTCTGTCAGGTTTATTCAAATAGGTTGTGGTATTCCTTTTGAGCCACCAACTGGGCATCAACGTATAAGCACGGTTGAAAGTCTCCGATTAAAAATTGGTACTGAAAAAAATGGTGGGTTAGTAGAAGGAGTGGCAATAGGAAAGTATCACTGGGCCATTACTGGGGAGGATATGGTTGAAGGCCTTCCGGATGACCAACGAGATAGTGTCATTATAATTAGGAAACTGGGATTTCAGTTCTGCCAATATAGACCTGGTATATGGGAAGGAGTTTCTGAAAGGTCTTTACTTGCTGAAGGCAGAGATCGATTTAGAGTTTTGGAGGATTTAAAAGAGGGTACAAGGCTTGCTACCAAACATGAACATATTAACTATCTTAGGCGTGTTATTAGACAACGTGGTCTAAACCTTGATGCGGTGATTGATGCAACTCCAGAAACAGCCCCGGAGTTTCGAGGAATTTATGTGGCGATAGACAACTATCAGACTGGGGGGACATGGGCAGATCTAAAACCTTATGCAATTTCTGCAAAATATTTTGATGATGATGGAGAAGAAAAGGATAGAGAAATCTTGCTGGAATCCCAGGCAG
>Ga0209515_10006242_pt1 | contig 14959 bp, 9 predicted proteins | sample Subgroupgradi54m_FD_187454 | JGI IMG/M metagenome (GOLD analysis project Ga0209515, IMG submission 187454) | Subsurface groundwater microbial communities from S. Glens Falls, New York, USA - GMW60B uncontaminated upgradient, 5.4 m (SPAdes)... ...
GGGAAAAGCCAGAGGCAGGATTATTAATGCTTTAATTGGCTTGGCTGTTTTGGCAATTGCCTTTGCCCTAGCCAAAGTAGCCGGACAATTCTTAGGCTTCCCTAACTTAAACAATATTCCCATCCCAACTCCAAATCCAAACGCACCAGGCAATTAATAAAAAACTGTCACTGCCAAGGATTGATCTTTAACTCCTTTTAGTGTTAACTATAAAGTATGTCCCGTTTATTGGTTGCTGCCTATTTATTGTTTTTTAGCCTTTTTCTTTTTACTTTTCCCTCTCCTGTCCATGCTGATCATTGTGAAAGTCCTGTCTTTCAACGCACTCATCACATAGTAACTTATTGTGTTGGCAACTCCATTTATATTGATGTGGACAACTGTGATGATCCTACTGCAACACACCACCGGCCCTTAAGAGATTGTGCAACCAATGAACAATGTTATAAAAACCCAGCCAGCATAGGTGATTACTCGGATACAGCAGAGGGTGCCAGGTGTGTATCTTCTTCCGGAGGAACCAGCACTTCCGCTAATGATGCTGCCGGACTAAAACAGATTGAAGATGTATTCACCAATGTTATCTCTGTAGTAGTAGCCTTAGGATTTATCGCGCTTTTGGTAATGCTAATTACGGCCGGATTTAAATACTTAACTTCAGGCGGAGAACCAAAAGCAATCCAAGCTGCCCATCAAACTGTATCTTGGGCTCTTTTAGGAATACTTTTTATGGCTATTGCCTGGCTAGTGTTACAGTTAATACATGTCTTTACTGGAATTGATGTCACCAAATTCAAAGTCCTGCCACCTTAAGCCTATTTGACTTTGCATTTGGCAAATGCTACTATTATCCTATAGCCAAAATGACGCTTCAACTACCTTCAGTGCAGATAAAACCGATTCATAAAATTTTCCCTATTATTGAAAAGGTTTCCCAGAGAAAACGCAATAGAATCGGTATTGGCATTTTGCGTGATTCAAAGCAGGTACAAGATGGTTTAAAAAAAGCCTCTAAACAGGCCGATGTTGTGGTGGTGGGAAAAAATAAAATTTCCGGATTTGAAACTATAGCTTTAGGTGAAGTTCCTGAAACAGATTATGCCAAAGCCTTAATTAAACTGCTGGAAGAAGGAAGAGTGGATGCTATAGTCAGAGCTCAACTCAAATACGGAGAATTTGAGAAAACTTTTAAGGCCAAATATGGCTATGCTTCAGATAATGGCATGCTTTGTTTAATGCAAGATATCTTTGGCAGACAATGGTTTTATACTAGCGCCGATCCTTTTGATAAATCTGAGGTGCCGGAGCATAAAATAGACCTAATTGAAAAAAGTGTTCACTATATGGGGCTTTACGGAATTAAAGCTAAAATTGGCATTTTAGCCGGTGATTTTACCTATGACCGAGGAGAAAACGCCTGGATAGATCAAACTATCCATAATGCCGAGTACGTGGTCAAAGTATTATCTGGTGAGGGATATGATATTAAAAACTATGCTCATCTTATTAATGAAGCTGTTGATAATTGTAACTTGATTATTTTTATTAATGGCTCTCAAGGCAATTTTGTTTATAGAGCACTTTATCAACTAGGAGGAGCTCTAGAAATGGGTGCACATGTTTTTGTACCAGAACCATACATAGAAGCTTCTAGGTATCACTCTAAGTATGATACTCACATTATTGCTGCTAATGCGGAAGTTAATTTACTCCGAGCTGGAGCGAATAAAGTTTATGAGCCTAAATCTGACCCCAAAAAGAAATTCAGTCAACACAGAGTAATTATATGAATGAAGCTACAGTTGCTGAGAGACCCACGTTAACTCATTTTAAACCAGAAAAAGCCTTCTCTAGTGAAACTGGAGGATTTGAACATGTAGAATTTGCAGTTGATTCCACCTCAGGCTTAATTGTTAAAGCTGGAGATCCTCGTACAGTCAGAGCATATGTTGCTGGTGAAGAAAGCAGAGCACAGTTATCAGGAGTTACCCCAAGAGCAATTAGGGAAGATCTTGGTGGAGTTTTATTGCCAGGTTTTGTTGATGCACATGCTCATCCGTTTCTTTTTAGTGGGATAGAACTTCCAAATCCGATTGATGTTTCCGGTGCTCAAACTAAAGAAGCATTAGTAGCCGCATTAAAAAAAGCTGCTTTAGATAAAGAACCAGGAAAGTTTGTGGTGGCTCAGGGTTTTGATACAGGCAAAATAAAAGATTTGACCAGACATGATTTAGATAAGGCCTCTTCTAACCATAACATCGTTGTTTATGATCCCTCCTATCATGGATGTGTTGTCAATTCTAGAGCCTTTCAGGAAGTTGAAAGGTATGGGAGGCAATATGAGCGAAAAACAGGCAAGCTTCGCGGAGTTAAAAAACCAGATGGTACTTTAAAAGAATCCTGGGTTTATATGACCTTTGAATTAATTGAGGCAGAGCAATCAGTTGAGAAGTTGGTTGAGGCAACCAGAGCAAACTTTGAAGATCATATTAGCCGAGGTATTACTACAATTCAGGATTTAGAAGTTAGTACCTATCCAGAAGCTGTTGCCTATTTCATGTTAAGACAAGAGATGGGAGATAAATTTCCAGTTAGTGAAATTTACATGCAGCCTAGAACTTTAAGATATGTTTTATCCCAAATTGAGGATTTAAGAGCCCGTGGACTTGTTTCAGGAGAAGATGAGATTAGTCGGCTTATCAAAGAGAGAGTTTTGGGACTTAAACTCTATGCAGATGGTTCGTTTGGAACCCATACTGCTTCAGTTGAAAAACGTTACGGAGATCATGAAGAATCCCATCCTCATGGTTTTAACTATTATACTGATGCTATGTTAAATGACGCTATTAAATATGCTAGAGAAATGGGGGTTCAAAACTTAGCTATCCATGCAATTGGTGATAGAGGAATTAAAAGAGCAGTTGAAACAGCTCAAAAATGGAGAGTAGTTGCTGAAGAAGCTAAATTTGATCCAACTAAATTTAGAATCGAACATTATGAGATGCCTACTCCTAAATTAAATCAAAAAGCAGCAGAACTGGGTATTTGGGTAGTTCCTCAACCTAATTTCTTAGCAGGTGATTTAGTTTATGAAGATAGATTAGGAGAAAGGGTTAGTATGCTCTGTCCTCATCGTGATATTGTTAATGCTGGAGTTTCCATGATGTTAGGATCAGATGGTATGCCAACTTCTGCTTTATTTGGAATTTTTATGGCAACACATGCTCCAGAGGCTTCACAAAGATTAACTTTCCCGGAAGCTTTACTGGCTTACACTTTAGCTTCAGGTAGGTATGAGGGAAAAAATAGAGGACAGTTAAAAGAAGGACAGCAAGCAGATATTGTTGTTTTAGATCAAAAAGGCATTGATCAAGTATTAGAAGGTAAACCACTTGGTGCACAAGAAAAAATTGATTCATACGAGCAAAGAGCAGCTCTTGACATAAATGTTCAAAGAGTCTACCGCTTAGGTCAACTTGTTCATAGTAGGGCTGCATGAGGAAAAATATTAACCAAAAATTCCTAGAGGCTTTTAAAAAGGATTGGTATATACAAGGCTTTAATGCTTATCCCCTATTTTTAAATAGAGCCGGTATAAGCGGGTTTGAAATGGAAAAAATTTTAGGGTATGGCTATTCAATTATGCTCTACTATTACAAAAATGGTTACTGTGAAATGCATTATTTAAACGATGACTTAAAAAGAATTTGGCAGATTGTTAAGATAAATTTAGAAAAAGATCCTGACTATATAAAAAAAATTGCAGCAATCTATTTTAACTTATTTGAAAAACACCGGAAACTGTTTCAAAGAATAGATAAACTTAATCTAAATAAGTTAGATGAAATAAAACTTTTAAAACTTGTTAAGGAATGTTCGAAAGCTTTAATTGATGCTGTTGGAGTAGCTCACATTGTAGACCCCATTGGTATTGGGGCGGAAGGTGAATTTAAACAAAAATTACTGGCTGAAATTAAAGACAAAGGAAATTTAAATGAATACTACTCAATTCTAACTACATCTTCCAAGCTATCTTTTCTAGGCCAGGAAGAAAAGGATTTAAGAAAAATTGCCAAATTAACCGGTAAAATCAAGAAAAAAGCACTTAAAACCCATCTAAAAAAATATTTCTGGATCAACAACAGCTATGCCGGGACAATCAAGATCACTATAAATTCATTAACAAGACGTTTAAATGTACTAAATAAAGCAAAAATAAAACCTAAAACATCAAAACTTGAACTTATTAATAAACTGTCATTGAGTAAGAATCTAGGAGGTCTAATTAAAGTAATTGATTTTTCAACTATCTGGCAGGATCAAAGAAAAAGGAATGTTTTAATTTCTGTGGCTTATTTTAGTAAGGTGCTTGCAGAAATTAGCAAAAGAGTTAAGATTCCGGATAAACTGCTTTATTTTTTGGGTATTAGAGATTTTAACAGTATAGAAAGCTTCAAAGATATCCAGCAAATCAGAGACGAACTGGAAAAAAGACAAGTAGGAGTTTTTTTTATACATGATCAGGGAGAAGAATTTGTGGCTTCAGGAAGCAAGTATCAATCACTACTTCAATCATATCAAGAAATTGCCAAACTTAAATTTAAGTTAACAGAAGACATACACGGATCCATTGCCAACAGAGGTACAGCCATTGGGAAAGTTGTTATCTGTAAGGATCTAGCGTCAATTGCTCGAGTGCAAAAAGGTGATGTAATTGTAGCATCAATGACTAGGCCAGAATTTATGCCAGCTTTAAAAAAAGCTGGCGCCATAATTACAGACGAAGGAGGAGTCACTTCTCATGCTGCAATTCTTTCAAGAGAGTTAGGTATTCCAGCAATCATTGGCACTAAAGTGGCTACCAAGGTGCTTCGCGACGGAATGAATGTGGAGGTTAGAGCCAACCATGGCATCATCAGAATCATTAGCTGATAAATTTATCAGGTTAACGAAAAATCTGGATTTGTTTCCAGAGATTTTTAATATTGCAATTTTTAGCCCGCCTCTATCGGATAATATTGATACCAAATACTACCAAGATCGCTCTCCCACCCCCTACTTGGTTGCCATGCAAAAAGATCAACCCAGTCTGGTTTTTTTAACCGATGATCAATTCAAAAATGTAGCAAAAGAAGGCTTTAATAGATATTGGAAATCGCCAGAATTTTTAACCGAAAACAATAAGGAGGTCAATTACTATCTTGAGCTTTTAAATAAACTTTATTCTCGCTGTAGCTACTCTTACATCAATAGAGTCAGCTTAAATAAGTTAATTGTAATAAGCAAAAAAACCTTGCTCGCCAACAGGCATCTAAATAGTCTCATCTGGTTTTCAATTTATGATTTTAATGAAGAGTTATTAGCTGAATTATTAGGAAAATTAGATTCGAAGCTTTCTCTTAAAAAAATTAAGGCAATCTGGGTAAGTGCTACCACTGCCCGTTTTGCCTCATTTGAAAAAAGACGTGAGATTTTTTTACTAAGCTTGATAACCAAAGGAACTCCATGGTCAGTAATTTTTGAAAAATGCCAATATTTTTATGCCAATTATAATCATATCGATAATTTATTAGCAGTTGAGAAGAAACTTTTTCAACAATATGGCAATATTTCCCGGACAAAAGCAAAACAGTTGATCGCAAAACTAATTAAAGAGGAAAAAGGAAATATCTCTGCCTTTCAAAACTGGTTCAAAACTCTTTCCCCAGAGGAACAAAAACTGGTTAATTTTTTACAAAGCTTAATCCGACTAAGAGATATTAGAAAAGATGGTGTTTGTAAAGCACTAACAATAATCTATCGCATCACCCAAAGACTATTTAAGCAGGTTAATATTAACGAGACATTAATCCCCTTTTACTCCAGTATTGAGGTAACCAAAGGTTTAAGCTATCTAATAAAACAAAAAAACGCCATTAATAAAAGACTAAATGGGGTGGTCATGCTGTGGGATATGCGTAGTCAATCTCCCATGGAATTTGAATATGGTAGCTATGAGGAAACAAAAACTAAACTGGAAAGTTACTATTTAAAGGGAAATTCAAGATCAAACCTTAAAGATGTAGTGACATCTTTCAACCTACGAAGTGAGCTCAAAGGCCAAATTGCTTGTCTTGGGAAAGTTAGAGGAATAGTTAGGATTATCTTTGATCCTTTCAAAGCTTCAAATTTTAAAAAAGGTGAAATTTTAGTAACTGGCATGACCAGGCCAGAATTTGTGCCTTTAATGAAAAAGGCTGCCGGGATAGTAACCAATGAAGGAGGAATCACTACTCATGCAGCCATTGTCTCCCGCGAACTTAATATTCCTTGTATTATTGGCACAAGAGTAGCAACCCAAGTTTTAAAAGATGGCGACTTGGTAGAAGTTGATGCGACCAAAGGTAAAGTGATAATTTTAAAGAAGGCCAGACCTTGACATGTTTACCAAAAACTTAAGTCAAATTTCCAAAGATGATACTGAGATTGCTGGAGGCAAGGGTGCTTCTTTAGGAGAGATGATCCAGGCAAACATTCCAGTACCGCCTGGATTTGTAATTTTAACCTACGGCTTTGATTTATTGCTGCACTCAGCTTCATTAATTGCCGAAATAGAGACAACTTTGGATCAAGTTAATCACCAAGATACTCATTCTGTTGAGCAAGCATCAGAAAAAATCCAAGCTTTAATTTTAAATACAGAAATTCCAAAAGAGATTGAGGATGACACTATTAAATCTTTCCACAGTTTAAAAGCTCCTTTGGTGGCAGTTAGATCCTCAGCCACAGTTGAGGACTCTTTATCTTCTTCTTGGGCAGGAGAGTTGGAGACTTATCTTAATACCACTAAAGCCACACTTTTGGAAAATGTAAAAAAGTGTTGGGCTTCACTTTTTAGTCCCCGGGCAATTTTTTACAGATTTGAAAAAGGTTTATATCAAAGTAAGATCTCTGTAGCAGTAGTAGTTCAAAAAATGATAAATAGTGAAACTGCTGGTGTGGCTTTTTCTGTTCATCCAGTAACTGAGGATAAAAATCAACTGATCATTGAGGCTGGTTTTGGACTGGGTGAGGCAATAGTTTCCGGATCAATTACCCCTGACTCATACATAGTTGATAAACAAAATTTTTCTATAATTGATATTAATATTTCCCAACAGGACAGGAAACTGGTCAAGGTAGTTACTGGAGGTAATAAATGGATGGATGTAGCGGCAAATGAAACAAGCTTACAAAAACTTTCCAATAAACAAATTGTCGAACTGGCCAAGTTGATAATTAAAATTGAGAGACACTACAGGTTCCCGGTTGATGTGGAATGGGCAATAGAAAAAAACCAAATCTTTATTACCCAGTCAAGGCCGATAACTACCTTAAGCAATTCAGCAGGATCAGGACTTGCAAAACTAGACTAATTTGTTTTACTGTTAAAGTAGGTTAGAAAATGTTAAAACTTTTAAGCTTATCCCTGTCACTTTTACTTTTAATCTTTACACTTTATCCTTCTCCTGCCTATGCTCAAGACTCAACTCCTAGCGCTATTCCAGTTCCTGCTACAGTTTCTCCTACTTCTCCACTTTATACTGACTTAATTGTTAATAACATGTTTCATACTTTTTCCTGCTTAATGATTGGTGGATCTTTGATTGGACAACCCTGTCTAACTTATCAGGTGACTAAAAATGCCCAGGGAACAATTCAATCTATACCAGTACTTTCTCAAGTTAATTTATCCGGCGGGCTGTTAGGCACAACCACTGGTCTGATTGGAGCGCTCTATCTAAACCCGCCGCTTAGGACCGGTGATTACTTAGGATCTTTAGGTCAGCAGTTGGGAATTGTAAAAACTGCCCATGCACAAGTGATTGGTTCTGGAAACGAAGTCTTAAAACCCATTCTAGCACTTTGGCAAGTTAGCAGAAATATATCTTATATTGCAATGATCGTAGTTTTTGTCATTATCGGATTGATGGTTTTGTTTAGACAAAGAATTAACCCTCAAACAGTTATTACTGCTCAAGCAGCCTTACCAGGACTAGTAGTAGGTTTAATCTTAATTACCTTTAGCTATTTCATGGCAGCTTTAATTTCCGATACCGCCTTTATAGGAACCAATATTGTTGGGTATTATTTTGGCGCTGCTCGTGGGGATACCAGCCAAAATTTACTAGAAGATTTAGATGCCACTTATGCTAACTATCGACCTGATCCTGGTGGACGTAAGTCAAACCTCATCAGTATCTTTAGCAAATTTGCAACAGTAGCTGATCACGATAAGGTAACTGCCGTAGTAAGTTCTTTTTGGGATGATATTAATGTTGATGCGCAGCGCCTTTTAGCAACGCTGGCAGCCTTTATCGCCGTACAACTAACCGGTCAGACTTTTGAAGTTTTTAAAATCATACCTAGAGCTGGTGAAGGTATAATTGCAGCATTGCAAGGGCTAGCTGTTGTTAATACTCTTACAGGACCTTTCGGGCCTACAGCTGTAGTAGGTGCACTCTTAGGTTTAGTTGTTACAGCAATACTACTTTATGCAATGTTTAAACTGTTAATACGTTTGACCAGTTGTTACCTACACATTATATTTTTAACTATCACAGGACCATTTCAGTTTTTAGCAGCTGCGTTGCCAGGAAGGCAAAGTATTGCCACTGGCTGGATTTTAAATATGTTGGCTAATGTCTTAGCTTTTCCAGCAGTAATAGCAGTATTTTATTTTGTGGCTTTTATCCTTGGGCCGTCTAATGGCCCATACGGCCCTTTTAAAATATCTGATACCGGCACTATGACAGGAAATAACCTGACCCCTGTAGTTTCTGCTCAAACTTCCAGAACACCTACACAAATTACTAGTACTGACACCTTTCCGTTATTTGGAGGAATGAATTTGGATTTTATAACATTGCTTTTAGCTTTTGGGGCTTTATTAGCACTACCATCAATCCCGGATATAATTGCCAGAACCATTGGCAGAGTGGGGGTAGCCGGACAACTTATTGGACAGGAGCTTAGCGGGGGCGTTAATCAGGGTAGAGGGTACGGCCAACAATTCCAGCAAGGAGCAGGTGGTGCAAGTGGTCGGCTGGCCGGATTAAGAGGAGCGTTTGACACACCAGGACATGTGATGGATCAGAGTGGAAATATAGTCGAAAGTTATGCAGCTGGAAGTGGCGGCCAGGTTGGATTTTTGCGAAGATGGGGAGTAAGAAAAGGACTACCAGCATCCAGAACTATTGCGAATAAGGATGGTGTTTGAGGAGATTTATGATGGTATCGGTCGCGTATATTGTTCTTGAGCCTTCTTATTATTAATGTCTTTTTTAACTTCCAGCTGTTGTATTAGAGGTGGAAATTTCCTGCCTACTACTTCTTTACCAATTGGTTTGGGTTGAGTCTCAGTAAGCATAACCAGACGACCGCTGTTATCTGTTTCATAGAGCGTATATCCTTCTTCTCTCATAAATTCCAGTAATCCTCTTCTTCTAATATTTTCTAGCGCTTTTCTAAGACTTGGACTGACCATATTTGGATTTGCCCAGTCTTCTTCATCTGGTATTATAAACCCATCTTTTTTCTGATCATTAGTTAGCGCCCTGGATAGAAGTTGTGCTCCCTCCCTTGCTAGCCTTTCTCTTTCATAGTATTTCAAAATTACATAATCAGCATCCTCCAGCACAATCTCTATCATTCTAAGAGATATTTCACTGGCTGCCTCAGGTGAAAACTTATGTCTTAAAACCATCCCCCTCTCTCCTTTTCTGACAGCCTCTCTTAATAATCTTCTAAATGCATACCACTTTACCGTATTATCATACTGCCAATTTCTGGGTGCATTGCCAATCCTATTTTGCACCACTTCTTTTTCTGCTTGAATATAATACATAAGATACGTCATTACTTCGTATGTTTTAAAATAAAGATCATTCGCCATTTCCTTAGGCATTTTGTCAAAATCATAATAAGTCATTTGCCTTAATGTTTCCCAATCTGTTTTACCTTTTAGCCCAGTGAAGTTTCGATTTAAATCCATTTGGAGAAATTTTGCGAATGGCAATCCGCTCTTTCTCCACCTGTGCCCAAAGGAAGCATAGTCAGCTGTATCAGACATTTCCTGGTTTTTAGCTGTATTCATATGCTTCTGTAGTACTTCAGATATATTAGTTGATTTAAGGAAAATCTCCATTAAGAAGCCAGCAGTTACACCACCTGTTGCTTTAGCTATATCAAGATTTCCTCCAGTTAAAGCTGTCCTGGCTTTATAGGCTGCTGCCTGGGATTTAGCATGTTGAACCGGATCCATTACATCCGCATATTTATGATCGTGATACTCTTTTTCATCTCTTCTTTTGTAATACCCATGCATTGATCTAATATCAGTTACCCCCCACCAGACAGGTAAAGGATAAAACCCCAAATCCCCAAAGGTTGAGACCAGTTCATAATCTATAACACCACCACTGGTTGAAAGTTCAAATCTGGTTTCAGTTATTCTTCTGTTACCCCGAACCGCACCTATATTAACTATCCTGTTTCTTTCCTGAATAGTTTGAGGATCCTTGTCTATACCAAAATCACTGGCATCCATGTAAATAGATCTAGCAGGTCTACCTGCATCATCCTTAGTTGGAAATCTACCTTCCATAAACTCTACGGCAGCCAGATCATATTCTGCTTTCAAGGCCCTTCTGCCCCTTTCCATAATCTCGTAAAACTCTTTTTTACTGTTATGAGAAATTAATACACCAGGCTCATTTTCTGCACCAACAAACTCACCAACTTCTACCCCATAATCTGCTAAAGCTTCAGTGAAAACATACATGGTTGTTGAATCCAAAAAGTTAAGCGACCAAACAGGTAATTTTCCTTCTACTAAACCTAGTTCTTTAAGAACATGAGTGGCTACAAATTGAGAATTGAGTATAATATCCCTTAAGTTTAGTCTAGTCTCCACAATACGTGCTTGATCCCCAGAAGCCAAAGCAAGATCTCTTTCTGCTTTAGCTTGATTTATTACTTTTTCTTCTTCCTCTATTGCTATTTGCAACCTAGTCTGAACAATATCAAATACTCTGGCTATTTTCCTATCTGGATTTATCACTTGTCCTTGATCATTAATCAAACCTAATCTTTTATTAACCTCCCAATTTGGATGATTACGATCATTATTATCAGGTAATTTACCAATATATTTTCCTGTTATAGGATCTGTTAACCTGGTTCTCATGCCTCCGGTTATAGTATCTACTGCATGGAAAACTTGATAACTTCTGGCCAGCTGAAAACCAAATCTAGCTTCATCCAGTTTGTAATTTTTCTCAGCTTTTTCTTCATCACTAAGCTGTCCAGGATATTTAAGAGTTAGCGGATTTAGTTCAAACATGGCCATCAGTTCATCTCCTGAGAGTTCCCGGTCCAAAACTTTGGTTGGTCTGTCTATATTTACTCTGACCCTATCCCATCCGCTTGGATACCATCTTGACTGACGTATCTTAATCAGATATTCATTATAATCCTCTACCCATTTCCATAAAATCTTGTCATGCAGCGGACCGATGGATCCTTCCTTAGCATCAGCATCCTCAAGATCAAGCTGGGCTTTACGGGTTAATTGAGCAATAGCACTATACCTTAAATTAGTCTGCTGCCTCATCTGATTTTTTATTCTTACTCTTATCCCCTCTTTTCTGTGCTCTGCCATTACTTGCCTTAACCTCACTTCAGCTTGCTCCGGAGAAAGTCCCTGGCGCTGCAGTTGACCGAGCATAATATCTTTTTTCAACTTCGCTACAGCTGCTAATTGTTGATCAGTTGGGAACCGGCCACCATTTTGTCTTTTTAAATCCGCCATTTCCTGAAAAGTAACAAAGCTTAGTCCTTCCCTTATATCATGCCCGTCCTTGATCCTTTGAAAAACTGCCACTCTTACGTTATGTCTTTCTCTTGCTTTATTTATCTCGTCTTGGCTTTCTCCTCTTTCTCTAAGTTTCCTCTCTGTATCTGCCCAAATTGACCCGTCTGGATCTAAAAGCAGTCTTTCTATATTGTCATCAAAAGCATATCTTAGATTTCTTCCGTCTGGATTACCCCCCTCTCTATAAGTATATGCTCCAATTGGTAAACCATCCTCACCCAAAATTGGATCACCATTTGCATCCAGATATAAACCACGGGTCATTTCATCAGATAAATACAGCTCATGAGTTGCTGCATACCCGATGATTTCTTCTGCTATCTCTTTCCGAAGATCATTTGTTGCGCCTTCTCCTGATACATAATCTTCGCTTTCAGGCTTTTCCGTATCCCAGCGCTGACCTAACCAATATAGACCATCTTTATAGGTAGAAATTAAATGCATTTGTAGAGCTGATTTGGAGTTTTCCAAATAAATTGCATCTTCGATACCAGCATAATCAGCTGCAGCTTTTAGTTTGTAGGCTGGTGCAGATTCCTCACCACCCTTATAAAGTATTTGTTCGTATCCTAATACAATTGGTATTGCTTTAGCCAAAGCTTTGGCTCTGACGAATTCTGGATGAGTCTCTGGAATATCTAGTCCTTCTTCAATTAAACGAATGCGGTTTTGCTCAAGATATCTACCTGATTCCTCCTCAATTTTTCGTACTTCCTTGTCAATATCTTCTGGGGGATTTTTCAGCAGCGCAAAAATCTGGTCTTTGGTATAATCTAAAACAGCATCAGGTAGTTCACTGGCATTTTCTGCGCTGAATTCATAGATTACTCCATAATGGGTCGAGCGTGTTTCGTATTTTCTATCTCTTCTTCTCTCTCTGGCTCTGCGTTTTTTAATTTCTTCAAATTCAGGCTGTGCTAGTGGGTTTAAAGGATCTTTTATGTCTCTTTTGTGTTGTTCTTTATCCATTTCCTGAGCGATACCTGCGTATATATATCTGAGCAATGCTCCATAATCTCCTTCTAATTCTTTTAAAACCGTTGAATCGTCAAACATTGTCTCCTCAAAATCTCCCCCATGCCTTGCCTGTCTTAAGACGGTATCTTTATCTCCGCCGTATATCTCATTTGATTTAGCTGCCTTGAACTTTTTGTAGAATTTGAACACTGCTTCTCTAAAATCTCTGAAAATGACATTTATTTTCCTTCCGTCTTTTTGTTCTTGCAAAGCAGCTGGTTCAACCTCAAGAGCAGCCTTAAAGTTGATGAGCTCTCTTTTTGCTTCTTCTCTTCGATTCTGAAGCTTTATCTGGAGATCTGGAGAAAGACGCCTACTATTTTTTCTGCAATAATGCTCGTAGGTGGCTCTTGCGACGCTAAACATACTCCCGCCTTCTTTGGCTGCTTCTTGTCTTATTCTTTCCAAATCACGTGCGGTAAGAAGTGGATCCTCGGTCCTGAGGGGTATTTCACCGGATGCCTCCAAGCGCCATAATTCCAGATTTAACCGAAGCTGATCAGCTAAAGCCAGCTCTGTTACCAATCCTCCATCCACTAATCTTTCCAGTCGACCCAAATATCTTTTGAATAACTCTTCATCCGAAACCCCTGCCCTAACACTACTCGCTATTTCTCCTGCAATGTTTCGGAGCCGGGGGTCTTTTGAATAATCATCAGGATTAAATGTTGCAAATTCAGCAGCAGGAAGAACTCCTACTCCTACCTGACCTTCCTGGATAAGAACGTCTATTTGTTCTTTACTATAAAGTGGCTGACCATCCGGCCCAATTCTTCTCAAGATTCTTTCTTTACGCAACAGCTGACCCCGCGTGTAGTTACCTATACCAGCTTCCCGGTTGGGATCCTTACCTGGCTCACCTGCTGCCTCTAAATGAGCTTCTATAAGTACATCCTGCTGTTCTCTTGTGAGCGGAGCTGGTAATAATTGTCGAGCACGCAATGTTTCTTGTGTCTTTTCCAGATGCTCGGCATGCTGGGCATCAGTAAGCACAACGTTGGCACGTATTTCGTTTGCTGGAATCCCACTTTTTTCGATCGACGGGTTAGGCACACCAGAAGGTGCTGCTCCTCCCTCTGGGCCCGGTCCTGTACTTTCTGCCATATTTTCTGGTCCTGCCATAATTTAGTTATGAGTCGTTAGTTCATAGTTCTAGGGGACCAATTCCAGTTTAGAACTTGCATAAACTAACTGTCAAATTTCCTTTCTGTAAAATTAGATTTACGATTTAAGATTAATGATTGACGAATATTCTTAAATCATAATTCATGAATCTTAAATCACTTTGAAGTTAAATGCTTGATTTATTCCTTATAAAATCCTGACGAAAAAGAGGGTAAAAAATCAGAAAAAATTATCCCTGTTTGTAGGAACCAGTTTTTCCAGTAATTCTTTTGGTGAAACTATTTTAAGAGGAAGAAATTTTTGTTTTATATCTTCACGGAGTAAGTGTTTTTTATCTAAAGTTACAAGATATAAACTCTTTGTAAAATTGGCACCCGCAATTAAATGAGCATCTTCAACATCAACTTGATCTTTATAAGAAGCTACGTCTTCCCCGGTAATAACCTTTCTAACTACTAAACCACTTTGGGCAATAAAATGTTTTATTTCTTTTTTTGACTTTTTAATCTTTTTAGGTTTATCCTCTTCCAATATCTCATTAATAGCTGTCTGGGAAGTGATTCCAATAATTCTACCCTGTTTTACATATTCAAGGAGAAGCGACGAACCTCCTTTTTGGGATATTAGAGCAGCAATCATCACAGACGCATCAAAATATACTCTCACTGTTTTCATCCAGAAGTCAGCCTTGCAAGATCTTTTTCTACCCTTTGAGATAAGGACTTTGGTAATTTATCTTCTTTTAAGAATTCATTAATTTCTTCGTCACTGAAAACCCTATACGGCGCATTTTGGCTTTTAGCTGTTTCAATTACCACTTTATTTCCTTCTTTTTTTGCCTTGACAACATCACCCTCTTCTAAACCAAGTTCAACTCTCCACTCTTTTGGGATGGTAACCATACCCTTGCCCAGAATTCTTAAA
>Ga0209515_10006243_pt1 | contig 14956 bp, 12 predicted proteins | sample Subgroupgradi54m_FD_187454 | JGI IMG/M metagenome (GOLD analysis project Ga0209515, IMG submission 187454) | Subsurface groundwater microbial communities from S. Glens Falls, New York, USA - GMW60B uncontaminated upgradient, 5.4 m (SPAdes)... ...
TTTCTTTTTGCTTGATCAATTTTGCGGGATCCTTCTCAAACTGTTTTTTATCGAGGAGAAGCATTTCGTGGAGTGCCTTATCGTGGACCGTGTGCATTGCCTCGGTGATGTCGTGAATTTTTTTCTGTACCGACTTGGGGGTGATGCCGTGCTTTGTGTTGTACGCAATTTGAATTTCGCGACGACGATTTGTCTCACCGATTGCCGCTTCGAGCGAGCGCGTCATCACATCGGCATACAACAGTACGCGACCGGCGATATTGCGCGCCGCACGTCCGATCGTCTGAATGAGTGCAGTCTCGGAACGCAGGAAGCCTTCTTTGTCAGCATCAAGAATTGCCACGAGTGAAACCTCAGGCAAGTCGAGACCTTCGCGGAGCAGATTGACTCCGACCAAGCAATCAAATTTTCCTTTGCGAAATTCGGTGAGGATGGTGATGCGGTCGATCGTCTTCACATCGCTGTGCAGATATTCCGCTTTCACTCCTTTTTCTTTGAGGTAGGTCGAAAGATCTTCCGCCATTTTTTTGGTCAACGTTGTTACCAGTATGCGCTCGCCTTTTTTGACCGTTCTCACCGCCTCAGTGATAAAGTCGGTAATTTGCCCTACGTAATTTCCCTTTTCGACGACGGGGCGAACAATGATCTCGGGATCGATAAGTCCGGTCGGGCGAATCACTTGCTCCACCACTTGCGCGCTCACTTCTCCTTCAAACACTGCCGGTGTTGCGGAGGTAAAGAGCACTTGCCCCACACGTTTTTCCCATTCATCAAATTGAAGCGGGCGATTATCCTGTGCAGAGGGTAGACGAAATCCGTGTTCAACCAATGTTTTTTTCCGCGATTGGTCTCCCGCATACATACCGCGGATCTGCGGCACCGTCACATGCGACTCATCAATGATGGTGAGGAAGTCGGGACTACCATCAGCCTTGTGTGGAAAGTATGAAAGCAATGTCTCCGGTGGCTCCCCCGCTTTTTTGCCGGAAAAATGTCGTGAGTAATTTTCAATGCCACTGCAGTAGCCGACTTCCTCGATCATCGCGAGGTCATAATTGGTACGGCGCTTCAATCGCTCGGCTTCCAAAATTTTGCCCTCTTTGTCGAATGCCTTGAGTTGCTTTTTGAGCTCTTCACGAATATCCTCCACCGCACGCTTACGTTCATCTTCTGCGGTAATAAAATGTTTCGCAGGAAAAAAGAATACCGTGTCTTCGTGACTCACAATTTTTCGGCTGATAGGATCGATTTTGGTAATTGAGGCAATCGTACTTCCTTCAAATTCGAGTTGATAGATTATAATTTCACCCGTTGGCATAATCTCAATAGTATTTCCAATACCCCGAAAGGTTCCCGGCTTTAAGTCCGCATTCGTACGATCAAAATAAATTGCCACCAATTTGCGAATAAGGTCATTGCGCGAAAGTCGGTCACCCACCGTAAGCTTTAAATTTACTTTCAAATATTCCGCAGGTGAACCCAAGCCGTAGATACACGACACCGATGCCACGATGATGACATCTTTGCGTGAAAGGAGTGCTTGAGTGGAGGCATGACGCAACCGATCGATCTCCTCATTGATCTGTGCATCCTTCTCAATATAAGTATCCGTCGTCGGCAAATACGCTTCCGGCTGGTAGTAGTCGTAGTACGAAACAAAATAATGCACGGCATTTTCAGGGAAAAATTGTTTATACTCTTGGGCAAGCTGTGCGGCAAGGGTTTTGTTGTGCGCAATAACCAATGTCGGCTTATCAATGTGCGCGATCACATTCGCCGCCGTAAATGTTTTTCCGGAGCCCGTAACACCGAGCAATGTTTGATAGCGCATTCCCTCGGCAAAACCTTTCGTGAGCTCCAAAATAGCCTTCGGTTGATCCCCCGCCGGCTCCCACTCGCTTTGTAATTTGAAATTCGTCTGAGTCATTTGACGAAGTATAGTATATATCGTAGTCTTGGTAAAGTTGTTATTTTCTTTCAATCAAACGAACTAAAGGAGATCGTGATGCGTTGGTTAATTTATTATCTAAGAAGTGCTTTTTGTGAGCACACATGGGAACGTGCAGAGGAATTCTGCACCGAGAACGAGGGCGACTCTAAAGTTTCGGGAATAAAAGTATCTGCCACTTGTACCAAATGTGGTTGGCATCGAAAATACTGGAAATTCTCAAGCTAACAAACGACTATTCAAAAAGCCAACCCTAAAAAGTTGGTTTTTCTATTTATAATATTTTTTTAGGAATTCTTTTTTGCAATTCGAAGATTTCTTCGAGCATTTATCCCCGCCATCTTTCATCCATCCATCTTTCGGATTGACTTATTTTTTCCTCCATTTTTTCATCAAAATCAATATCTTCAATTGCCTTTTGCGAAGGGTTGAGAATTTTATTCCCGTATTCGTCAATAATATATTCACTACCCGCCTGCAACAACTTTGCATCAGAGATTGTCCGAGACTTCTCACGAGCGGCAATTTCTTCTCGCTCTTCTTCGGAATATAATTTTTCCATATGCTCTCAATTCTACCCCCCCCCCCCCGAAGGCTCCCGTCAAATGCTCGTCCCCCTATCAGGCGTTATGAGGCGACGCCTCACAACTTATGGTGTGGGGTAATATTTTTTGAGGAATTCTTTTTTGTATTCGAAGAAGTTGCCGTCGAGGATACTTTGGCGGATATTTTTGACGAGCGTTACGATGAAGTGCAAATTGTGTGCGGAGGCAATCGTTGCGGCGAACATTTCTTCGGCGCGGAAAAGATGGGCGAGGTAACTCTTGGTGAATTGATTGCCGTAGCAAGTTGTGTCATTGCACACCAGAGTCATGTCTTCGCGAAACTTTGCATTAAAGATATTGATACGACCCTCTTCGGTATATAGTGCGCCATTGCGGGCAATGCGCGTGGGAGCAACACAGTCAAAAGTATCGATGCCATTTTCGATACCGAGAAAAAGATCGATGGGCTCGCCAATACCGAGCAAGTGGCGCGGCTTCCCTTCCGGCAATTCTTCATTGACCCAACGCACCGCAGTGCCAATGTCTTCTTTGGTAAAACTTCCACCAATACCGTAGCCGTCAAAATCCATCGCCCCGAGCGTGCGTGCACTTTCGCGACGCAGATCTTCATATGCGCCACCCTGCACAACTCCAAAGAGCGCCTGAGGGAGTCCCGTTGCCGTTGAAGCACCAAGTCGGTTATGTTCCGCGAGACTGCGTGCCGCCCATGCATGAGTACGCGCAAGTGCTTTGTGCTGATACTCCTTTGGTGCAAGCGGGCTCGTGCATTCATCAAACGCAAAGAAAATATCCGCGCCAAGATTGTGCTGAATCTGCATACTGCGCTCGGGAGTAAAGCGGTGCTCACTGCCGTCAATGACTGATTTGAAGGTTACGCCGTCATCATCGATTTTTGCGAATTTTTCATGACTTTTATTTTCTTCTTGTGCTTCACGTTTTGAAATTTCCTCACTCGTTGCGATCTTTGAAACTCCATGACCCATTGCTTGCCCAAGCGAAAAAACTTGAAAGCCGCCCGAATCGGTAAACGTCGGGAGCTGTTGGTCATTTTTTTGCCATGCCATCATTTTTGCAAAGCCTCCATGTTTTTGCACCAGTTCATCGCCCGGCTCAAGATAAAGATGGTACGTATTGGCAAGCACTGCATCAGCGCCAAGTGCCACCACTTGCTCAGGAGAAAGTGCCTTTACGGTCGCTTTTGTGCCCACAACAATAAACGCCGGCGTCGGAATATCCCCATGCGGCGTATGAATAACCCCCGCCCGCCCAAGCGTCCCCTCACCTAATTTCTTTTTGATAGTAAACCCAAATTCACTCATTGGGATGACTATAACACAATGAGGGGATAAAAAGAAAACTGGCATCCCATTTTAAAGGAATGCCAGCAAAAATCATTTCTTCACAATATCCTGCTCTCCTCGCCTTACATCGAATCGTCCGAGTTCGGGATCGACATGAACGTTTAAGCCGTACCGACCGAACAAGAATTCGAGTGAATCAGCAATTCGTTTTGCCTGCACCTGAAGTGTCGGATGAACAAAACGTGTTGCACGAAGTTCAGCGAGATAGACAAGTGAAGGAAGATCACCGGTAATGCGATTGGCGACACGATACCCCATAGGAACAAAATATTGCAACTCTTCAGGAGTAAACTTTCCGATGAGTGGAGCATCTTTGAGAAAATGTCTTTTGTAATAATCAAGGAACACTTCTGCCTCGGCGCGGAGTTCCGGAGAAAGTGCATCAAGATACCATGGTTCAAAATCGTGAACAAAACTGAGAAGGGGCATACGCTGATTCACCGCTCGCTGGCGTTGGACATCGCGAAATGAACCAAAATCAAGAAGAAAACGAAACTGCAACGTGCCCAACTCGCCCAACAGCTTTGGCAATTCCGTTTTTGGCGGACGCTTTGCAAGGAGACGATTCACGTCTGCAGTAAACAGTTCTTTCTTAATACCTTCGTAGTCAGTTAGCTCAAAATCAGGACACTCGGGATCATCGAGGTAGTAAAACTTCTTCATCCAGTATGCATTGTATTCCTCGGTTGCTTCGTAGAGTTTATGCCCAAAAGAACTTGGGTATTTCATGCGAAGCACATTCTGCATTGCTGCCGCAACTTCACGCACCTCCTGAAGCGGATGATGACGCAATAATAGAATGCGATCAGCAGCTTGACGAAGATCGGTATGCCACGCGAGATTGGTGCTCGCACCTGCAGGCAGAAATCCACGCAAGATATCGAATGCGCGCGCACTGATTGCCTTATGGTAAATCCCCTCCTTTTCACCTACTTGTCGAGGAAACTGCCCGCGAAGATGTGCTTCCAACTTTGGTCTTGCTGCCAAATAAAATTCTCGTAACGACTCAAGTATCCCCGCTCCATATTGAGTTTTAAAAGGTTCGATAAATCGCGCCTTCGCAAAATCAACATACCGCGTTGAAACTTCTTGCCCCGCATAGAGCATGGTGTCTTGAATCGCTTTTGCTGCGAGCATTGAAACACCTTCAATGAAAATTGTCACCGTGCCGCAGTCGCCAATCGACTTATGTCCATAACCAACATAAAATGTTGCCATGAACTTCTTTGCACCTTTTGCAATAATCATCTTCAAGTGCTCGAGTACGCTTCCAGGATCACGGGAATAAAGCGCCTGAAGCATCGCCTCAGCCTCAGCATCAATAACTGCCCCCGTATCAAGCAAGAGTACCAATGCCCCCGAAGGAGTTGTTACTTTTGTGTGACGAAGCAAGCGAAGCATGCACCACGAGACCAGCTTCTTTGGTAAAAGAGAAAACCACTTCAGCAGAGAATTATACATGAAACACCTCCAGATATGTGAGAAAAAATGTACGAACCCTCTTTGAGACTACCTTATTTTTAGAATTTGTAAAGGAGACTATTTCAACTTTTGTTTTACGAGAGCAAGTGCCCCCCAAAGTCCGCCATTATCCCCGAGCGCTGAATGAAGGATTGCGGGAAGTTCGGGATAAATAGGAAGATTGCCTTTGAGATACACGGCAATACGATCAATCGGAATTCCGATTTTATTCATCATGGAGCCACCAATCACGAGTGCATCCGGTGACCAGTGCACAATAGTATTTGCAAGTCCATACGAAGCAAGTCTTGCCATCTCGTCCCAAAAAGCTTCATCAGTGATCTCGTAAGGTTTTTTACCGTAGCGCTCAGTGATTGCCGTGCCGGAAACAAGACCTTCAAAATCCGCACCTCGGCCACCAACCGAACGCTCTCCAAGTGCTCCACCCGCATCAACAATCTGATGCCCCGGCTCAAATCCCATCGCGGAAACATCAATCTCCTGATTGACAATACGTGCTCCTCCAACCCCTGTTGAAATAGTGACATAAGCCATGATGCCGTGCCCCTTTCCTGCCCCATACACCGCTTCACCAAGTCCGACAACTGCTGCATCATTTTGAGTAAACACAGGACATCCAAGCGCTGCTTCAAGTGATGATTGTAATGTTTTACCATTCCACCCTGCGAGATGAGGGCTATTCAAAATGGTGCTACAAATATGCGACTCTCCTTTTCCATGAGTGCAGAGAAGTTTTCCTGCAACTCCACCACCCGCAGCAGAGAGTGGAGCTCCACCTGTTACTTCATTGACTAAATTTTTGAATGCCTCCATTCCCGCATCAAAATCTGCAGGTGTCGGAATTTTTTTCGGCTCCTCAAATGTCTCTCCGTCGCGTGAAAGCGCAACCCGCATATTTGTTCCTCCAATATCAAATAAAATGTACATATAAATATTATTTCTCTTCTGCTAAAATTCGGCGCGTAACCTGTTTGTAATCTTCAACATTCGGCTGATCGAAAGTATTGATACCGTAGAGCTCTCCCAAATACATGACTGTGAGCATGTGCCACTGGAGAAACATTCCCAATGAATAAGCCGAGGTGTCCGGCAGTTTCATCTCCCCAAAAGGAAGCTTGTGAAGACGGTAGGCATGGAGTACTCCGTCATAAATCGCCGACATAATCTGCTCAGGTGTTTTATCGTCAAGCCCGGGGACAATCTTAGTGAAAAGTCCATCGGCGGGAACGGTAAGCCCCGCGTGTTCTTTGGTATACAAAAATAGAGTAAATTTATCGCGTGGTCCACCAAGATACAGTTGTGCCATGGAGTGAAGGTCGGTTGAGCCAACTGAAACAATGGGGGTGATGCCGGTATGCACCGTATGTCCGCGCTTGTCTTTTTCTTTGCCAAGACTCTCGGCATAAAGCTGTCTTGCCCATTTGCCAAGCGACTCGAGTTCGGGATTGAAAAAAAAGAAATTGAAAATATTGTTGCCATCTTTATTTGCACGATAGACTGCCTCCGCAAGTCGAAGCGCATGATTTTCTTTATCGAAGCAATTCACCAATACATCACGCGCACCATGAAGCATCGAAGCAATATCGATACCCGCAAGTGCAAGCGGGAAAAGCCCGACAGGAGTAAAGACAGAAAAACGCCCACCAATTTCTTTGGGAATGGCGAGTGTATCAATGTGTAATTTTTTTGCCGCCATCCACAACGGCGAATCTTCATCAGTTGTCACGACAACACGTGCAAGTAATTCTTTCTTTGGAAGGTGGGAAAAATTTTCGGATAAACTTTTGAAAAGTATTTCGAAATTTGCAATACTTTCGGTCGTACCACCCGACTTGCTAATTAAATTTACCATCATCTCTTCAGGATACTGTACTGAAGTTTTAAGGAATTGGAGGGTATCCTTGAGCATTCGCGACGATACCGTATCAAGAAAAAGTATCTTGGGAGTTACTTTTGTCATCCCATCCATGGTTCCCCGAAGCGCATCATAAACGGCTTTTGCCCCCAAATTTGATCCTCCAATACCGACCACAATAATGTACTTGAGTTGCGTGCTCCAATATTTTTTTACCACACGTGTCACCTCTGCAACCATCTTTGTATCTTTTGGTAAACAAATTGAATGCTCATGGTTTGCATAATGTCCCACTGGTGCAAAAGCGATCTCCTGCAAATATTTTGTGTAATGCGAAAGTGACAACGGAATTGTTGTGTTTGGAACATTTTGATACGTGAAATAGAGTTCGTGTTTCATGTTGTTTAAATGACCGTCGGCTGCTTGGTAATATTTAACTCGGTCAGTCGGCGCATGTACATGATCACCGTACGAATGTATTCGGAGTGACTCCACGTGAGTGGCGCTGCGGAAACCTGTTCGCGCGTATAGGGATTCAATTGCTCAGAAAGTACTCCGGATTTCTGGGCATTCCTTACTACCCAGTTCAAATCGGTGCGGACAGTATCAAGGTCGCGATCATTTTTTGCGCGCGCAATCGCGTACTGCGTATACCACAGTGTCGTGATAAACCATGGATTCCCGGGAACATCGGAGGCGGTGCGGAAATATTGGTCACCCTCATAGCGTGCAATACCGCCCACCGGCGTGCGCACCGTGAGTCGCTCTTTGGTGATTGCCATCGCGCGAACAAGTCGCTCATCATCAGGCGCAAGTACACCAAATAAAAATACTCCGTACGCGCTCGACGCATCAATTTTTGTGTCATAAATCGTGATTCCTTTTGGATCAATGATCAGTGAACGATAAAAGGTTCCGTTTTCAGGATTATAAAGATGCTTCACAATTGCCTCACCCATCTCATCGGCAATATGATCGAAGTTTTGTTCATTGCGCTCTTTGCCAAGCATCTGTGCAAATCGTGCTGCCGCCTTGAGCCCCGCATAGACCGTCGATGCTGTATATGTGTGTACGCCAAATCGCTCTTCCCAAAGATCGTAGGATGGCTTTGGTAATCCCGTATAAGGGTCACGATAGGAGGTCAAAAATGTTCCCGCTTTTTTAATGAACGAATCATAAATAGACTCAATGAAATCAATATCTTTCGTTGCCAACCAATGCTCCCACAGTGCCCAAAGAATGAGCGCGGTTTCATCTTCTTGAATAGGAAGCTCAGGATGACCATTCACAATCCAACCATGCCACGAAGAACCAAGCGAGCCATCAGCACGATATTTATGCATCAAATATCCACCTTCGGTAATTGAACGCTGGCAAAAATTAAAAAACATGCGCGCACTATGGCGGTCACCAAGCCAATCAAGTGTCGTCACTGAATATGCTCCATCACGTGGCCACATATATGCATAAGTATCACGGCCTCCCTGAAGCATGTCTGAGTCGCCCGAGGCAATAATACTGCCGTTCTTGTCGACATGTGAACGCAGGTAAAATTGTGATTTTTTAAAAAGGTCGATCACCGAATCTCCAAGCCCGTAAAAATTCCACTCATTGCGACCTGCCCATGCGCGCCAATAATCGCGCGCACCTTTCATGAGTCCTTCAGGAGTATGCATGAGTACGGTACGATTGAGTTCTTTCACTTCATCAACAGACTGACCGATGGCTATCCAATTATGGAAAACACCAACAGACTCAGGTGCGATAGTAAGTGTCACCCCAATGGTTGAATCAACTCGTCCGTGTTCAATAGCATTTTTTGAGAGGAGCCCATCTTCTGCGTCTTTGTATGTGCCCTCCTTTCCTTCAATTTGAAAAATTCCCACAGTGTAATCATCGAATCCCCGCCCATCATGACGCACATTCATGAGAAACGCACGCGCACCTTCGTAATGAATCACCGTGTTTGTCGCCGGATCATAAAATGCAGTGTCGCCTTTTTCTGAATGATAAATTTCAAATTGATGATTGATAAACACGCGCACCTCACGTGTCGCACCCTGGAGATTGCGCACAATAAACTTTCGCAAAAATACATTATGATCATTGACGAGGACATCCGTAATATTTAATTCGAGACCGAGACGTCGGGAAACAAGTGTCGTAAGTCCAGTAAAGGAATCATCAAGATGAATATCTGATGTCCATGAACCATCGTCAGTCCAACTGAACTGCCCTTCCACCCATATGCCAATTTTATGCGCACAGCTCCCACCGATATGATTTTCGAGTCCGACATACGGGAAATACAAATCACGTACACGCGCAAATTTGTCGGTGCACACGAGTGTCGTTCCATTTCCAAACGCAAGGGACTTCGGCATGAAAGTAGTATATCAAAAAAACAACGAGATATCCTCTTCGACGGGTGTGGACAGGTAGGAAATTAAACCAAAATAACCGTCTCTTCCTTCCCTACCTCAACAAAGCCTTTCGTGATAGGAAATTCTTTTGTCTCTCCATCAGTATTTTCTTTCACAACAACAATGCCTTCCTTGAGTGTAGCAATGAGCGGCATGTGATGTGCGAGAATGGTCATTACTCCATCCGCCCCCGGAACAGTGACACTTGTGGCGTCACCTTTCCAAAGCACTTTATCAATTTGTGCGATAGTGAGTTTCATATTTTAGCTGAGTTCATCAACTGTCCCCTTCATGTAGAAAGCTTGCTCATCTTTATCATCATGCTTTCCATCCAATATTTCTCCAAGTGAGCGAATGGTATCTGCAAGTGAAACATATTTCCCTGGAATACCCGTGAATGCTTCGCCCACAAAGAATGGTTGCGAGAGGAATTTCTGAATCTTGCGTGCGCGATACACAAGCACCTTGTCTTCATCGGAAAGTTCTTCGATACCAAGAATAGCGATAATATCCTGAAGGTCTTTATAGCGCTGGAGCACTTGCTTGGTTTGCGTGGCGACGCGATAGTGTTCCTCGCCTACGATTGCAGGATCGAGTGCTTGCGATGAAGACTCGAGCGGGTCAATCGCAGGATAGATGCCAAGTGATGCGAGTGGGCGTGAAAGCACGACGGTTGCATCGAGATGTGCGAATGTTGTCGCGGGTGCAGGGTCAGTAAGGTCGTCTGCAGGAACATACACGGCTTGCACCGATGTGATCGAGCCGTTTGCGGTTGAGGTAATACGCTCTTGGAGTTTACCCATTTCCTCGGCAAGGGTGGGTTGATATCCCACCGCAGAAGGTACGCGTCCCAAGAGTGCGGATACTTCAGAACCCGCCTGCGTAAAGCGGAAAATATTGTCCATGAAGAGAAGTACATCCTTCTTCATATCATCACGGAAATGCTCCGCCATCGTAAGTCCAACCAAGGCGACACGTGCACGAGCACCAGGGACTTCATTCATTTGCCCGAAGACAAGCGCCGTTTTGTCGATAACTCCTGATTCTTTCATTTCAAAATAAAGGTCATTTCCTTCACGCGTACGTTCTCCGATGCCGGCAAATACAGAGTACCCTCCATGTTGTGTTGCAATATTGTTGATGAGCTCTTGGATGAGCACCGTCTTCCCCACTCCCGCTCCTCCGAAGAGTCCAACTTTCCCACCCTTGATGAATGGTGTCATGAGGTCAATTGCCTTGATGCCTGTTTCAAAGATTTCTGTTTTTGTTGCCTGATCTTTAAATGCCGGTGCTGCGCGATGAATCGATGCATACTTGAGTGTCGCCGTATCAACCGGTTCATTGTCGATAGCTTCACCAAGGACATTCCAGATACGCCCAAGGACGTTGGTGCCCACCGGTGCTTGCAGTGCTTTGCCTGTTGAAATAACGCTGTCCCCACGGCAGAGTCCATCGGTGGACTCCATGGCAATACAGCGCACTTGATTGCCTCCTAAGTGTGAAGCGACTTCGAGAACGATGATTTGCTCATTTTCTTTCTGTGCACGGAGTGCGGTGTAAATCTCTGGCACATCGCCGGAGAATTGTACGTCAACAACGGCGCCGATGATTTGCTTAATCACGCCTGTGTCTGTTGGTGTTATTTGTGTCTGTGTTTTTGTCATATTGTTGTTATTAATCTTTTCTATTCATCGTCAAACTCATCGTCGTCATCCATTCCTTCTTCTTCATCTCCTCCGAAGATGCGGTCAGTAGCATCCATGCGGAGTGTTTCGAGATCAGGGTCTTCGGTAAAGAGCACATACGCATCACTCTCGGGTCCTTCTTCGTCTGAAATCTGCGTTGCAATATCATCAAGCCATGCGATGGTGTCCTCATAGCGCTTTCCTTTGTAAAGCATCGTTGCACACTCAATGGCATTTTTGACGCGTGCTTCGGGTGCAGGATTTTTACCATTCAATCCAAAATAATATTCAGAGAGCAGACTGAGGACACTTTCACTTTCTCCGTCTTGAATAATATCCGTCACGTCTTCGCGTGTGACATCCCCAATATTTGTTACTTCTTCATCCATATAAATATAATTAAATTATTTAAAAAATTATTTATGCATCCACAACTTTCATTGATTCCATTCCTCCAACAATTTCGGAAACTTCTCTTGTAATAGCGGCTTGGCGGACTTTGTTGAAGCGCAGTTTTAATCCTCGAGAAATTTCTTTTGCATTGTCGGAAGCATTTTTCATTGCGATCATGCGCGCAGAATGTTCGGAAGCATTCGACTCAAGTACTGAATGGTAGATTTGAACATTGAAGAGTGTCGGCACAAGCTCGTCAAAAATAGTTGCAACTGACGGCTCAAAAGTATATTCGCGCACTGGTGCAATTGCCTTGTCAGTCTCCTCTTCTTTTTCAGCAAATTTTCCGCGAATGGGGGTGATGCCACGCACAATTTCCTCCACACTTGCTTCCGTCACCGGAAGCAATTTGCGCGTGTACACTTCTTGCTTCAATGTAGAGACAAAATTGGTGTACACAATAAATGCCTGATCGTAGGTGCCGGCGAGATACGCGGATTTTACTTTCTCAGCAAGTGGGAGCACCACATCAAAAGCGATCTGATCACTCCAGTGTTCATAATGTTCAACAATCGTCCATTCACGTTTAGTAAAATGTTCATGTGCTTTTTTGCCAACGGTAATTAAGTCGGTGTTTTTAAGTGTGAGTCCTTGTGCTTCAAGGGTACGGTACATGCTCTTTAAAAGCGTTGCCCCATAACTTCCCGCAAGACCCTTGTCGGCAGAAACAACCACCACCAATGTGCGCTTTACCTCCCGCGAGGTAGTGAGCGGATGATTGAGTGTGTCGATTGCGCCGGCAATACTTCGCAATACTTTGAGTGCGGAAAGTGCATAAGGACGCGCCAAAAGCGCCGACTGCTGGCTCTTGCGCATTTTCACCGCAGAGACGGCCTCCATCGCCTTCGTCACCTGGCGAGTCTTGTCGATGCTTTTTATTTTATTTTTAACAGCCTTAAGTGACATAAATTATTTATGCAATAAAAAGATCGGCGTAAGTGTGACGGAATGTCACCAAGGATGCTTTGATGGTGTCTTGAGATTCTTGAGTTAAATCACGCGACTCGGCAATATTTTTTAAGATCTCGGGATACTGCGACTCGATGTGTGCGAAGAATTTTTCTTCGAGTTCTGCAATGCGTGTTTTGTCGGCATCAATAATGAGCCCTGCGGTTGCAAGGAAAATAATTGTTACCTGCTTCTCAAAAGGAAGTGGCACGTGCTTGTCTTGTTTCAAGATTTCCACCATGAGCTTACCACTCTCAATGCGCTTCTTGGTATCCGCATCAAGATCGGAAGAGAACTGCACGAAGGCTTCGAGCTCACGGAACTGTGCGAGTTCAAGGCGAAGCTTTCCTGCAACTTTTTTCATCGCTTTTGTTTGCGCAGAGCTTCCCACACGCGAAACTGAAACACCAACGTTGATTGCAGGGCGAATACCTTTATTAAAAAGATCTGCCTCAAGATAAATTTGTCCGTCGGTGATTGAAATCACGTTGGTAGGGATATATGCCGAAACGTCATTCTCTTGTGTTTCAATAATAGGAAGCGCCGTGAGTGAGCCCCCTCCCATCTTGTCGGAAAGTCGCGCCGCACGCTCAAGCAAACGTGAGTGGAGATAAAAAATGTCTCCAGGGTACGCTTCACGTCCTGGCGGGCGACGGAGCAGGAGTGACATCTGACGATAGGCAACGGCATGTTTTGAAAGGTCGTCGTAGACAACGAGCGCGTCTTTTCCTGCATCCATAAAGTACTCACCGATTGCGGCTCCTGCATAGGGAGCAAGAAACTGTAGCGCTGCTGAGGCAGACACCGACGCCGAAACCACGATTGTGTAATCCATTGCGCCTTTGTCTTTGAGTTGCTGAACGATGCGTGCAATCTTTGAATCCTTCTGGCCAATCGCGACATAGATACAGATGGGGCGCGTTGCCACAGGTTCATTGAGTTGATTCAAAATAGTATCAATCGCAACAACAGTCTTTCCTGTCTGGCGGTCACCAATGATAAGCTCGCGTTGACCGCGTCCCACGGGAATCATTCCGTCGATTGCCTTGATGCCGGTGTGCAGTGGCGTCGAAACTGACTTGCGTTCAATAACTCCATATGCCTTGCGCTCAATAGGATTGCGCTCCTCCCCCTTCAATGGGATTCCTCCATCGAGTACTTCACCGAGTGGGTTAATAACACGTCCGATTAAGTCTTTACCAACAGGAATCGAGAGAATATTTCCGGTTGCTTTGACGGTCATTCCTGCCTTCACGCGTGTCGCATCACCCAAGATAACCACCTTCACCACATCTTCTTCAAGATTAAGCGCCATACCAAGGAGTGCTCCTTCACTCTTGAGTGTGTCCTCAAGGCTTTTTCCTTCACTCGTTTCAAAAAGTACCATCTCCGACATCATCACCTCATCGAGTCCATCGACTTCGGCAATACCGTCCGCCGTTGAAACAACCACGCCAATTTTTTCAGCGCGTACCTTCGGAGTAAATTCAACAATCTGCTTTTTAAGTTTTTCAACAATGTGGTCCATATTTTTTTATTAGTTTATTTTTTTCTTCTTCTCATAATGTCGAATAATGAGCGAGTGAATGATTGCCCAGAGGATGGTGATTGCGGAGAGCCCGAGGCCAAGTATTACTGAATAAAAGACGCGAGCTCCAGGACCAAACATCGACTCGGTACGTTGCCCGCCAAGAAATACGACTGATATATATATAGAGTAAAAAGAAGAGTGCCCAAAAAGCAATAACTCTTCGTCTCACAAACAGTAGCGCAAGTGACCCAAGAAGAAAAGATGTTGTAAAAAAGAAAACTGGTTCCCAAATATTTCCCCTACAATCATGATCACAATATTTTCCTATCACATGAAGTACTGCTATTGCATATGCTGCAACAACAGAAAGAGATGTGATTAAAAACGGCATCATCTGCACACCACGACGTTTCAGAAATAAAATAAATTTATTCATAAGCAAAAGTTAATTTAATAATTCACACTCACCCTCCCTTGTTTCGTCACAACGCTCGGAATAATGAATCCCATAAGCTTCGTCTTCACCGGTCGCATATCTGCATCATCATCGGTGTCAGTGTCATCCATATCAATAGGGGTGTTCATAATGAGGGTTTGGTTCTTCTTTGGTCGGTAGTGGGATTCAATGAGTACCGTAGAAGTGGCGAACGTTGATGCGAACATCTTGTATGTACCATCGGGTTTGGTTGTCCATTTGTACTTCA
>Ga0209515_10006244_pt1 | contig 14954 bp, 13 predicted proteins | sample Subgroupgradi54m_FD_187454 | JGI IMG/M metagenome (GOLD analysis project Ga0209515, IMG submission 187454) | Subsurface groundwater microbial communities from S. Glens Falls, New York, USA - GMW60B uncontaminated upgradient, 5.4 m (SPAdes)... ...
GGATTTTCGGTCGAGGCGGGTTTTGATTTCAATTTTGCCTTGCGCTAAATTTCGCTCGCTCACAATCACTTGAATCGGGATCCCGATTAAATCAGCATCGTTAAATTTCACGCCGGCGCGCTCATCCCGGTTATCATAAAGAACTTCAATGTTATTTTGAATTAATATATCGTAAACCGTTTTTGCTTTTTGGGAGGTTGCTTCGTCTGTCTCATTAAGCGTAACAATTAAAACTTGATACGGCGCAATGGAAAACGGCCAGACGATGCCTTTTTCATCATGATGTTGTTCAATCGCGGCAGCCAGAATCCGGTTAACGCCGATTCCATAGCAGCCCATCACAATCGGATGAACCTCACCTTTTTCATCACGGTAATTTCCGTTAAGCAGAGCGGTGTATCTCGTTCCCAGTTGAAACGTATGGCCAATTTCCATCGCCGTCAATAGTTGGTAGGGAGTTTGACAAGCCGGGCATCGGTCCCCTTCTCTCACGTATCTTAAATCCGCCACTTGATCCGCTTTAAAATCGCGTTTTAAATTGACGTTCCGAAAATGTTTATCTTTTTGATTAGCACCTGTCACAAAATTGCGCATCTGTAAAAGATCGGCGTCAATCACAATTTTTGTTTTTAAACCCACGGGCCCGCTGAAACCCAGCGGAGCGCCTGTCTCCCGAAAAATTTCTTCTTGCGTAGCAAGCCGAAGCTCTTTTGCATCGAGTGCTTTCCTTAATTTGGATTCATTGATGTCGCTTCCGCCATCCACACAAACTGCCGCCATCTTTCCATCCGCAACATAAAGAATTGTTTTCACCAAGCGCTCGGCCGGAATTTTAAAATGGGACGAAATTTCTGCAATGGTTTTTAACCCAGGCGTATCAAACATTTCAACCTTTGCTTCTGGTTCAGGGGTTTTATTGATTTCGTCTGAAATCATCCGGCCTGCGACATCGCGGCTGACGGAAGTTTTACACGTTGAACAAACCGCGATATGATCTTCTCCGTAAGGACATGTTATCATGAATTCATGTGAAACTTTCCCGCCCATGATTCCGGAATCTGCACTCACAATTTTGATCTCAAGCCCACAGCGGGACATGATTCTCTGATACGCTTCATACACTTTTTCGTATGTTTTTTTGAGGTCATTTTCATCGCGATGAAAGCTGTATGCATCTTTCATGATAAATTCTTTTGTGCGAACGATTCCGAACCGGGGCCGTAATTCATCACGAAACTTGGTTTGGATTTGATAGAGCATGATCGGTAAACTCTGATACGATTGGACGAAAGACGCGACAAGTTCTGTCACCACTTCTTCATGCGTAGGCCCGAGAACAAATTCCTGGCCGGAACGATTGATAAATGAAATTTTATCTTCGCCAAGTGCATCAAAACGGCCTGTCCGCTTCCAGAGTTCAGACGGATGAAGCGCCGGAAGCAATACTTCGGCGGAGCCGATTTTATCCATTTCTTCACGGATAATATGAGTGATCTTTTGAAGCGTACGAAGCCCGAGCGGCAAATAACTGTAAACACCTGCGGATAATTTTCGGATGAGGCCGGCGCGAAGCATCAGGCGATGACTCGTTGCCTCCGCTTCTTTGGGAATGTCACGTGTCGTGGGAATGAGCGTTTGTTTCCAAAGCATGAAAAACTAACCGCCAAAAATGGCTTTAATTTTGTTGAAAAAGCCCAAATTAACCAAATCGTTATAGACCACAAATACCATCAGTGCCATGAGAAGCGTAAACCCAACCTGCGTCACGCGATCCTGAACTTTCGCGCTCACATCTCGCCTAAAAATGGCTCCAATCAAAAGAAAAAAAATGTGCCCGCCGTCAAGCGCTGGAATGGGAAGCAGATTGATGACCGCAAGCGAAATGCTGATGACAGCGGTCAGCTGCAAAAGCGCTGAGATTCCTGCCCGGGCGGCATTTCCCGTCATCACCATAATTCCGATCGGCCCACTCAAAGTTTTAACGGACATTCTGCCGGTCACCAAATACCATAATGACTTATAAGTCATCACGGCAAGATTGGCTGTGGTTAAAAATGAATTTTGGATTGATTCGGCCAAGTTATATTTCTCAAATCCATACTCATTGGCTGGCATGACTCCTATTCTTGATATTTGCTTTTTCTCGCCAAATACATTCGTTCCTTCGCTCGTTTTTGGCTTAATCACAACTTGAAGATCATGGTTCTCCCGCCGGACACCCAATGTAAGATCAGATTTTTTATTTTCAAAAATCGACATCGTCATTTCCTGCCAGTCTTTGACCAACTTTCCGTTGATTGAAATCACTTCGTCTCCAACCTTGAGGTCGCTTGCTTCTGCCGGAAACCCAGACACAAATCCGCCGATTTTCGCCTTTAAGACTGGGTGGCCTGTCCAAAATACAAATACAAAAAGTACAAATGCAACCACGTAATTCATCAAGACGCCTGCAGCTAAAATAATGAGCCGCTTTACTTTCGGCGCTGCTAAAAAATCTCCCGCAGCCGGCGCGCGGCCTTCGAGTTCTGCAAATGATTCACCGGCAGGTTTCACAAATCCGCCAAACGGAATCAAAGAGATCGCATAAACAGTTTCTTGTCTAGTCCATTTGATGATTTCAGGACCAAAACCAATTGAAAATTTCTCAACCCGTACACCCGACCAAAGACAAGCCAAATAATGTCCAAACTCGTGAATAAAAATGAGAAACCCTAAGATGATGGCTGTCGGAATGAGCTGCATGAGAAAATTCAGCATAAAGCCTCAACTTCGTTTCGCGCCCACCGGTCCGCCTCTAAAATATCCGCGAGTGTTGGATTCTGGCGGGCAGCATGTCTTTTCATGGTTTTTGAAATAACGTGCGGAATTTTTGTAAACTTAATTTTTAAATCTAGAAATTTCTGAACGGCCACTTCGTTCGCTGCATTCAGCACCGCAGGCATGGATCCACCGGCACGCTTCGCTTCGTAACCCAATTCCAAGCACGGAAACCGCTTGAAATCAGGCTTAAAAAAATGAACCCGGCTTATCTTGGTAAGCTCAAGTTCGGGAAGCGAATTTATCAAACGATCCGGATAACCCAGCGCATATTGAATCGGAAGCCGCATATCGGTAATCCCAAGCTGCGCAAGATGGGAGCCATCCACAAATTCGATGAGCGCATGAATCAGAGCTTCCGGATGAATCACCACGTCAATTTGTCCGACCGGCACTTCAAATAAATTAGAAGCTTCAATCACTTCAAGGCCTTTGTTCATGAGCGTTGCCGAATCAATTGTAATTTTGGGTCCCATTTTCCACCGCGGATGTTTGAGCGCTTCTTTTGGCCGGATGCGTTCAAACGACTCTCTTCTCCCCAAAAATGGCCCGCCGGAAGAAGTTAAAATAAGTTTTTTGACCGTTTCTCTTGGTTTTCCATCAAGACATTGCCACAAACCAGAATGTTCGCTGTCAATCGGAAGCAGTTTCACTTGTTTTTTCTTTACCCGCCGCATCAAAAGTTCTCCCGCCATCACAAGCGGTTCTTTGTTGGCAACGGCAACATGCTTCCCGGCCTCCACTGCCGCAAAAATGGGCTTAAGCCCAACGCCGCCCACCAAAGAAAAAATGACCTGATCAATTTCCGGGTGCGTGCTTGCTTCAACCAATCCCTGATCACCCGTCACAACTTTGATGTGAAATCGGTTCAACTTACTTTCAAGCCACCGTGCTTTTTCGTTTTCATAAAGACAAACAACTTTCGGGCGAAACTCCTTTGCTTGGCGAACGAGTTCATCAGCATTTCTGCGCGCGGCAAGTGCACTGATTCGAAATTTCCCCGGATGAGCGCGAACAACCCGCAATGTGTTCATTCCGATAGAGCCGGTTGAACCGATAATCGCAATCTGTTTCAATGTAAAACTCCGTTTTGAAAAGCCAGGATGTAGTAGTAAATGCAAGGCAGTGTAAATAAAAGACTGTCAAGCACATCGAGCGCTCCGCCCAAGCCCGGCCAATGTCCCGAATCTTTGATTCCGACTTCACGTTTGATCAAACTTTCGGCCAAATCGCCCAGCTGCGCCAAAATGCCAACCACCGTGCCTAAGACAAATAAATGAACAAGCGGAACCTGAGGTAAGTAAGTTTTCGAAATAACTGAAACAACAACGCTCGTGAAAAAACCGCCAATGGCCCCTTCGATTGACTTGTTGGGGCTGATGTGAACTGCATATTTGTGCCGGCCGCAATTTTTTCCAATAAAATAAGCACCCGCATCCCCCAATTTGACTACTAAAAATGAATAAGCAACCCAATACGCACCGTTTTCCAGGCACTTAATTTTTGCTAAAAATGAGAAGAACCAAGCCACGTACAAAAGCCCAAATAACGTGAGCGCGGTACTGATGAGCGCTTGATCTTTGAGCCGCCTGTGAAAATTAAAAATAAAAATGCAAAGAACGGCAATCATGAAGATAGCGGATTCCGCCGGAATGTAATACGAAAGCGGAAAGAGCGAAGCAAAAACAATTCCGAGATAGCGGTTCAGCACAAACCCCTTCTTCTCAGCAATATCAAAATATTCGGAGAGCCCCATCAGCATAAAAATTTCTAAAATCAGAACAAAAAGCCACTGGGGTGCAAAAAAAATGGTGTAGTAAGAAAGCAGTATTAAAATGGCAGATAAAGCTAACCGCTTGGTAAGCTGCTTGCGTTCAATCATGGGATCCCGATTTGAGGACAAGGTCATTCGCTTTATTGGTGAACTTATTCACCTTGCCAAATCGTCTGTTGCGAGTTTTATAAGTTTCAATTGCCTGCAGCAAATCCTCGCGACGAAAATCCGGCCAATATTTCTCGGTAATATAAAGCTCGGTATACGACACCTGCCACAGCATAAAATTACTCAACCGAAGCTCTCCGCTGGTTCGAATTAAAAGGTCCGGGTCGGGAAGTCCTTTCGTGTACAGAAAATCCGAAATCAGCTTCTCGTTAATTTCATCCGACTGCAATTTGCCGGATTTTAAATCCGCAGCAATTGAACGAATGGCATCGATGATTTCCGCACGCCCCGAATAACTCAGTGCGAGTGCAAGCGTCAGACCGGTGTTGTCTTTTGTGCTCTCAATATTCCTGCGAATTTTTTTCTGAATGTCCACCGGAAGGTCGCTCAACCGGCCGATCATCCGAAACCGAACGTTGGATTTTTGAATTTCTTTGAGCTCGTTATCCAGGTAACTTGCCAGCAGTTTCATCAAAAAATTGACTTCTTCACCGGGCCGAGACCAATTTTCTTTCGAGAAAGCATAGAGCGTCAGATATTTCACGCCAATTTCCGTGCAAGTTTTAATCGCTTCGCGCACGCGTTCAACACCGTTCCTGTGGCCTTCATAACGCGGTAGGTTTCTCTCATTGGCCCACCTGCCATTTCCATCCATAATGATGGCAATGTGCGCCGGAACTTGCAAGGCTGGGATATTTTCACCGATGTTCGACATGAATACCGTTACTTTCAACTATATAAAAATGGTTTGAGAACGTTTCGATCCGACAGAAACAATTGCAATTTTGGTTTTGAGCAGCCGCTCAAGCCGCTTTAAATAGCGTTTCGCATTTTTTGGGAGACCTGCATATCGCCGAATGTTCTGCGTAGGCACTTCCCATCCCGGGTGAGTTTCATAAACCGGTTTACCAAATTCGAGCACTTCCAAATCATATGGAAAGTGCTCGTACGTTTTTCCCTTAAATTGATAAGCAACGCAAATTTTAATTTCAGGAAGCTCATCCAACACATCTAATTTCATCACGGCAAGTTCGGAAAGCCCATTGACAAGAACCGAATGACGGACAATCACCGCATCAAACCATCCGCAACGCCTCGGCCTTCCCGTTGTGGAACCGTATTCCTCGCCTTTGTTACGGACGTGTTCCATTAATTCAGCCGAAAATTCAGTGGGGAATGGTCCTTCGCCTACCCGCGTGGTGTAGGCTTTTACAACACCCATCACCTGATCGATGCGGGCAGGACTGACGCCGGCACCCGTAATAGCGCCGCCTGCAGAAGCATTGGAGGAAGTCACGTAGGGATAGGTTCCGTGATCCACATCAAGCAAAGTTCCTTGGGCGCCTTCAAACAGAACCCGTTTCTTCTTGTGATAGGCATGATCCAAAAGCAAACTTGTATTTCGCACAAATGGTTTTAAAAACGGCCGGAAGTGGCTGTAGGTTTTATAAATGGATTCAAAGGAAAGGCTTTTTTCTCTGAAAATTTTTTTCAAAATGACATTTTTTTCCGTTAGAACAAGACGCAAGCGATCGCGAAAGACGCGGTCATTCATCAGATCCACGATGCGGATTCCAAGTCGGGCCGCTTTGTCCGCATAACAAGGACCGATCCCCTTTTTGGTAGTTCCAATTTTTCCCTTTCCTTTTACGCGTTCCAGAAATTCATCAATCAATTTGTGATAAGGCATGATCAAATGAGCCTGCTCGCTGATAAAGAGCCGGCCGGCCACACTTACTTTTTGACGCGCAAGCATTTGGATTTCTTCCTGCAGGGCCTGCGGATCAATGACGGCGCCATTTCCGATGACGCAAATTTTCTTTGGATGTAAAATTCCGGAGGGAATCAAATGTAAAACAAATTTCTTATCGGCAAATTTGACGGTGTGGCCTGCGTTGTTACCACCTTGGTAGCGAACAATAAAATCACTTTTCTCGGCGAGAAGATCAATAATTTTCCCTTTTCCTTCATCGCCCCATTGCGCACCAATCAAAATCACATTCGACATGCCACGCACACTTTCTGTTGATTAAAATTGAATTATAACTTAACCACTTTTGCTTCAATGATCGGCTTGAAAGATTTTAATTCTTTCAATACCTTCACGGGAATATCGTTGTCGGTATTGATGACGGTAAGTGCAAATGTCTTTTTTCCTTTTTGCAGGCGCCCAAGCGTCATTTCAGCAATATTAATTTTATTTTTTCCCAAAATAGTTCCCACATGCCCCACCACACCCGGAAGATCTTCATTGTGAATCACAAGCACGACACCGGTCGGCACGGCATCAAGACGGAAATCATTAATTCGGACAATCCGCGGGTCTTGATTTCCAAAAAGTGTTCCCATCACCACATTGCGATCACCATTCACGGCAACTTCCAGTTGAATAAAATTTGAAAAATCTTCGATTTGGGTCGTCCGGCTTTCGTTGACCACAATTGAACGTTCACGCGCAAGCGCAGGCGCATTGACAAAATTAACGCCTTCTCCGCAGATCGGCGCAAGAAGCCCCTTCAAAACTGCAATGGTGAGCGGCTCAAGCTTATACTTAGTAACTTCACCGCCGTAACGAATAGACACTTCACGAAAACTGCCGCCAAAATATTGCGAATAAAATAAGCCGAGGCGTTCGGCCAAATTCACCCACGGGCGAAGAACCCGAAATGATTCCGCATCGAGCGAAGGGACGTTAATGGCATCTTTGATTCCACGGTCAAAGAGCGCATCGGCAACTTGCTGTGCAACCGCAATGGCAACATTTTCTTGTGCTTCTTGAGTCGCTGCACCCAAATGCGGCGTTGCGATGACCTGATCCAGCGTCAGAAGCAGATTATTTTTAGGCGGTTCATTTTCAAATACATCCAACGCAGCGCCTCTTACTTTTCCACTCTGAATTGCATCGTAAAGCGCTTTTTCATTAATGATTCCGCCGCGCGCGCAATTAAGTACATAAACGCCTTTTTGCATGAGTTCAAATTGTTTTAGGCCGATCATGCCTTTTGTTTGATCTGTGAGCGGAACATGGACGGTAATGAAATTGGATTTTTTGAGCAATTCTTCAAAAGAAACCAGCGCCACACCGCCTTTGAAACTTTCCTTTGCAATAAATGGGTCGTAGCCGATGACTTCCATTCCAAAACCGGCAGCTCTGAGGGCAATTTGCCTTCCAATTCTCCCAAGCCCGATCACACCGAGCACTTTCCCGTGAAGTTCAGTGCCCATAAATTTGCCGCGATTCCATTCGCCTTTTTTTACGGATTGATTGGCCTGGGGAATGTTACGAGCCATTGCCATCAGCATCGAAAGCGTGTGCTCACAGGTTGAAATGGTATTGCCTTCCGGCGTGTTCATGACGATAATTCCCTGTTTCGTCGCGGCGTCCAAATCAACATTGTCAACCCCAACGCCCGCGCGTCCGATGATGCGCAGTTTTTTTGCGGTTTCGAGAATATCTTTTGTTAGCTTCGTTGACGAGCGAATGACGATCGCATCGTATTGGGGAATGATTTTTTTAAGTTCGCTTTCGCTGAGCCCCGTAACGACATCAACCTGAAGCGCCTTTTCCTGTTTCAGAATATTGACTCCCCGCTCACCCAAAGGGTCACTGACCAACACGCGAATTTTCACCGGGGATTTCATCGGGCCGCCTTTGCAGTTTGTTTTTTCTCTAAGATTTGATTAAACGCTTGAAGCGCATCTTTTGCGGAACACGGGAATTCAAATTCATTTAACGTTTCGCATAACACGCCAAATCCAGTGATCAAATCTTCTTTTGTAATATAACCCATGTGTGCCATCCGGAAAATCTTACCCTTCATCTCTCCTTGTCCGCCGGCCATCGTAACGCCTTTTTCATCGCGCATAACTTTTACTAATTTTTCCCCATCGATTCCGTTCGGAACTTTAACGGCCGTCAACGCGTTGGAATAATGAGACTTTGCAAAAAGTTCCAGTTTTATAGCACGGACTCCTGCACGCGTTGCTTCGGCAAGTCGCGCCGTTTCTTTCAAATGATTCTGAAAACCTTTTGCTTTGATCAGCCGTAAAGTTTCTTCAAGCGCAATCACAAGCGTCAAGGCCGGTGTAAACGGCGTGTCAGAATCCAAAAGTGCCTTTTTGTAAAGGGTAATATCATAATAAAAACGGGGGCATTTCGCCGTTTTGTTCAGGTTCCATGCCTTTTCACTGACGCTCATAAATGCCAGCCCCGGCGGAAGCATCAGTGCTTTCTGCGAACCGCCTACCACCACATCCACTTTCCATTGATCTTGCGAAAGCGGGTCAGCCGCAAGCGCACTGATCGAATCGACCACCAAAATTGAGTTTGTCTTTGAAACAATTTCCGCAATGGGTTGAAGATCGTGTGTTACGCCAGTCGATGTTTCGCAATGCGTTGCATAAACCGCTTTTATTTTTGGATTTTCTTTAAGCGTCTTTTCGACTGATTTCGGATCAATCGCTTGACCGTATGGCGCCTTTACTTCGATGGCGCAAATTCCATAATGCTTTGCGATGTTCACCCACCGCTCGCCAAATTTTCCCGCATGTGCCGCAAGGATGGTATCGCCCGGCGAAAGAAAATTCACCATACTCGCTTCCATTCCGCCGGTTCCGGAACTGGTGAACGTGAACACATCATTCTTGGTTTCGAAAATATCTTTAAGTTCTGATGAAACTTTGTTAAAAATTTTTCGATATTGAGGCGTCCTGTGATGAAAAATCGGCTCCGACATTATTTTTAAAGCTCCCGGCGGAACCGGTGTTGGCCCCGGTGTCAGTAAAATATTTCGCTTATTCATAAAAATCTTGACGGGATGTCCTGTGTCATGAACGCTGCTTACTTTTTTATGTCCGGTGCTTTTGCAATCACTTGATCCACCAAGCCGTAAGTGAGCGCTTCCTCGGCAGACAAAAAGCGGTCACGGTCGGTGTCTTTCTCAATCCGCTCAATCGACTGGCCCGTGTGTTTTGAGAGAATTTCATTAAGCGATTTCTTCAGTTTTAAGATTTCAGTTGCTTGAATTTGAATATCGCTCGCACTTCCTTGAGCACCTCCCCAGGGCTGGTGAATCATCACGCGGGAATTTGGCAGCGCAAAACGCTTTCCTTTTGTGCCGGCCGTCAAAAGAATGGCTCCCATACTGGCAGCTTGACCCACGCAAAAAGTTGCAATATCACATTTGATAAATTGCATGGTGTCGTAAATGGCGAGCCCGGCTGTCACCACACCGCCCGGTGAATTGACGTAGATATTAATATCTTTATCGGGGTTATCCATTTGTAAAAATAAAATCTGTGCAATAATCAAATTGGCAATCGTATCATCAATCGGAGTACCGACAAAAACGATTCGGTCCTTCAAAAGCCTTGAATAAATGTCAAATGCCCGTTCCCCGCGTCCCGTTTGTTCAATCACCATCGGTACCAAATAACTCATGCGTTCATCCTCCGTTTCGTGTGAATTCATTGTGACCGTTAATCGGTTTTAATCACGGCGTGATCTTTAATTAATTGAATCACTTTTTCATTGATAATCTGCAGCGCGAGTGAATCTTTCCGGCCTTCTGTTTTCTCAAAATGCGTTGATATTTCCTCAACCGGCCGGCGATATTGCTTGGCAATCAAATCGTATTTCGATTGATAATCGTTCCCGGTCACTTCAATTTTTTCTTTTACAGCAATTTCATCCAAAAGAAACGAAATCCGGACTTGGCGTTCTGCTTCGGGTTTCATTTTCTCAAGAAGCGCGTCTTTTTGTTTTCCGTCGGCTTCTTCTGCCATCCCCTGATGTCTAAGCGAATGCAGCGTTTCCTCAAGCATGGCATCTGCCCGCCGCTCAACCATTCGTTTCGGAATATCAAACTTTGATTTTTTGAGCAATTCTTCGAGGAGCGCATTTTCCGTTTCGACCGCTTTTTCTTCCTTTTTTCGGTTCTCAATCTGAAGGCGGATTTTTTCTCTGAGATCATTTAAACTTTGGAAATCACCGACTTCTTTTGCAAAGTCATCATTGAGAACCGGCATCTCGCGCGTTTTCAATTCCTTTACGGAAACTTTAAATGTGGCTTCTTTTCCCGCATACGTTTTGTTGGTATAATTCTCCGGAAATTGAATTTTGACTTCTCGCATCTCTCCTGCTTGGACGCCAACCAACTGTTTCGAAAAGCCTTCCAAATAATCTTTTTCTTTAATGGAAATCATATCTTCCGTACGCTTCTCAATTTCTTTTCCGTCTACCAAGCAAATGTAATCGCAAATAACAAAATCACCCATTTGCGCAGGCCGATTCTCAAGGGGAACATATTTTGCATGTGATTCCTGGATGCGCCGAAGCGCTTCGTTCATTTCTGATTCTTCAATGAGGATCGGTTTTTGCTTGATGACAATCCCCTTGTATTTTTCCAGCTTAATTTTTGGCCTGATTTCAACATGCGCTTCATAAGAAAGATGATTCACATCAAAGTCGATGCGTTCGATCGTCGGACTGGAAATGGGGGAAATCGCTTTCGTGTCAAACGCTTCGCGGAGAGATTTTGGAATGAGTTTTTTTAAAACCTCATCACGGGCAGTGTCTTTGTAGTGAATCGCAAGGACATCCCGCGGTGCTTTTCCGGGACGAAACCCCGGCACTTTCGCCATTTTTGAAATTTCACTATAAAAAGTGTCGTATTCCTGCCTGATCAGATCGCCCGAGACATCGACACTTAAAATTTTCTCGCATGAACTGAGTTCTTTAACGGAAACTTTCACCATTGACCTGCTCTTTCAATTGTTAAATGCAATTCTTGGAGCGAGCGGTGGGATTTGAACCCACAACATCTTCCTTGGCAAGGAAGTGCTCTACCATTGAGCTACGCTCGCAAAATAAAATACTTAATCCAAAGCTCAATGGTTGTCATGACAACCATTAATACTTTATGGGTAAGTCATGGCTACCATTGAGCTGCGCTCGCAACTTATTTGAACTAATCAAGTTAGAACCGAAGCTCAATATTATAGTGATTTCGCTTTTGGTGTGCAAGGGAAATGGGTTGGGAGGAATCTGCGACAGGAGGGAGTTACCCTCGCAGGAAACATGCGAAGATTCCTCTGAAAATGACCGCTCTTTTCCAGCAAAAGTGTTGTCACTTTTTTAAAGTAAAACAGAATCATCAGTGGTTAGTTTTTCAATGTCGTATCGTACGCTTCTATATCTTTTTCTATTAAAGTTGTGTGCAGAATCAAAATCCCAAGGATCGATCCAAGAACGATAGATGAGCCGATAGTGCCAAAGTTAAGGCCGCCTAGCTCTCTTGATTTTGTAAGAACATCACCCATGGTTGCACCAAACGGACGTGTGAGTACAAACGCAATCCAAAATAGGAAGGTTCGAGAAACCGGGGTAAAATAGTAAATAAGAACAGTTAGTGTTAGTAACCCGCCAATCAGAAGCGCTCCACCCGCAAATCCAAGACCGGAGCTATCAGCCAAGAAATCACCCAGCGCGGTACCGAGAGTATTTGAAAATAGAATGGCAGTCCAATAAAGTAATTCAACCTTAAACGTTTTAATATTTTGAACGGATAGCGGGTATTTCTTATAACTCCAGTACGCAAAAATACTCAACAAAATAGTAATCAAAATAAGCGTGCCTTTAGCGTAACCAAGCCCTAAAGTGCGATCTATAAAATCTGACATTGTTGTACCGGCGGTGCTCGTTGAAAGGATAACTGTCCAATAAAGCAATGGGTGATATTTTTTCGAAATCAATTGAGTCACCAGCGTGACCAAAAACATCCCGATCAAAATCATAGAACTAACCGCGTAGCCCACTTTCAACGTCATCGATAAAAGGTCTCCGGCCGTCTCGCCCAGAGTGGTTGCAGCGATTTTCATGATCCAAAAAAGCAAGGTGACTTCTGGGAGTTTGTTTTTCATACCACTTCAATGTTGAGCCGCGAATCTTACGATTTCCATAATTGGGGTTTATTCTATACGAGATTCCTTAGAACGAACAAAGACTTTAGTCTGATGCCCTTATTCGGTACTTTGTGATAGTCTCATGCAAGTACGCAAGTAAAAAAATCGGTGAAAGAAACCTTCAACGAATTAAGAAAAAGTCATGGGTGACTCATGTCAGTTAAATTTATTTTTAACCTTAAAAAACCTGTTAAATCAACAGTGGTTGAGACCAGCTTTTATTTAAAATCCCAAGGAGGGCCAACGCTCATTCTCAGCCACGGTTTAACGGGAACGCCGCGTGAAATGAGATTTTTAGGAAATTTTTTCCACATGAGAGGATATTCTGTGGTTTGTCCTCGCTTAGCTAATCACGGCGAACCAATCGAGATCCTCAAATATACAAAATGGGAAGCGTTTTATGAATCCATCCGCAAAGCCTTCCTTGAATTAGATACCGAGGGACCTGTGTATGTATCGGGCCTTTCCATGGGAGCCTTGTTAGTCTTGCTTCTTGCCGAAGAGTTTCCGGACCGAATCGCGGGCGTCAGCTGTCTTTCACCGACCCTTTTTTACGACGGTTGGAATGTTCCCCGATCCCGATTCTTGCTGCCACTCGCTTATTATACACCGATCCGTCACATCGCTTATTATAAGGAAGAGTCGCCGTATGGAATTAAAAATGAAAAAAATCGACGCTGGGTACACAAAGCTTACGAAAAGGCGGATATAAACAATTTCAGAGAATTTGATAAATATGGTTACCCGTATTTTCCTGCGACGTTATTTCGTGAACTATGGCAATTAATCCGGCATGTGAAAAAAATATTACCTCATATTACGGTGCCAGTACAGATGGTGCAGGCCGCGGAAGATGACATGACGAGCGTTAAGAACTCGCAGTTTATCTATGACCACATCTCATCAGTGGTCAAAGAAATTGTTTTGCTGTACAACTCTTACCATGTTATTACAGCTGATCAGGAGCGAAAGAAGGTAGCGCTTAATATGGAGCGGTTTTTTAACCGGAATCAGAATCTTTCCGGAATTCCAGCTGTAGAGTCCTGCACGGTTGAAGAAATGGCCTCGCTGTAAAATCAGAAGATCTGAAAAAGGAAAATGCCAAATGTCTAAAAAAGGGCTAACCTTGAAAATATTTTGGCTAATTTTATGCGATAATTTGGCAAGTAGCGCGGCACAGCTTCTTATGAAAAAGGGGCTTCGTTTCCCGGCGGAAGACTTTTTCAGCTTTCATGCAATTTTTAATTTTATTCTTGGGAATATTGCCTCACCCGTCCTTTGGCTCGGTATCAGTATTTATGCTTTGAGTTTCTTTGTCTGGATTGTTATTCTGTCGCATGTGGACTTGAGTGTGGCAATACCCCTGACGAGCACCGACTATGTGTTGGTACCGTTCTTTGCGATCATCTTTTTGAAAGAGACCGTGTCTCCTTTAAGATGGGTTGGAATTGCAACGATTATCTTAGGCATTTATTTTATTTCTAAAAGTGGCAAGCAGGCTCTAGCGCGGAATTTATCATGATGGCAGCTATGACAATCATTTTGTTAGGGGAAAGTTTTACCACGCTTGGGCAAATTCTTTACAAAAAAAACATGAATCGATTGGACGCACGCTCTCTTAAGAGTATTGGGTCGTATTTTGCGTTTATGAGAGATGTTTTACTATTACCAGGAATCTGGTTAGGTTTGTTCTCCATGGCAATAGGACTTATCGTTTGGCTCGTTGCCTTGTCACGATTTGATCTGAGCCTGGTTTTTCCAGCCAGCAGCATCTTGTACGTTCTAATTTTGCTCGCTTCCCGAGTATTTCTAAATGAGAAGATCGACGCAATGAAACTGATAGGCACTTCTTTGATTATGGTTGGTATCATCGCCATCACACTGGGTTAAGGTTTCCTCTGAACAACATGTTTTCCCAAAAAATTAAAAATATTTTAGCCCAGTTGTATTTTCCTTTATTGGGAACCATCTTCGGAGTGCTTTATGCGATTGCAGATGAATCACTTATTCAAAAATTGATCAAACGACCGCCTCCGAAAATCCTGATTATTGCCTCTGATTTTATTGATTTGATTTTACCAGTTGTATTTGGCTTAATTCTCGGGTTTTTAATCAATATTTTACGGAAGCGAACGAGACTCAATAAGCAACTTTCTATCCAAAATGCTCAATTCCAAAGAGACCTACTGGTAAATAATCTAACGTCGCTCTTTCTTCATGAAATTCGTAACCC
>Ga0209515_10006246_pt1 | contig 14952 bp, 15 predicted proteins | sample Subgroupgradi54m_FD_187454 | JGI IMG/M metagenome (GOLD analysis project Ga0209515, IMG submission 187454) | Subsurface groundwater microbial communities from S. Glens Falls, New York, USA - GMW60B uncontaminated upgradient, 5.4 m (SPAdes)... ...
ATATAACTATAAAAAGGTTATGCATTATTTTTCTTTTCTAAGTGCTTGTGCAATCAAAGAAGTAACATCAATTTTACTTGTGGGTTTGTCGATGGTGTTGGTTGAGATGATTTTATTTACGCCGGCTTTTTTCATGATGTTGATGGCATCTTCGACAAAGATACCATGAACGCCAATAGTTGTAATGGTTTTGGCACCTAATGATTTGGCTTTCTTGGCGGCGTCGGCGATGGTTCGACCAGTGGAGATGATGTCATCAACAATGATTACATCTTTGCCTTTAATATCGATGGGGTTGATCATTTTGACGTGGACTTCTAATGATGAGACACGTTGTTTTTCTAAGACAGTACAAGGGATGCCAACAGATTTAGCGATGTCTTCTGCCCATTGGTAGGATTCCCAGTCGGGGCCGATGATGACTTCGTTTTTGAAGTATTTTTTAGGATAGGCTTTTTTTATGTATTCAGCGATGAGAGAGTTAGCAGTGAGGTTGATTGAGGGAATGGTGAAGATTTCTTTCATTGATTTATAGCGGTGAAGGTGCGGGTCGATGGTAATGATTTTATCTATGCAGCCGTTGAGAAGTTTAGCCATTATTCTGCTGGAGATACATTCGCCGGGATGGAAGCGTTTGTCTTGGCGCATATAGCCCAAATACGGTGCGACGAGAATGATTTTTTTAGCACCGAGGTCTTTTGCGGTGTGGGCGGCGAAGATGATGTCAAGCAATGATTGATCAGGATGAGGGTGGAAGGATTGGACGATTATTAGAATTTTGTTTTTGAGATTGCAGTTGAATTGGAGATAGAGGTCGCCATCGGGGAAGGCGTTGATGGTTAAAGGGGAGTAGATGGCGTTGAGGGATTTGGCGATTGATTTGGCTAGAGTTGTGGAATTGCCGCAGCTGGTGATGATCATCTGTGATGTACCTCTTTTTACCTGAAGGAGAGAAAAAGAGTTTATAAACATTGCTTTATTTGTGGCTCTGTAGAAAATCTCGCTACGCTTGGGGGTGCGGTGAACTTTGCCGATTTTTGGATGTGACTTTTAAGAGGGATAAACGTCCTATAGGATTAAAATCTGACTTTAATCACTTCTGATGAATAGCAGGATAAAGTTCACCTCTTTGCACTCCCTACATTTTCTACAGAGCTTTTATTTGTAAAAAATAGAAGAGATGGCAATCGGTTGTAAAGCCGCATGCTCAAGAGGGACCATGTTTTCGCTCACGTGTTATGTATCACTTGCAAAACAAGACTAAGGTTGAAGTTTAGAGACTGTTTGCTTACCCTTAGTTTTTATCATTGCTTGCCATCTGTGCTAATCCAATCTCTTGCTTTTTATATAACTATGCTCGAAATCTTTATATAAAGCTCCCTCATTTTTAAGGGGTAATGGTTAAATTCCGCATTTCACAATCATTGTTCAATCAATTCCCGCAACTTCAAGTAGGGATTATTCTTTTGCCTCAGGTTGACAACGTAAAACCAAACACCAAAATCCAATCTCTTCTTGCAAATATCCAAGCTGAACTTAAAACAAAATACAATGTGAAAGACCTCGAGACACTTCCTAACATCACTCTCTGGCGTGAAGCGTATTCTTTCTTTGGGGCGAAACCGAAGAAGTATAAGTCGTCGGTGGAGGCGTTGCTGACGCGAGTACTGGAGAATAATATGATTTCATCTATTAATAATTTGGTTGATGCGTATAATTATATCTCACTTAAATATCAATTGCCGTTGGGGGCGGATGATTTGTCAAATGTCACTGATGATATCAAATTAACGTTTGCGGATGGTACGGAACAATTCCAGGCACTGGGGACAACTGAAATACGAAATCCGGAACGAGGGGAAGTTGTTTACAAACATAAGAAAGATATTTTATGCCGCAGATGGAATTGGAGGGAATCGGATTTGACGAAAATTACGCATAATACTACTTCTGCTATTCTCTACTGCGAAAGTTTGCTTCCAGATAAAAACATTCTCCAACACGCACTCAAAGAATTGCAATCAATTATTGGTGGTGAAATTCACATTCTGAATGCAACACAAAACGTGTTTAATCTTAGCACAAAATCTCTTGGCAAGGAACCATTTGATGAATTTTTCGCAAAAACCTCCGAACAAACTCCTCAACAACCAAAAGAAAAATCAAAAAAGGAGGATTCTAATCCAAAGTCACATAAATCTACTGATTCAACAGGGCAAGAAGAGCTTTACCATTGGAGTGATGTGGCGGCGCAGCGGGTTATTATAGAAAAAGGTGATAAACTGAGGTATACTTTAGCGGCGGGTATTACACCCTCAGGGACGGTTCATATTGGTAACTTTCGGGAGATTATCACGGTTGATTTAGTCAAACGGGCATTGGAGAAGAGAGGGAAAAAAGTCCGCTTTATCTATTCGTGGGATGATTATGATGTATTTCGCAAAGTGCCTAAAAATATGCCAAAACCGGAAGTGCTTGGGGGTTACTTACGATTTCCAATAGTAGATACACCAGATACGTTTGGCTGCCATGAAAGTTATGCTCGGCATCATGAAGTGGAGGTGGAAGAATCGATTTCAGCAGTAGGGATTGCTCCAGAATTTTTATATCAGGCAAAAAAGTATCGTTCAGGGGTTTATAATGAACAAATAAAAGTTGCGCTTGAACATAACGAACAAATTAAATCCTGCTTAAACGAATATCGTGAAGAGGAGGTGAACGCAAATTGGCTGCCTATCTCGATATTCTGTGAAAAATGCCATAAAGATACCATCAAAGATCTCAAATGGTTTGGGGGTTATATCGTTGCTTATACATGTGAATGTAATCATCAGGACCAATTTGATTTTAGAGAAAAATCATTAGTCAAACTCAAATGGCGTATCGATTGGCCGATGCGCTGGAATTTTGAAAAAGTTGATTTTGAACCGGGAGGGAAAGATCATTCTACAGTGGGGGGGAGTTTTGATACGGGGAAAAAAATATCAAAAGCGGTGTGGAATTTTGAGGCGCCAACCTATGTGATGTATGACTTCATCAGTACAAAAGGAGGGGCGGGCAAGATGTCGAGCTCAAGTGGAGAGGTTATTACATTACAAGATGTGCTTGAGATTTATGAGCCAGAAATTACGCGCTATCTTTTTGCGGGGACACGACCAAATAAAGAGTTTGCAATTTCGTTTGATGGGGATGTGATTAAAATCTATGAAGATTTTGATAAATGTGAACGAATCTATTATGGACTTGAGAATGTGAATGAGAAAGAAGCGATCAAGCAGAAAGTGGCGTATGAATTAAGTTATATTGGGCAAATTCCAAAAACTATCCCGTATCAGCCAGGGTTTAGACATTTGACGACGCTGTTGCAAATTCATAATTTGGATGTGGAAAAAACAACGGCGTATTTTGAGAAAGAGTTGAAAAATGAACATGATAAAAAAAGACTGTATGTGCGTGCTCTTTGTGCAAAGAATTGGCTACAAAAGTATGCCCCGGATGAATTTTGTTTTAGTGTGCAGGAGAAAGTGCATATGACTGCGGCATTGGAACAAAAGGCTATATTGCACACGCTTGCCAAAAAATTAGTAGAGCGGAATTGGACAGATATAGAATTACATGAGGAGATATATATATTATGTAAAAATACGAATTTTCAGATTAAAGATTTTTTTACGTTGGCGTATATGGTTCTTATCAATAAAGAAAAAGGGCCGCGCTTGGCATCATTTATTTTAGCGATTGGCAAAGAGAAAACGGCAAAATTGTTTCAGAGTGTTTAATTGTTCGAGGGTGAAATAATGAGGGATAAGATTTTGGCAGCGAAATGTTAATAAATGGGATTAATAAAAAATTTTGGATATGACCCTAAAAAATATACGATTGGTTATAGGATTACTATTTATTGTGTTTAGTGCTTTTTTAGTAACGGCGGTTCCACTTACTTCTGAACAAAAGAGTCCAGAGCAAGTACAGGTAGGATTATATTTATTGAATATGGGGAAGTTTGATGTAGCGACGGGGTCGTTTACGGCGGATTTTTATCTGTCGCTGAAGTGTGAAAAGAATTGTTCGACACCTAATTTTGAGTTTATGAATGGCCGAGCATCGACAATTGATAAGATGGTGGATAAGCCGAATGAGAAGTTTTACCGCATTCAAGCTAATCTAAATAGTCCTGTTGATTTGAAGAAATTTCCGTTTGATCATGAGGAAGTACAAATTATTTTAGAGGATAAAGAGAAAGCGAGTTCACAATTACAATATGTGCCGTTGTTGAAAGAAACAGGGATTGATAAGAGTATTGTGTTTACGGGATGGAATATTGATGGCTGGCGAGCGGAAGTACATGAGCATGAGTATCCAATTTATGGGGAAACGTATTCACAATATGTGTATTCAATTGATATTTCAAGAATTGCATTAAATTCTTTTTTAAAGACGTTTCTTCCAGTTATTTTTATTATGCTGATTGTGCTGGCGAGTTTTGTGATTGATCCGGATAAAGTGGCGACGCGATTGACGATGACGGGATCATCTCTTGTTGCGGCAGTGATGTTTCATGTATCGATTAGTAATCAAATTCCGCCAGTAGGGTATTTGACGTTTGCGGATAAGTTTATGGTGCTGACGTATTTTGTGTTATTAATGAGTTTTGTGATTAATATTACATTATTGGAGTTGCAGGAGCGAAAGCACCATGATTTAATTGAGAAGATTCATCGGCGAACGGAGTTTAGTACGTTGATTGTAGTGCCGTTGTTGTATGTGGTGTTGTTTTTGGTGTGTTTGTAGGCGATTTTGGTTTATTTTTTTGATTTATTGTATTTTGTTATTAATCTGTTATTTATTTTTTTCTTAAGAAAAAGAAATGCGGACGGCAGGTAACAGAAATAGTGATTTCTGGAACCTTCCGCCGCGAACTATGCGGACGGCAGGACTCGAACCTGCGAAGGCACTAAGCCAATAGGTCCTAAGCCTATCCCATTTGGCCACTCTGGCACGTCCGCGATGTTGTGGATGTGACAGTTCCGAAAAATGTACTTTTTCGATACTGGCACGTCCGTGTGATGTAGGGACTTTAGGCAAATGTTCTTTTATATATCTTTCTGTGAAAAGAGTTGAAGAGGAAGTTAGAGGGGGAAACATAGCTACTTTACATCCATAAAACTTAAAAAGCAAGGTTTGCTTTAAGAGGAAATGGAAAAAAGATTATTAATTTTAAGCGGGTTAATTATTGGGATATTACTTATTGTGGCGGGATGTTCTTTACGTGATTCTTCTAATTCTTGTGTTTCAAAACAAGGAACGGCTAAAGATGATTGTTATGCTGAGAATTTGCAATGTAGTAAAGTGAATAATACAGCGGTGCGAGATACATGTGTGGTAGAATTAGCAAAGCTGAAGAATGATAAAGCAGTATGTGAATTAATTGTTGGACAAAGTATAAAAGGGAATTGTCAAGAAAACTTAGCGGAAATGTCTAAAAATCCAAATGATTGTAAAGCGATTAAAGATTCCTATTGGAAGAATAATTGTAATTATTTTATGGCGACAAATCTGAGCAAAGAGGCGTATTGTGTGTTGGTTACGTCGGCTGAGCGGAAGAAAGATTGTTTTACAACGATTGCCTATAAAGAGAATAAGCAGTCGTTATGTGAGTTGTTGAACAAAGAGGATAGAGAGATTTGTACATTTAAGATTGCGGTGGCTTCAAAAGATATAAAAATTTGTGAAGATCTGGTAGGTGCAGTTGATCAAGATGCATGCCGATATAAGATTGCACGTGTGATGAATGATACAACTGTTTGTGCTAGTATTAAAATAAAAGATATTCAAACAGATTGTAAAGAGAAAATAAATCAAGAGCTTGCTGTGGATATTGCTAAGAAATAGATTTATTTTTTGTGGTTATTTTTTTTCTTAATTTATTCAATAAAAAAGGCAAAAATGATTAATAAAAAAAAGTAGCTTATACTTTAGAATTCTTTTTATTCCAGTTGTATTTACGTAATTTTGGACTGGCGCCGAAACCACATTGCGAACAGCGTTTTTTACGAATGTGATAGGTGTGTTCACCGCAACGGCGACACATGATATGGCTTTTTTTGCCGCTTTTTTTCCCTTGGCTGTATGTTCCTTTTGTCATAATTAATCAACTCTGAGTGTTATTTATTAATATTTTTTAGTTTATTCTTTTTATGCTGGTGTTATAATCGTAATGGTGTCACCACGGATGAAGACTGTACCTAATTTTCGTTTTAATTCGCCATTTTGATATTCTTCTGCTTCACCTAAGACCACATTGATGTGAATGTCAAACGCTTTTAGTTTGCCGATGTAACGATAATTATTTTTCAAGTCAACCATGACGGTTTTATTACGAGCTGCATTTAATGTGTCTAGTGGCCGTGCGCCTGTTTCTTCCATAGTAAGTATCCTCCGTATAAGATATACGTCTATAGGAAAATGGTGGATATATAAATGTTTTGCTTTGATTTGAAAAAAAGATTTTATTAGAGGAAAAAGTTGTTAGAGAATTTAGATTAAATTAAGCCGTTGAATTCCCTGATATACAAATTCTTGTTCGACTTTTCGAGCGATGTCTGCACTTGGTTGTTGAATTTTATATGCTTGAGGTAGTAGATCTAGCGCATTACTCAAAGCAAAATAAGGCACACCTTTTCGTTGAAATAATTTTTCAACCGTATTTCCATCTTCAAATACTTCATTACGATTCGTCAAGCCAATTGCTATTATTCTTTCTTTTCCGGCGTGCTCTAATTGATCGATCGTTGATACCAAAGAGCCCCCTGTTGTCGTTACATCCTCCAGAACAATAATTCTCCCCTGCGGTTCGCCTAAAAAATATCTATCTTTCACTGCCCCATGTTCTTTTATTTTCCCTCGGCCCATTGGTAGAACATGTGTACCAACCCCATACTCTTTGCTATATTCTTTTGCCCATAGATATTGTGTCAATAACGCTATTTTTGTTGCTCCTTCTGGTACTCCGTAAAAACAATCAGGATTCAATTTTTTATCAGTAGTAAATTGCAAAATATGATGTGCTAGAATTTCTGTGGCGCGTACATCTTCTGTCACCGTTCGCCAATTCACATACCAATGCGATTGTTTGCCTGATTTTAAAGTAATGGGCTTCTCAAAAAAACCAATCACTTTATGTTCTAACACGAATTGGTTGAAGTGTTCCTGGTTAAAAGACATAGATTTATCTGAATTTAAAATGTATATAAATTGTTCTTTGGTACGACAAAGCTATCGAAACCATTATAAATAAACCTCTCTATTGCAAGTGTATGATAAATTTTAGCAAGTTACAGAAAGAGTTACATGATTATGATTCGGAACGAGAAAAATTAATTAAGAAAAGTCGGGATGTTCTGAAGTTAAGCAAATTGATTATTTATGCAGTGCATCGAGATGAGTTAGAGAACGCTACTAAATTAATTAAAGAGATTGAACAAGAGCGCAAAGAACTCGAAAAAATTGCCACTCATGATGCCAAGATGGCCTATGAGGGTAGCTATAAAATTGCAATTCAGGAATATGTTGAAGCAATTCTTTATTATGAGTTTGTGAAGACGGGAAAGATTCCGGAATTGAAAGTTATTGCGGAGCATTTCTTGTTAGGATTATGTGATTTACCTGGCGAACTAAATCGACGAGCGGTGTTTTTAGCAGGTAAAGGGGAAGTTGAGAAAGTGACGAAAATTAAAGATCAGGTGGATTATATTTATGGGGAGTTATTGAAGTTTGATTTTCGAGATAATGAGATTAGACGGAAAGTTGATGCGGTGAAGTATGAACTGCGAAAATTAGAGGATTTGGTTTTGGATTTGAAGTTGAAAGGACGGTAGAAAAGAGGGAAAAGTTTTAAATAGTTTGTTTCTTTTTATAATCTATGACAACTCATTTTATCAAGTTTAGAAATGAACATACACGAGAAGTACTTCGAGTGGTTTTGTACATTATCTCGTTGTTATCTTTGGCTGCGATATTTATTCTGTTCTTAGTGCAACAATGATTAAAACAAGTGATGCTCTTCGTCTTTTTTCGGAGTTAGGGAATTCGTTGCTTCTTCTCTATGCTCTTCTTGTTGATAGAGATTATACTCTATTTCTTCTCATTTTGATTGTTATTCTGTTAAGCACTAAAATTATTGCAGATGTATTGGATTTTTAGAATAAAAAAGAGGAATTTATTTATACTTCGACTTCTTTTAGTTTGTTATGGGATTATTTGATTCGTTATATACATCGTTACGTTGTCCGGCGACTGGCTTAGAGCGAGAGGTAGAGATTCAATTCAAATTTGGAGATCCGTGTCAACAAGAGTATCGTGTTGGCGATCAATTAGATGTTGGACCGTATGGGAATTTGTGGATTCCAGAGGATTATCTGTGCGGGCAATGTACAATGTACAAAGAGCCGGAGCAAGGAGGTGTTGGGCGACAGATTGAGAAGTTTGTGGCGCATCAGGTGTATATTCATCTGGAGCAGGGGAAGTTCTTAGACGTACTTGTAAGAGAGGAATTTGAGTTGCGATATGGAATTAATGGGGAGAAGCTGCCGGGTAAAGAAGTGGTGTGGAAGCCGTATTTTACGTATGAGCAGGAGAAAAAACTGTGATCTAAACTTGGCTCTCCGTTCATTACTTGCTGAATTTATTATACTGAAATTCTTTAGAATTCGAACAGAATTTCAGATCAAGTCACTAGCGTTCGTGACTTCCTTAACAGGAAGTAATAGTTCGCCCATCGTTGAATATAATTGTTCGATTTCTCTAGTCACTATGTTCGTGACTTCCTTTCAGGAAGTATGGAAACTCACTATATACGAAACACAGGGGCTCAGCAAGTAATAAAATGTAGTGGTTAACTTTTTATACTATTTTGGTATCTTTTAATTTTTAGTCGAAAAGTTTATAAATATGTAGTGGTTAACTTATTATATGGTTAGTATTGTTACAAAAATAATTAAAAGAATAGATTATTTGTATTTAGTGGAATCGATACGTGTAGGTCCAAAAGTCAAACAAAAAATGGTAAAGTTTATTGGAAAAAAGCGCCCTATTTCACAGCATGAATTTGCCTGTATGCAGTTATCGTATGCGCGGGAGGATTGGATTTTAACAGATTATATTGATCAGCTATCCTATCAGGAGCACGCACAGATGGCCACAGTTTCAAAACAGTATATACAATATGTGCAAAGGCTTGATTTTATGTCCAAAGAAAAAGAGCGGGAGCGGTTTTTAAGTATGTTTATTGCGGAAAGTAATGCGATTGAAGGTTCAACTTTAACGCATGAAGAGACGTTTAATTATCTTTTTAATGATATTTCGCCAAAAGGAAAATCGAAAAAAGAGTTGTATATGGCTTCAAATCTCTTGGAGGCCTGGAAATATGTAGAAAAATATCAGAAAGTGTTTCCAAATACTAATCATATCTGCCAGCTTCACTCTTTGGTTAATAGAGGAATTGAAACGGAGACTACACTTGGGCGATATAAACCAGTTCAGAATTATATTGGAGATGTGTATACGACATCATATCTGTTTGTAGAGGAGAGAATGACGCAGATGCTCAGCTGGATTAGAAAAGCGTATCGTGAGGTGGATGATTTTGAAGTGGCGTTTCAATCTCATGCGCAGTTTGAAATTATTCATCCGTTTGTGGATGGTAATGGACGAGTGGGACGACTGCTATTAAACTGGCTGTTGTTGTATAAAAAATGTATGCCGCTCGCAATTCCTTTTTCCAAACGATCATCTTATATTTCGGCGTTACAGAACAGCCGTGCGGGTAAAATAGATGCGATCTCTCGTTTTTGTTATCAAGAATATGTTGCGCAGTATGAATTTGTGGGGTAATATTGTTAACGTTCAATTCTCATTTTCTTCGGTTCATTATCTCTTTATCATACACACCTTCTCCAGTGTTAATTATGATAATATGTTCTGGTTTATTTTTTAGAGACCATAGTCCGGCAAAGGCAGCAGCGGATGAAGGCTCGACTTTAATGTTATGTTGGTGGAGAAGAGTGTATGCTTGGATGATATCTTTGGTTGATACCGCAATAACTTCTGCATTCTTTTTTCTTAAAGCTTGTGTAATTGTTCTCTTTGCGCCTGCAGGGATATAGGAGGTAAGTAATTTATCAGCAATGTATTCTTTTTCTTCAATTGGCCAATGAATTGATTCATAATCCATACGACGAGAGATCTTTTTTGAAAAATTCTCTCGCTCGGTAACGCCGATAGTATGATAAAAGTTCCATTGCCGATATAAAGTGTGTCCGGTAACACAGGATAATATGTGACTTAAACAGGAGGACATTAATTCTCCGCCCCCTAATGGAACTATGAGGGAAATATTTCTTTTCAAAAGGTCTACTTTTTGCAGATCAAGGGCTAGTTCTTGCATCAAGCGATGATAGGGGTCGTTACACTGTGTTTCCATATCAAAACTCCATTTTTGTTTAGCAGGATTAGAAAGTGTTTTGGTAATATCATTCAAATCTTCTTGTGTCAGACGATTATTCCGCAAATCTTGCTCTACAACTATACTTACTTCCGCTAGTTTTTCTTTAATGTATTCAGTTGTACTTTTATCTACAATTGAAATCACGCGTGATTTTTCTCCTACGATTGTTCCCAAACTATAGCCCATGTTGCCATTGGTAATAGTGATATAGCTGCAATCGTTGGAGGTCGAATTAAGAAACTCTAATGATTTACGGTCTTTGACTGTGCCGGTAAGATTGGAGGATTCGTCTTTTATCCAGAGATGCTTGATTTGAAATAGGTCTGCTAATTTGGGATGTTGATAAAATGGGGTGTTGCCGATACGTGCGGCAAGAGAGTCATAGCGTTGTCTTTGAGCAAGAAGAGATTGAATATTTGATGTTGAAGTAATCATAGTGTACAAATATTATTCTTTAATTTTAACTTATCCAATTCTATAAATCGCTTTCATAGTATCACGATCGAATTTGACTAAGTCGATAGCGTCTACTTTTTTATACTCTGATTCATATTTATCACAGAGAATATGCCCTGCAAATTTTTCGCGGATGAATTTTGGCAGGCTTGTTTTGAGGCGTTGTTCCATTTTTAGATTAAATGCTTCAAGGGCATCATTATCTATTTGAACATCAGTATTGGCAAGTACTTCATATTCACGCATTTTGCAGATAAATGAAAGATTATGAATATAAAGTCCAGGCGAAAGAGGAGTGTATTGTTCTAGACCAAAAGAGAGGGTTACGCCGTTGCCATTTATCCAATATTTTTGATTTACACCTAGTTGTTGGGAATAATCGGAGATTATGTCTATTTTTTCTTCTCTGGGAAACCACCAATCGATACCGGCTTCAAAGCGAGTGATGGAAATTTCAGATTCAGAGTTATAGGGTGGTAGAACCATGACGTCAACATCTTTGTGTTCTTTAGCTAATTTTTCAGGAGTGCATTGTTGATTCCAGACGGTTTCAGATAATCCACCAATTAATACACCTACGGTTTGTTTTTTTTGAAGAACAGTATGGGCGGCGAGCATGCCTTCTAATCCTTTCGCGGCGTTAGGTAGGTCTGGATGACGTAGCTGTTGCTGTAATTGTAATAATTGTTTTAGTTGTAATTTTTGTTCGTGATCTAAGCCGTGACGTAGATTTAATGTTTGATAGCAGCCTAAGCTTTGTCCCATGTTCATAAGAGTGGTTATTTGAGAAACGGTTTATAAATCTTTTGTTACTTAATAGTAATTATACTGTTTGGCTGTTTGGGGGTGATTATTTTTTACTTTTTTAATAAATAATACAGATCTTTATTTATGCTTTGTTGTAATTGAGTGTCAGATAGAGGATAAATCTGTACAAATTCTTGTACTGCTTGTAATGCAAAACCGAACAGAGGGTATTGATTGTAATTGACTTGATACTCGAATCCTTTTTTTGTGTTACTTTTTGTTTGTTCATATAAATTTGCGTAACAAATAAGTGTTCGTAGAGCATGCTCGATATCTTCATTTTTTCGCTGCTGAATCGTTTGAAGAGATGTTTGATCAGTTGTTAGGAGTGATATGTGCATGGTATCTAGGTCGCAAACAATACCACCTACACTGATATTATTATTACTTAAGCTAGAAAATTCCCCGTTTGAAAAAGTAATATTATAGTTATGAGCAGTGAGGATAATATTGGCTATCTTTTTGGTGAAAGTTGTAATTTTTTTCGTGATGGAATCTAGGTTATTATTCTCTTTAGCATATAGTAACCCAGTAGAATATACTCTGTGGCCATCATCTAATTTAAAGGTGGCAGGTGGAACTCTTAAATCAAGTAGTTCACCAGTATATACTAACTGGGCGAGATTATGAACTTCAGGAATAGATAGTAAAGTATACTGATTGGCAATTTGAGGAGGGAAGGTAAATTCTGGATTACAATATTCTTCTATTGAACAGGTGACCATTTTTTCTTCTTGGAAAATAGGTATTTGAATAGGAGAAATTACTTGAAGCGGAGTGTAGGTTGCAGGGAGCAGTTTATGACGCTCAATTAAGATATTTAAAACTAATGCGTTAATGTATTGCAGTGATGCGACGTCTCTTGTTTCTCCACCCCAAAATGTATGTGTTACTAAATTTGGTTGTTTCTTTTTTAAAATTGGATAATTTCTTTCTAAGCCCTGTTGATTGGTAGATTTATTTTTCTTTGCGGTGGATAGCCATTGGGAAAATCCTGCTCCTTTGAGGGCAAGCATTTCTTTCTGATTAGGAAATTGTTGCGGGGGAGGTTGAGGATAACCATATTGATAGTGTAATTCAGTGATACCATAATGATTATCGTTCCAATTTTCATGATGAAGAGTACGTCCATGATTTGTGGCTAGTTCAAAAAAATTAGTAGGTATGCGGTGGGGATCAGCGGTGAAAATAGCGTTATGTTCGGAAAGGGCGGGCCATTTTGTGATGGCTTGTTGATTTATCTTTTTCTCTAGTTGAAGTAGGTTGTCAATTGTTATTTCTAGATGTGGAGGAAGATTTATTTTTTGTTCTAGGAGAGGGAGATATAGTTTACCTGGTACTGAAATTGATTTTTCAAAGAGCATGTGGAGTCTGAGATTTTATGAATGTTAATATAAATTAGGAGTTATTTAAAAATCTTTAGTTTTTTTTACTACTTATTAATTACAAAAGCGAAAAGTTTATAAAGAGCAAAAGGCTTTAGTACAATATGAAAATTCTAGCGTTGAGTGATATCCATGGCGATCGGTCGTTTATCAAGAAGATGGCTCAGAGAGGAGCAGATGAGAAAGTAGATCTAGTTATTTTAGCAGGGGATTTAGGGCATGATAATGGAACGCTGGATGGGATTGTGGGGCCGTTTCGAGAGAAGGGTTTAGAGGTTGCGTTATTGCCTGGCAATCATGAGGGGATGGCGGAGATTAATTTTCTCGTGGAGAGATACGGAGCAAAGAATTTACATGGTTATGTGATACAAAAAGGTGAGGTTGGTATTTTTGGCTGTGGATATGCAGATATTGGTTTACATCAAATTAGTGATATAGATTTATTTGAGACGTTAGAGAGGGCACACAGTTCGCTTGTAGGTGTGAAAAAGAAGATTATGGTGACACATGTACAGCCAAATAATAGTATTATTGGACTAGGATTGTTTCCGGGGAATTCGGGAGTTCGACGCGCCATTGAGCAATTTCAGCCGGATATTCATATCTGCGGGCATATTCATGAGACGCATGGGATTGAAGAACAAATTGGAAAGACGCGTGTGATGAATGTGGGGAAGAGCGGAAAGATAATTGAGTTGTAGAATTGGACTTAATTTTTTATTGGTTGTAATCTGTCTTTGGTTTCAATATAAACAGTTGCTTTATAACTTGGTTTTAATCCATTGTTAATTAAAGTGTATAATCTTTCTTTGCTGATATCACCCATAATTTCTAAAATACCTTCTTTACCTTGAAGAGGTCTTATTCTGACACTTAAATGTTCGCAAGGCGTACTTTTGCCAAAGCCACGAAGTTGTTTTGCGATATTTATGAGTAAACCTTTCTCTAATTTAGAACTTTCTATTATTACTTCATACATACGTTTTTTCAAGAGTTCTTGCTCAAGATGTTCGACTGATTCAAGGACTTTGGTACTAATATATTGATGGAAAGAAAGTTCATGGGTACTTGGTTTTTCAATAGAACTTATGTGTTCTACACGATCTTTTAAGGTGTTACGTAAGAGGTTAAAATATAATTCTTTTTCGGTTGGGGTGATAATGGTGCCAGGGTAGCCTTTCTCTTGCAGGCAGAAGTTTTGAACTAAGCGTGAGACGCGACCATTGCCATCTTCATATGGATGGATACGAGCGATTTCAATGTGAGCATTTATGGCACGAAGTACGGGATGAACAGTGGTGTTTTCTAAAAAGTCAGCGAGAGTTTTGATTAAGTAGGGAACTTTTTCTTTTTCGGGAGGTTGAACAGTGCCAACGATTACATCAACTTTACGAAAATCACAATAGGTGTGAGTTTCAGGTTCGACCAAGTTACCCAGAGCGGCAAGAGTACCAAAGTTTAAACCGTGAATACCAATATAATCACCAGCGTCGTTTAATTGCTGAATGATCATTCTTGTGCGTTCTTGGTGTACTTTTTCACAGATACGATCTTGTGGTTTATCTTTGCCGTTCTCTTTTTCTATAGCATAGGAATGGCGAGCGGCTTCATCACGAATACTACGAGTTATTTCAATACGCATATGTGAAGAATATTCGGGGTGAGTATTTATGCGTGAAATGATATCATCGATATGATGAATTGTGTTGTAAACCATAATTGGGTTGAAAATGAATAGGTTTTATAAATGTTTCTTTGTGTTATTACTTTATAGTGGTTTTTAAAAGGAAGATTTATAAA
>Ga0209515_10006247_pt1 | contig 14951 bp, 16 predicted proteins | sample Subgroupgradi54m_FD_187454 | JGI IMG/M metagenome (GOLD analysis project Ga0209515, IMG submission 187454) | Subsurface groundwater microbial communities from S. Glens Falls, New York, USA - GMW60B uncontaminated upgradient, 5.4 m (SPAdes)... ...
TCCGATCTATAAGACGCGAGGCTGATTGACGGGGAGCTCTTTGCGTAGCTTTGCGCGAGTGTCTTTTAGGGCTATGGCCAGTGTTTTTGAAGCTTCAAGACGGGCCGGGGTGTTTTGATCAAGACGTCCTAAGAGGGCTTCAGCTTCTTGTACTAACCGAAGACTGCGATCGTCGTCTCCGTACACAATTCCTGCTTCCGCGCGATTTTTTTTGTCGAATGCCTGATCGTAGGCGCTTTGCCACGCTGTTTGCTCGGCCTGGATGCGCTGCGAGCGATGGTACCAGGCAGTTCCGGATACGCAGAGCAGAAGAACCATCACGGCTGCGAAGATCATGCGTTTGTGGGTTCCGGTGAGGGAGGCACCGTGTCCCGCATGCATCGTTCGTAGTCCCGTCATCGTAACGGGATCGTGGGTGCTTGGTTTTCGTGTGCAGGCTTCTCGTATCGCGCTCGGCAGACGTTTGAGACGGGATTTCCATTCGGTGACGTATTCACGCAACGTCCCGTGGGGAGCGGTGCGAGAGCTCGAGAGCGGTGTCATGGTGGAATTGAGCACTGCTTCGGTTGTTTTTTCTTCGGCGTACATTTTTTCGACCGAGCTCATTTCGGGCGATTCGCGCACAGATGTATGCGACGCTACCGCTGGTTTTATCGGTGGTTCCGGAAGGTCTACCTGTGCGACGATCACCGCGCCAAAGTCATCTGGAATATGTAGCTCTTCTAGACTTTGCTGGATTTCGAGCGCGGCTGTGACCGGAGGGAGGCTTTTGAGTCGAGGAAGAATGGCGAGTTCTTGGCGAAGGCGTTCAAAGTTTTGCGTGCCAGCAAAGAGGACGTCACCGGCCTTCATCTCTCCAAAAATGAGGGCGGAGAATATTTTATGGGGGTTCACCTCTGCCGGCTGCTCAAGAGATCCAAAGAGATCGAATGCACGAGTGGTGTCGTTCGGCTGACGTTGTACGAAGAGGTTGCACAGATGACCGACTCCCGCGAGACAGAGGTGTTCTTCATCGATCTCAAGCAGAAAAAGGTTCACTCGATTCCAAGCGATGGCTGAAGGTTCGGCGGCAAGGAATGTGCTCGCTGCTTCGTTCACGCCCTGCACGAGTTTTTCAAACCGTCCCATGGGATCCGCGTCTACGGCAGAGGTGAGCGAGCGCAATCGTTCGATGGCATCATTTACGACATCCAGCAGCTGTTCATATACATAGAGCGTCGAGATGATTTCTGCGAGCAAAATAACCAATGGTCCGCGTTTACCATTTTGATCTGATTCATACCGAAAAATACCGACAATACGCTCGTCGTTGGGCGAGGCGTTTACTTCGATTTCGGCAATGCGAATATGGGGGCGTGACATGAGAATCGCTGGGTTTTCAGCGCATCAGACGAGGGATGTAGATGAGTATAGGGTTTGAGGAGGGCTCGCGTCTAGAGACAGAAAGGTTGCTTGTCAAGGTTCTTCAGATGGGGCAGGATAAGGGGGTCTGGTATGCTTGAACACCTATTTGGTTCGAAGACGCGCGTCAAGCTATTGAGTTTGTTTTTGCGTCATCCGGAAGAGGCGATTTTTGTGCGCGAACTCACGAGAAGGGTTGGCACGCAAATCAATGCGGTTCGTCGTGAGATTGCGAACTTGGTGCGATTTGGGTTGTTGGTAGAGGTTCTCGAGGATGCCCCCCCAGAGGAGGGGCGCAAACGAGCGGGACTCAAGCGTAAATATTATCAGGTGAATCCATCCTTCAGTCTTTTACCGGAGATCACTGGACTCATCGTGAAAGCGCAGCTCATGCTCGAACAGCAACTAGACCAGCATTTGCTCAAGCTTGGCGATGTGCGGTATTTGGCGTTCATGGGGTTGTTTTTAAGCAACGCGACGGCTCCGGTTGATATCTTTCTGATTGGAGAACGCGTGGATAAAAAAGCGATGGATAAACTCCTCGCTCATACGGAGGCAGAACTTGGTGTTGAGATTCGTTACTCACTCATGACGCTCGAAGAATTTCGCTATCGAAAAGACATCACCGACCGGTTTTTGTATGCGATTCTAGAAGCGCCAAAAAATGTGATCGTGGATAAACTGACGGAACGAGGAAAATAACTCTGTGACCAACGAATGGCTTTTGATCGATACGCATGTTCCAGGACGATCGTGTCTTGGATGGTTGTCGTTGGACGTTCGAGGTTCGTTTCGAGCCTATAAAGGAAGACCTGTGGTGGTACTGCGACGGGTATTTCTTCACGAACGCTCTCGATTACTGGCGTGTCAGGGCCTCTGCGTTGTTGCGGGTCCCGGCTCGTTCTCTGCCATTCGTATCGGTGTGCTCTACGCAAACATGCTTGCGCGTCTCCTTGGATGCTCTTTGGTGGGAATATCGGTCGAAGAAGCCCAAGATCGCAAAAAGCTTGCACAGCGTCTCCTTGCAAAGGCGTTGTCACCCGTTCCATATGTGGCGCCTATCTATGATAGGGAGCCCAACATTACCTCGCCTCGCGCTGTATGACTCGTAGACGTATTCTCGAAATCATCCCTGGACTGTTGGTCTGGACGACGCTCGTAAGCTCGGTTCTTTTATCGTTCTTTCAGCCCCTGTGGATGATCTATTTTATCATCTTGTTCGATTTTTATTGGCTGTTACGAATCCTCTATTTTACCCCGTTCACTCTTCTCGCTTGGTGGCGATATCGGAAAGCATTACAGCGAGACTGGCGCGCTGACGCCGAAGCATGCGTTGGATATGCAGACACCGTTCAGCTCATTTTTCTCCCTACCTACAAGGAAGCCTATCCTGTTATCCACGAAACTCTCCGTACGCTTGCATCGACGCAGTATCCTCCCTCTCGGATGATGGTCGTGTTGGCTGGAGAGGCACGGGACAAAGAACGGTTTCAACAGGTTGTCAAACAGGCAACCAAAGATTTCGGGCAGGTGTTCAAGGCGTTTTGGACCACAACCCATCCAGAAGGATTGCCTGACGAAATTCCAGGCAAAGGTTCGAATTTGCATTGGTCTGGTCAGGCGATTCTTCCAAAAGTTTTGGCGTTGGGCCTTGATCCTGATCGGGTTATTGTGTCATCACTGGATATTGATACGATTGTGCATCCGGCCTATTTTTCTTGTTTGACCTATCAGTATCTGACCGTGCCCGAGCCCACGCGGAGCTCTTACCAGCCCGTTGCTCTTTATAACAACAATCTGTGGGAATCCCCAGCCGCGGTGCGCATTGCAATGTTTGGCACCACGTTTTGGATCATGACTGAGCTTCCGCGTCCTGAAGGGATGATGACGTTCTCTTCTCATTCGATGAGTCTACGGATGTTGATCGACGTCGATTTTTGGCAAAAAGATATCGTATCGGAGGATTCTCGTATTTTTTTGCAGGGGCTTATCCACTACCATGGACGTTACCGGGTGACCCCCTTGTACTTGCCGGTTTCTATGGACACGGTCATGACGGGGGAATATTGGAAAGCGCTCCAATCACTCTATAAACAACAGCGTCGATGGGCTTGGGGGGTCGAGAATTTCCCCTACATGGTTGAGGCGTTTGCGAAGGATCGAGAGATGTCGTGGTCGACAAAGGCGGGGTGGATTTTTAAGCAACTTGAGGGGATGTATACCTGGGCCACGGCTCCGCTTCTTATCTTTTTGCTTGGATATTTACCGTTTTGGTTTGCTCCCGATTCTTTGCATCGGTTTGTCGTGTTTCAGAACACCCCATTTACTCTGCAGTGGTTGATGCGGTGCGCGATGATCGGTTTGTTCGTTTCTGCGACGCTTTCGTTTACCTTATTGCCACCTCCGCCGATGCACATGAAACGACCATATGCCTATGCGATCATGGTGCTCCAGTGGCTTTTGCTGCCGGTGACCTTTATTTTATTCGGAGCTATTCCGGCGATAGATGCACAAACACGGTTTATGTTGGGGAAGCCTTTGGGTTTTGCCGTGTCTCCTAAACGTACGGTCCGTTAAACGCTATGTCCGTTGCCCTGGTTTCATTGCATGTTGCCGTTGCACACCCAGGTGGTTCCGTGCACCCGACGCTGGAAGGTTTGCGTACGCAAACAGACACACGATGTGAAGTGGTTCTTATTGATAACGCTTGTCAGGATAGGCCTGTACTCTGGTCTCAAGGGAATGGTCCAAAGTTCATGACATTACGCAACTTTCGTGATCAGGGTTTTGTGCGGGCGCATAACCAGGCGATAGCTTCTCTTCTTGCCCGTGTACCCAAAGAGACACACGACAGGTGCTGGGTGGGTATTCTTTCTTCTCGCGTTGTTCTTGCTCCGGATTGTGTAGCAGCGCTCTTACATACGATCGCAGCACATCCAGATACAACGGTCTGTGCTCCCAAAATTCGTGCGATACATCTTGAAACGCAAGACGATCGTGATGATCCAACCTTTGTAGACACCGGAATGATCGTTGAAGCAGGACGTGTGCTCTCAAAAAATCTTGCGTTGATTCCACGAGGCGAGGGGGAACGGGACGTGGGTCAGTATGATGCGGTGGATGAGGGTGTTTTTCCTGGGACGTTGTGTCTTTTTGTGCGAGTAGACGCTCTCGAGCGGGCAAACATAGGTCACGGCTGGCTGGACATAGATCTCCCCGAAACATACGCCGTTGCAGATCTCCTCTGGCGGTTAGAGCGACTTGGTGAACCCCGGATGTATATCCCGCACGCATTAGCTTGGACACAATACGCCGCCGTTTCCTCCCTCGGACTGTTTGCACGGGTACGTCGTTGGTATAGCCAAGAGGCTGTGCGAGTACGCCTGATCAAGAGGTATGCGGCGGTTGTTCGTATCAAGAACGCCACGTGGTCCCAACTCTTCTGGGCCACGCCTCGCATTGTATTTTTTGCCTGTTTTTATAGGGTACGGCGATGTGTTGAGCCGTCCAGTTCCTCTGCTCAGACCCCCTCTTTAAGGGTTTTTTGGCGTGCATGGCGCGCAAGAAGATCGCTACAGCTTGCGGCACGCGCTTCTCGTCGATAGGATGGTGCTCCTGATATAGACGTGTCTTATGCCTCTCGTGACTCAACAAATCCCCCATGTTTCTTTTGTGGTGGTGAACTACAAGATGGTCAACTTTCTGCGTCATCTCCTTCAGGGGATTCAAGCAGCGCCTCCTGTGTTTACGTATGAGTTTTTTATCGTCGATAATGATTCCCATGACGGGATCGAAGAGGTGGTACAAGAGCGGTTCCCTTGGGTCACCCTCATGCGCTCTCCAAAAAATAGAGGGCTTGGTGCCGGAGTAAATCTTGCACTTACTCGTGCGCGAGGAACGTACATCCTGTTTTTAAACCCGGACATCATCGTAGAGCCTGGTGCGCTGGATGGATGGATACGTTGGATGGATACACATCCAGACGTCGGTGTCTCGGGTCCGCGTCTCATAAACGCCGATGGGACGGATCAAGAATCCTGCTACCGGTTTCCACATCCACTTATTCCGCTTTTGCGGCGTACTCCTCTGGGAAAGTTTCCTGGATGCGCGGCTCTCGTTTCTCGTTATCGTATGGAAGGGCTAGATAAAACAAGCGAACATGATTTGGATTGGGTATTGGGTGCCGCGATGTTGATTCGACGAGACATCTTGGAGAGTATTGGTCGATTTGATGAGCGGTTCTTTCTGTATTTTGAAGACGCGGATATTTGTCGACGGGTGTGGCTTGCCGGTGCGCGAGTGGTGTACACCCCTGTCGCTCGTTTGTTGCACTACTATCAACGTCAAAGCCAGACGCGAAGTATGTGGGAAGCTTTACAAAACCCCATCACACGGATTCATATCGCGAGTGGATTCAAGTATTTTTTTAAATACATTGGCCAGCAGAATCCCCGCAGGGCGTTCCTTCGTCACAAGAAATAAGCCTGTTGCTATATATGCTTCTTGATCTGAAATGGCAGATTTGAGACAAAGCCGATGTTTTGGGCTGGAGCATGTATGGCAACAGACTTAATAAAAAACCACGCAGAAGTGCAGTGTATTGGCACGCAGCGTGGTCGAATTAGCGAGTACCATGTGAGCGGATGGGGATGCCGGGAGCGTCGATGTCTCGATACATCTTTGTGCGCCGTTGCTGATCACGAAGCTCTTCTTGAAACGTGTCGAGCATCGTCTCGATCAACGGTCGGAGAAATCGTGTGTTCTCTTCGACGTTGGTGACCCCGGTGATCGCTCCTCCTGTTTGAATGATGGCTGGGTAGATTGTAACCCCGGGTTTATCCATCTCGGGGTGGTTGTCTTTGAAGTCTTCTACCCCTTCCCACAAAGCATCGCGTAATCGTTCTTGTGAAGGCAGATCGCCTCGTGTATCGGCCGGGTCTTGAAGAAGGACTTCGAGAAACGGTTCTTCGCCCGTTTTAACTTGGATGCAGAGCACGATGCGACCAAGTCCCGCAAGACGACCAACGGCGATCAGATCGATTTTGCCGGTTCGGTCTTCTTCGTCTGTTGGCCAGTAGACCTGCCAACGCGGTTGGAGGTGCTTGGCGGTAGATCGAGAGGTGACACGAATGCTTTGAAACGCTCCGGCCACAAATGCGACGCTTAAGCTACCGCGACAGGCTTTTCGCCAACTATCATCCACGGTGTTCGTTTCTGGATCGTTGAACGCTTGGAACACCATGTGACGCATCTCCCATGGGACGCGCGCCCATGCTTGGAACAAAAGCCCTTGTGCAACTGTGCGAAGGGTACCTCGTGTCACACGTTGACGCTCTTTGAGGATCGTTTTCATCATCCAGTCGGACGAGGACCAGACACGGCTTACGTCCTTCTCAAAACGGAGCAACCCTTCGTGAAGAGCAACAGCGGCGAGCGACAATCGCTTTCCGCGTCTTTTTGGAAGAGGATCGGGCCTCTGCTCGGCAACCTCTTGGTTCAAGATAAACTCCGCGGGATTGTTGACATTCCACGTCAGAAATAATCGATGACCCATGCGCTGTCCAAAGCTCCGCGCTTCTTGGATTTGTTTGCGAAAGGTCTCTTTTTGCACACGATGGGGGAGGGCGAGTGTTGTCCTCGGAATCCGTCGTTTTTTGTACGCGCTGTTTTGCGCTCGTGTTTTCCAAGGATCCACGTGTTACCTCCTTGCTTCTTTTTGTTGTGACGCACTTCGTCAGTTGGATATTTGTGCCATAAGTCTTCCCACATGTCAAAGCTTCCTTCTCTTGTCCACACATTGTAGAAACAGCTCACCGCGGGCACAATGAAACCCATGGACATGTTGCACGCACTTCCCTCTGACCCAGCGTCCGCACGAGAACCTCTGACACGCGCTCGTTGGCCTTGGGTGGTGTCCGGTATCGTCATTGTGTCAGGCCTTCTCTGCGCGCCCCTTGCGTATGGTGTGATAGGAACGATAACTCATGCTCGGTTGGCCAAGCGGTCTCTACAGGTGGCCTATGTGCAGATGGGTGGGCTTGATTTTAAAGGGGCGGAATCTTCTCTTCAGGTAACACGCACGGAGCTTCTTGCGGCGCGTTCCCTTTGGCAGTGGGTTGGGACGTTCCGCGCCATCCCTTGGGTGGGCACACACATACGCTCGATCGACCACCTGTTTGAGGCAGGTTCGATCGGTTTAGACTCTGCTTCGGAGATGTTGCGTGCTGCCCTTCATGTGCAGGCGGCGTTTGATGCGGTGAGTCACGCTCCAGACATAGCTCTCGGTGTGGCGGAGCATCGTTCATTCCATGACCTTTCTCGGGAGGAAAAACGTACGGTGCTTGTTGGGATCGATCAAGCCCTTCCTGCCATTCGCGCGGCGCGAGAAAAAGCACTGATTGCACTAGAGGCGTGGGACCGTATCCCACAGGATCGTTTGTTCCCACCGCTCCGTACAGCCTTGATCCCCATCACGAAGGCGCTCGCAACCTTTCGCGATCGTTCTCAAGTCATGGTGGATCTCGCCGGTCTTGTGTTGCCCATGATGGGGTATCCGCAACCAAAAACCTACATCGTCCTTTTGCAAAATGCGGATGAAATGCGTCCAACGGGTGGATTTATTGGTGCGGTTGGTGTGATGCGCTTTGATGGAGGAGAGCTCACGGATCAAGCGTTTCAAGATGTTTATACGTTTGATCGTTCGGCAAGTTCTACTCTTTTGGGTTCGGCTCCGGAGCCGCTTAAACGTGAACTCGGTGTTGACGCTTGGTATCTACGAGATAGTAACTGGTCTCCTGATGCGCCACAAACGGCGGAACGTATTTCGCGATTATTTCAGGATCAAGGATGGCTCGCAGCAAGTGTGTCATCGACGCATGTTGATCTTGCAGACGGGGTGATCTTTTTGGAGCCGGGGGTATTTGCGTCCCTGTTGCGCTTTACAGGACCTATCACGGTGTACGGCACCACATTTTCTGCGGATGGATTTTTTGAACAGCTCCAATACGCGGTTGAGGTTGGGTTTGTAAAACAGGGGATTCCCGTCGAAGAACGCAAGAAGATCATGGTGACGCTTGGTAATGCCATCGTCGCACGTCTCGCAGATGAACCCGCTCGTCGATGGATGGACCTCTTCGATCTTGGTCTGGATGCGTTTGTTCACAGAGATGTGATGGTTGTGATGCGAGATCCGAGCTTGGGACGAGCATTTGATGTTCGGGGGTGGAGTGGTCGTGCACGAACGGCAGATCAGGATGAGCTTTGGGTGGTCGATGCAAATCTCGCCGCCTTAAAAACGGACGGAGTGATGTCTAAAGAGGTTCATTATTCGGTTGATGCCAGCGATCCAGTAGGGCTTGTGGCCACGGTTCGACTGAACTACACAAACACAAATCGAGCGATCACCTGGAAGTACACACGATACCGTGATTATGTTCGTGTGTTTGTTCCAGAAGGGAGCGAACTTATCTCGAGTGAGGGAGCGATGGCAAAAGATCTAAACCAGGGGCAGGGGCGTGTGCTTCCAGGTCAGGTGGATGTCATGAAGGATCTAGGAAAGACGGTCTTTGGTGCTTTTTGGTCTATTGAGCCCGGTGAAACGCGTTCCCTCTCTTTTACCTACCGTCTTCCTCCGCGAGTACGCACACCCCTTCTCGAAAAGGGAATGTACACTATTTTGGTGCAAAAACAGCCTGGATCAAAACAGCGTTTGACGCTCGAGCTACGGTTGGGTAAGAAGATTAAGGAGGCGATGCCTTCGGAGGCCGCTCAAGAATACGGTGATGATAGATACCGTGCCACGATGGATGTGGATACAGACAAGATGATTCAGATAAAAGTGGAGTGACGGAAGTCCTATTCTATGTTTGGTAAAAAAATTGGGATCGATCTTGGAACGACCACGGTTCTTGTCTATATTCCAAAAAAAGGGATCATTATCCACGAGCCGTCGGTGGTCGCTATTTCTGTCGCAGATAGAAAAGTGATGGCGGTTGGCAAAGAGGCAAAAGAGATGCTGGGACGTACCCCCGAAAGCATCATCGCGAAACGCCCTCTCAAAGATGGGGTGATCGCGGACTATCGTACAACCGAAGCGATGTTGCGGTATTTTATCAATAAAGCATTGGGAGGGGTGCGATTGTTTCGTCCAGAGGTCATGGTCGCTGTCCCGGGAGGTATTACCTCGACGGAACGTCGTGCCGTGATTGACGCGACCCTTTCTGCCGGTGCAAAAGCGGCGTACATCATTAAAGAACCGGTGGTTGCAGCTATTGGTGCCGATATTCCGATTGGGTCTGCCTCGGGGCATATGATCATCGATATTGGAGGTGGAACCTCGGAAATCGCGGTCATCTCTCTTGGAGGGATCGTTTCCTCTGCATCCGTTCGCATCGGTGGTAACAAGTTGGATTCAGCAATTCAAGAGCATGTGCGTCGTAAATATAGCTTGGCGGTAGGGGAGCGCACTGCAGAAGAAATCAAGATTCGCATCGGATCATCTCTGTATCTTGAGGAAAAGTTGGAGATGGAGGTTAAAGGACGTGATATGGTGAGTGGATTGCCTCGGATTGTGACGGTCACCAGTGACGACGTGACGGATGCGATTCAGCATGAACTTCAGGGCATCGTCGAAGCGATCAAAGATGTTTTACGAGCCACGCCTCCAGAGCTTTCTGCGGATGTGATGCAGAAAGGGATGGTCCTTTCCGGCGGAACATCGCAGCTTCGTAATCTCGATCGTTTGTTTGCAGAAGCGACGGGCGTTCCTGCATTTGTCGCCGATCATCCACAGTTATGCGTGGCGAAGGGGACAGGCATCGCCTTGGAAAATCTGGAAGCGTACAAGCGAAGTATTTTTTCTTCTTGATCCTTAGGTCTCCACATGAAGCTGCACGAAGCGGGTTTTTAAATCAATGAGGTGGTCTTTTTCCATACGATCCAACATGCGCAACAACCAAGCTTGGTCTTGTGTGGCATCGAACGTTTCATCGATGAGGGCACCAACTCGTTTGAGGGAGACACGCCTCTTTTTTTGGACAAGGTGTAGAATGCGGCCGCGGTAGATTCTGTCTGGATAGGGTTTGTCACGATGTCTGGTCTCGACGCTTTTTTTGATACTCCGTTTTGGAATACGTATTCGTCCCGCGATGAACTTTGGTGCAGCAAGACAGGTCGACCGCATAGGACAAGTGAGGCAGTGTGGTGTTTTTGTGCACACAAGTGTCGCAAGATCAAAAAGCGCCTGGGGGATCTCGTAAAATCGCCCACGCCTTGGCAGAAAATTCTCAGCGGCTCGCTGGATACGTTCATCCTGTTTGAGCGATGGAAAGGGGACGCCCAGGAGAAGACGAGCACCAACCCGACGAATGTTGGTATCAATGGGGAGAATACGTGCATGCAAAGAGAATGCGGCAAGTGCCGCTGCGGTGTACGGTCCAATCCCTTTTAGTGTTTGCCAGTCTTGTTGGTTTTTTGGTTCACCCCGCGCGAGGACCGCTCGAGCGATGTCGCGAAGCATGAGAGCACGACGGTTGTATCCGAGGCCGGACCATGCACGAATGACCTCGGCGTTTGTTGCCTGTGCGAGGCTGGTCCAGTCTGGAAAAAGGGCAAGCCAACGTGGGTAATATTCCAAAACACGCGAAACCTGCGTTTGTTGGAGCATGATCTCGCTGACCAAAATTTGGTAGGCGTTTTCTGTGTCTCGCCAAGGGAGGGTACGACCATGTTGATCATACCAGTGGAGGACTCGAGTGGCGGGGGACATGCCTCTATCTAAACGAAAGCGTAGCCAGTGTGTCCAGGATGGTGCGTTCGTCTACCCCGTCCACGGTTTTTGCCCAGATGAGGTAGGTGGGGGTGGCGTTGTCTTCTACGGAAAAGAGGTAGAGTTTTTGTCCCATGACGCCAAGAGACCCTCGCGTGCCCTGCAAAAGACGATTTCCAAGAAGATGTGTGATAGATCCGGTTTCCGCGACCATTTGACTGTGTCCATAGATGTCCTGCGCACGCTCAAGCGTGTATCGACTGATACCGAGCCACTGCTCTTCAACAGCGCCCTGTTGATGAAGGAACGTTCTTATAAACACCCCGTCGTCACTTGTGTTCGCTTGCATTCCTGGAGGGATGCGAATAGAAACACCAAGAGGCACAGAGGCGAATTCGCTCCACCCTTTTGTTTGCGACGGATGCGGGGGTAAAAGCGGCGTTGCTTCTTTGAGTCGTGTTTGCCAACGACGAAGACGATCCAACTCCGCTTGTGATCGTGTCAGCTCTGTTGATAGGGATCGTAAGTGATCGCTCGTCGTGAGGTCTTCTTTTAGAAGTGTGGACGCTTCTACACGAGCTTCCCCTAGAAGGCGGGTGAGTCGGATACGATCTTCGTTTGCACGATGGAGAGCAAGGCTCATGCCGAGACCAGAGGCGAGTGCTCCAATCAAAATCCAAATAAAAATAACAAATGAACGACGCATCATGGGAGTATGATAGCATCTACTTCAGAAAAGTGCGTAATCGTTTTTTGGTAGTACGATCAAACTCCATGGCAAGTACAAGACCGATGAGCATCGATCCGCGAAGTTGTTGCTCCAAGCAAAGGCGTACAAGCGTTTTCCAGGGCATATCTATAATCTGTATCCGTTCGCCGGCATCGAGATGTGCCCCCTGTGAAGCAGGGGAGAGTCCTTTCGCGATAAAAAGCGCTTCTTGGTAGGATACGAGTCCATTCCATGTTTTTGTGGACCAATGCTCCATCTGCGAAGCAACGAGGCCAGTTTCCTCGTCTAATTCGCGGATCGCGGCATCAAGATGTGTTTCGCCTTCATCGACGCGTCCACCGGGAAGCGACCAAAATGGTTCGGGTTTTTGTGGTTGTTCTTGGCGCGTAATCAGAACTGTGTCTGTATCAATAAACGCTAATACGGTTGCGGTATCTGGTCGTATCACCGTTTCAAAAATGGCCGTGCTGCCATCGTACAGTGTCTGATTATATTGATAGACTTGTAAAAGAGGGCCCTGGTATTTTTTGATCGCCATTGATCGCAAGGGAGCAGGCATAGACCGACATCTTGCCCGAGCGGATGCACTTTGTTAAGCTTGGCCTACTATGAAAGGTATCAACCTCTATCATGAAGTTCCTGCGGGTTCCGCGGAAGAGTTTTTGGTCGTTGTGGATCTTCCAAAAGGTTCATCCAATAAATACGAATATGATGAAGAAGGCGGCTACTTTAAGCTCGACCGCGTGTTGCATCATCAGATGTTCTACCCGTTCGACTACGGGTTTATTCCACAAACGCATTCCGATGACGGCGACGCAATTGATGTCTGCCTTCTTGTAACCTATCCAACCTTTCCTGGCTGTGTGGTCAAAGCGCGTACCATAGGCATGATAAAAACGGCGGATGAAAAAGGGGGGGATAATAAAATTATCGCTGTTCCTATCAACAAACTCGATCCACGTTTCGCCGAAGTTCAATCGGTCGATGATCTGCCAAAACATGTTCAAGAAGAATTGTTGCTTCATTTCAAGGAAATCAAGAAACTTGAAAAAGCGAAGTACGACAAAGTTGTGATCAGCGGCTTCGGTTCTGTCGACGAGGCGAAGGTAGAGATTGTGAGGGCTATGGAGGCGTATAAAGGGAAGCACGCGTAAATCTCTACGTAAGACACAAGGGTATGACCAACATTCCAGAAGTGTTACGCATGCGACGGTTTCGTGTGCAAGAGATCGTGTGGGAAGCCCCCGAGATTTTTACCCTTCGTCTTATGCCCTGTGAAGGGGAGATCGCGCTGCCTTTTAAAGCTGGTCAATGGGTCTATCTGCACCTGTTGCATGAAGACGGAACTTCCTGGAAAGCCGCCTTTTCGATTGCCACCGCCCCATCAGACGAAGGACCTATTGAACTTGGGATAAAAATCGAGGGTGGTTTTACCAAGCGCGCTTCCCAGCTCTCTCTGGATACCGTTGTCGCCCTGCAGGGTCCTTTTGGGGTATTCGTGTTACCAGATCCTCTGGAGGCATCTCTCGTGTGTATCGCGGGCGGCATCGGGATAGCTCCATTGCGAAGCATGATACGCGAACTTGTGCACCGCGGTGGTTCAACACCGATCTATCTCGCTTACTCGAATCGGTATGCAGAGAGTGCGGCCTATTTGGAAGAGTTTCAGAGTCTGCGTCAGAGTTATCCATGCATGAAGTTGCTTCTGACGCTTACGGGGGAACATCCAGCCGGCTGGAAGGCGCACACAGGGCGTCTCAACGCGACGATGTTAGCCCCCCTATTAACGGAAACAGCCAGAACAGCACGGTTTTTTATCTGCGGTCCGCATCCATTCATGGAGAGTATTTGTGGAATTTTGGAGGCGGCCGGTGTAGAAAAAAAACGGGTACATCAAGAGCGGTTTGATTAAGTTCTCGCTCTTGCAAAGAGCGAGAAGATTGGGTATCGTGCCGAGGCAAATGGAGCAGATCGAATGCAAGATGGGCGTGTAGCTCAGTTGGTTAGAGCGTTACACTGATAATGTAAAGGTCGATGGTTCGACTCCATCCACGCCCACCACACCAAGGTGTCGCCTGACGGCGGCACTTTTCGTTACATACAGCGGAATTTTGTATCATCGTCGGGTGGTTGAGAGGGCTCCATCATGTGAGTTGAGGGGTCTGGTTGACCGCCAGTTGCCCAAACTGTTTTCGGATGGTCAAGAACAGCGATAGATTGCTTCAGTGTGTCAGGGCCGAGATGAGCGTAACGCAGCGTCATGGTGATCGTCGCATGACCAAGAAGCTCTTTTGTGTTTTGCAGAGGTACACCGAGGCGAGCAAGCTCGCTTGCAAATGTGTGACGCAACACATGCCAACTGATAGGGCGAATTCCTGCATGACGGCAAGCCTCTTTCAATTGGTCGAGTGCTTGCGTATATCGAATGCTACGTCCTTGCCGATGGAACACGAGAGGGCTATCTGGCACTATTCGTTGCAACGTCTCGTGTACCCGATGCGTCATAGGAATGTGACGGATGCGGTTGTTTTTTGGCGTTCCGATGTGCCCTCGGACTTCGGCGCGGCGCACGGATACTCTGCGCGTGTTGAAGTCTAGATCATCCCATTGCAGTGCGATCAGTTCGCAGAAACGCAGGCCCGTTTGTGATGCGATGAGGATCATGTCGCATAGCGTGCTCGGTGCCGTTCCAGCGGGAGGCCCCCGTGATGTTCGGACGCCCAGTCGAAGTCCGCAGGCGTACCTATTCGTTCGGTGAGGCGGGTGTCCGCTACCGCTACGCGGGCGTCGAGCGCGTTGCGGTGCCTTGGCCCGAGGCGCTCGTACCCGTGGTCGATGAGCTTGAGGCCTGTGCGGGGTGCGCTTCAACTACGCCCTCTGCCAGATCTACCCCGATGGCGAGTCCGGTATTGGTTGGCACGCGGACGACGAGCGGGACATCGCTCCGGGCGCACCCATCGCATCGCTCTCACTCGGTGCCGAGCGAGACTTTCAAATGCGCCTCGGGAAGAAGGGCTCTGCGGTTCTCACCGAGCGCTTGGGTCACGGCTCGTT
>Ga0209515_10006248_pt1 | contig 14951 bp, 16 predicted proteins | sample Subgroupgradi54m_FD_187454 | JGI IMG/M metagenome (GOLD analysis project Ga0209515, IMG submission 187454) | Subsurface groundwater microbial communities from S. Glens Falls, New York, USA - GMW60B uncontaminated upgradient, 5.4 m (SPAdes)... ...
CTGGCTCTGTTTTTTTCGAAGGAAACGATTTTTCTAAAATGAACGAACGGGATTTAAGTGATTTCCGCAATAAAACGTTGGGTTTTATTTTTCAATTTCATCATCTCCTTCCCGATTTTAATGCTGTGGAGAATATTAGCATGCCTCTTCTTATTCGCGGAGAAAAACGCAAAGAATGTCAGCGTCGCTCGCGCGAGATGTTAGAGCGTGTCGGACTTGTGGGAAAAGAGGCTCATCGTCCCGCCGAACTTTCCGGCGGCGAACAACAACGGGTCGCCTTGGCGCGCGCTCTGATCGGTTCTCCCCGGGTTCTTTTGGCCGATGAACCCACGGGCAACCTCGATGGCCCAACCGGAGAACAAGTTTTTGATTTACTTTTGACCTTTAATAAGGAAATAAAGACCACTCTCATTGTTGTCACTCATAACGAAAACTTAAGCCGGCACTTGCAAAGAACAGTGAAACTCATCGATGGAAAAATCCAGACCCTTTAAAATTTTATTTTTTCTCTTAAGCCTCTTAATTTCCTCGCATGTCTTAGCGGCCGAACGGATTCTTTCCGTCGAATTTGTTGGTTTGGTGAAAATAAAATCGGCCAGCCTTAAAGGAAAAATTTTATCTCAGTCTGGTACTAACTATTCTCCTTCCTCTATTCAGTCTGATATCAAAAGTTTGTACGACACCGGTTTTTTTGATGACGTTTTTGTGACGAAAGAATCGGAAACAACAGGGCTTCGTCTCTTTTTTCATGTTCGTGAAAAGGGGACGATCAGTTCGATTGTTTTTAAAGGAAATAAAAAACTCAAAGAAAAAGATTTATCAGGCGTGCTGACCATTCGGGAATATAACCCCCTGGACGAAGATCGTATTGCCGAATCGGAAAAAGCCATTTCAAAACTGTATGCAGAAAAAGGTTTGTCGTTGGCCGAGGTTTCTCACGAACTGGTTCCTCTCGATACCGAACAAGGGGATTATCAGCTTGTTTTTCATATTCAGGAAAATAAGGAAATAAAAATTCATCGAGTATCCTTTGTTGGCAATAAAATTTTTTCCGATCGCAAACTGGCCCAGCCCATTAAAACAAAAGTCAAAGGGGCGCTCTCTTTTTTAACTCGATCCGGAAAGTATGATGAAGAGGCTTTGCAAATGGATGTCGATCGGCTTACTTATTTTTATTTGAATAATGGATTTCTAAAGGTCAAAATTGGTAAGCCACAGGTTTCTTTAAGTCGCAATAAAAATGGATTGATCGTTACTTTTCCTGTTTACGAAGGGGATCCATATAAAGTCGCCTCTGTCGATATTGACGGGGACATCATCACCACCCAAGAAGAACTTTTAAATAAAATTAAACTCAAACCAGGCCTGATTTATAGTCGAAGCACACAAGACCAGGATGTGGCTGCTTTGTCGTTGTTGTACGGAGATCAGGCTTATGCTTTTGCCAACGTTTATCCGCAAATCAAAACGAACGACGACCAAAAAACAGCGGATGTGGTTTATCTGATTAATAAAGGAAACAAAATTAATATCGAGCGCATTGATATTAAAGGAAACACCGTTACCCACGATAAAGTGATTCGCCGAGAAATGCAGGTGAAAGAAAATGCCCCCTATAATCAGAGCGCGCTCGAACTTTCTAAAACACGTTTGATGCAATTGGGATATTTTGAAATGGTTAATTTTTCTACGCCTCGTGGTAAAAATGACAACAGTGTGATCTTGGTGGTTGAAGTGAAGGAGAAACCGACCGGAACTTTTAGTATTGGAGCGGGGTTTTCGACCCTCGAGAGTTTTGTTTTTAATGCCTCCATTCAGAAGAACAACTTTTTAGGGGTGGGGGTCAAAGGGTCCATCAGCGCCAATTTGTCAAAGCTTCGGCAGGAATTTTCTTTGAGTGTGGACGACAGCTATTTTATGGATACGAAATGGGCCGTTGGTTTGGCGGCGCATAAATATTCTTCGGCGCTTAACCGCGATTTCGATCAAAGGTCTTTAGGAGGCTCTCTGACTTTTGGCAGAGAGTTATTCCAATTTTTTACTTTGAGTGTTGGGTACAACATTGAAAAAATTTCGGTGAATAATTTCTCGTCGAATGTTCCTTTGTTTTTTCAAAACAACTCGTCGGGACTGACCTCCAGTATTCTCAGCACCATGGCTTACGACCGGCGAAACAATCGGATTACGACAACCCGGGGGAGTTATAATGCCGTTACTTCCGAATATGCCGGAAATGGAGTAGGGGGGGATAACAATTATTGGAAGATCTACGCTGAAAGCCGCCTCTATATTCCCCTTCCTTATAAATCAGTTTTTAAAACTCGAGGGCTTTTTGGATATTTGAAAGCCTTGGATAATAACACCACCCCTCTGTTTGAACGATTTTTTATGGGGGGGGTCAACTCTTTGCGAGGCTATGACATTAACACTGTAGGACCTCGTCTTCAAATTCCCAGCAGTGCCACCGGTGGAGACCAATCCTTTACCTATGGAGGGACCCGGATGATTCTCATCAATAGTGAGGTAGAGTTTCCTCTCTACGAGCCAGCCGGGTTTCATGCCGTTGCTTTCTTTGATGCCGGGCAATCCTTTGCCGAGAACGAGCAAATCAATATCTCCCGCATTAGGTCCGATTATGGCTTTGGTTTACGTTGGAACTCTCCCTTTGGCCCGTTGCGTTTCGAATGGGGCTTTCCGATCAATCGCCAATCTGGCGAATCGTCGCAGGTCTTTAACTTCACCATTGGCCAGATATTTTAATGGAAATTGTGAACTAGTGCTTGTTCAATTTAATATTGGTGGGTTGTATCTACCAAAATTAAATTTATTACAAGCACTTGTGCCGTGTCAATAATGTCAAAATTAAATAGGTAAGGTACTAGGGTTGATTAACTTTTAATTAATACATTTTGACAGAACCAAACAAAGTAATTATAATGTAATTACTTTATGAAAGCTTCACTTATCCAAATTGGAAACTCGAGGGGCTTGCGAATTCCAAAATCATTGTTGGCTCAATGCAATTTAAAGGACGAAGTGGAATTGGAAGTGAAAAACTCTCGTCTGATTATCACCTCGCCCAGAAAGAGCCGCAAAGGGTGGAAAGAGACCTTTGAAAAAATGCGGGCAAATCAGGATGACTTTCTTCTCATGCAAGACACTCTGGTCTCTGAATGGGATAAAAAGGAATGGAAATGGTAGTTTCCCGCTTTGATGTTTTTCTGGTAAAATTGGATCCGACCGTCGGAAATGAAATCAAGAAAACAAGACCCTGTCTTATTATTTCTCCCAACGAGATGAATCATGCCATCAACACGGTCATTGTGGCCCCCATGACAACAAAAATAAGAGTCTACCCCAGCCGGGTTAATCTTCAATTCAAAAACAAAAAAGGTCAAATCGTTCTTGACCAAATACGCACCCTAGACAAAACTCGTCTCACTAAAAAACTGGGAAGTATCGATGAAATATCGGCCAGGAAAGTTTTGTTTCTTCTACAAGAAATTTTTGCCCCTTAACATCATGACCCCCTGCGTCACCTCGGTTAGGAAATAGTACATATTTCTTAATTTCATCTAATTTCTATACATATTCAAATCAACATCTTAACGAATAGTTTTATATAACTATATGATTTATATAACTAAATTATAATAAATACCAACTGGCATCGCTGTTGCATTGTAGACAGTTAAGGGTGGGAATTCTGAGGAGAGATTATGAGACTCAAGAATTTCCAAAAAGGGTCAGTGACCCAGATCAGTTGGTTCTTAGTGATGTTAGTCGGTTTGAGTATTGCGGGATGTGGAGGGTTGATCGGAGCTGATGCCTCCCTTTCCAGCACGAGTAGCAGTGGAGAGTCGACTACGAGTAGTAGTAGTCCCGAGGCCTTAGCGGGGCTTACCTCTTTTAGTGTTAATTCAGACAATGATGCTGTGGTTCAACTCGACAATATAGATACCAGCAGTAATTATATCCTGGCCCTTTACTCTTATAATACAAGCAACAGTTCTTATAGCCTGTCGGTGACTTCCCCCGATGTGAGCTCTACCGTGACCACTTCTGCGTTGACCCTATCCAACAATGACAGTGACGATGAAACAGAAAATGCCCATGCACTGTTGCGGGATATGGAAGCTGATTTAGATGGAGATGTCGTGTCCGTGCCTGCCACGCGGATGAAAGCAGTGACAACCGCCCTGACGGTGGGATCGACACGTACTTTCAAAGTGTTGCAAAGTTTTTCGTCAACCACCTCTTATCAAACGGTAACGGCCACCTTGGAATATGTGAGCAGTAATTTTTATGTTTATATTGATAATCGTGATTTAATGAGTGATGCCGACATGGTGACTTTGAGTGAGAAGTTGGCAGATTTTGATGCGGTGGTTGCTACCGAGCGCACACTTTTTGGTGAAGAATCCGATGTGAACGGTGACGGACATTTTGCCATTCTCATGACCCAAGGGGTTAACGAGTTGGCGGCTTCCCAAGGGGCCGGGGTGATTGTCAGTGGCTTTTACTTTGGTGGTGATTTGTATTCAGCAAGTTCGACTCCTTCTAGCAACGAAATGGAAGTACTCTACTCGCTGGTTCCTGATCCTACCGGGGCTCATGGGACTGTGGTTTCTACCAGCTTTGCTTTTAGCAACTTTATTCCTTCACTTCTTCCTCACGAATTTCAACACATGATTAGCTACAACCAGCATGTCCTAATTAATCATGGTTCTGCCGAAACTTCATTTTTGGGTGAAGCGATGTCCCATTTGGCGGAAGATATTTATAGCACCGAGGATGGTTATATGACTTCAAGCGGCATCGAAAATCCTTCTCGTATGGCCTTGTATCTCAATAGCACCTCGTCGGTTTGTTTTATTTGTGGTTCTAGTATCACTCAGAGAGGGGGCTCTTATTCTTTTATTCGTTATCTTTACGAACAGGCCGAAAAGGGAAATCTGGCTGGTGCCTCGAGCGGGGCGGAATTGATCAGTCGTCTTTTGGATACTAACCTGACCGGTACTTCCAACTTTCTGAACGCCGCTACAGGAAGCACCGACGCGGCTGGTTTTAGTTCTTTGATGGCCCATTTTAGTGCCGCTCTTTATTTAAGCGGATTGGATCTTGTGAGTGATGATCACTACACCCTGGATGGAATCGACCTACGGGGGAAGCAAAGCGACAATCGCGGAACCACTTTGAGTGGCCCTTCTGTAACGGAAGTTTCCACCCTCCCTTACAATTTGACCCTGGTTTCTGCCGGGGTTACCTACCTTCAAATCTCCGGCCAGTCGTTGGAAGATGTCAACGGCCTGGTTTCGGTCCACTTTCCATCCGGTATGCAGGGGGGTGGGGCGATTATTCAAATGAACTAAGGGCAGTTAGTAAAAGGGCATTTGACACTCCAGGTGAGATCGCATAGAAGACTTCTTGTATGGTCGATAAGAAAGCTGCTCTCGATTATCATTCGCAAGGACGTCATGGCAAAATTGCCATTGTCCCCACCAAACCGTGCAAAACGCAACGTGACTTGGCTTTGGCTTATACGCCAGGCGTTGCCGAGCCTTGCCTCGAAATTTACAACAATCCTTTAACTAGTTCCGAATATACTGCGCGTGGAAACTTGGTGGCTGTGATTACTAATGGAACCGCCGTTCTTGGTTTAGGAAATATTGGCCCGCTGGCGGCCAAGCCGGTGATGGAAGGGAAGGCGGTTCTGTTCAAAGAATTTGCCGACATCGATGTTTTTGACCTCGAAATCAATGAGCCCGATCCCGATCGTTTTGTTTCCATCGTTAAATCGCTCGAGCCCACTTTTGGCGGAATTAATTTGGAAGACATCAAAGCGCCGGAATGTTTTTATATCGAAGAACAACTGACGCGCGGAATGAACATTCCTGTTTTTCACGACGATCAACATGGCACGGCTATTATTTCCACCGCGGCTTTGCTGAACGCACTTGAACTAACCCATCGCCAACCTCACGAAGTGAAAATTGTTTTTTCAGGTGCTGGAGCTGCCGCTGTCGCTTGTGCCAAAATGTTTGTGGCGGTAGGTATTAAAAAAGAAAATGTATTTTTGTGTGATCGTCAGGGGGTAGTCACCCCTGACCGCCCGAACCTGGAACTTAATCGCGCTTATTTTGCCCAGGAAACTTCCCATAAAACTTTGGGCGACATCATCAAAGGGGCACACGTTTTTGTTGGCCTTTCGGGCAAAGGACTTTTTTCCAAAGAAATGTTGGCGACTATGGCCCCCAACGCCATTGTGTTTGCCATGGCCAACCCCGACCCCGAAATTGGTTACCACGAAGCGTTGAGTGTTCGAAAAGATATCATCATGGCGACCGGGCGTTCGGACTTTCCCAACCAGGTGAATAATGTTTTGGGTTTTCCTTTTGTGTTTCGTGGAGCGCTCGATGTGGGGGCCACCAAAATCAATGAAGAAATGAAACTGGCCGCCTCGATTGCTTTGGCCAGTTTGGCCAAGCAGAAAGTTCCCTTGTCGGTTTGCCAAGCTTACGGTTTGAAAGAGATTAGTTTTGGAACAGACTACATCATTCCCAAACCTCTCGATCCTCGTGTTCTTCTGACGGTCGCTCCAGCTGTGGCCAAGGCGGCGATGGATTCTGGCGTAGCCACTCGTCCTATTGCCGATTTTTCAATTTATCACAAACGTCTTTGCCAGTTGCTGATTCAACGTGGCAATTGGGATGATTTGTTGGAAGAGCAAGCGCCCTTTACCTTTCCCGCCGTCGCATTCGCCAAGTAAAAATTTTCTATCTAAAAAATTAGTAAATTCCTTCAGAAATAGGATTTTTTCCTTTAGGGTGGTTGGCTTTGAGGTAGTTGATGTCTTTGATGAAGTCTTCGCGTTTGTATTGGGACTCGACCAGCTTTCCGGTATCCATCCGGATGGCGTCACACGGGCAGGCTTCGACGCAATAGCCGCAATAAACACAACGCAACAAGTCGATCGTGAACGCTTGTGGATATTTTTCTTTTTCGGGAATATTTCCTTCGGCGGCTTCAATGTGAATGCAATAAGCCGGGCAGACCGTTTGGCAGAGCATGCAGGCGGTGCATCGGATGCTGCCATCTTCGCGGAGCATCAGACGATGTTCGGAGCGATGAATTCCGTCGATCACTTTTTTCTGTTCGGGATACGACACCGTCATCATGCGGCTTGGTTTGATAAGATTTTTGAGAAGGTGGCCTATGGTAATCGACATTCCGCGCAGAATTTCAAAAATATAAATTTTCTGAATAAAATTCAGTTTTTTCTTTTTAAGAATGATGGTCATAAATTTTATTGTAAGGGCACGGCATGCCGTGCCCTTACATTTAGGTTGGATTCCCCGCCATTTCAACCATTTTTTTCAACGGAAGCAGGGCTTTTTTGGCCACCGCAGGCTCGATTAAAATTTCCGGCGATTCGGTTGTCAGACAATGGATTACTTTTTCCATTGTATTCAATTTCATGTGCGGGCAATCGTTACACGAACATCCTTCCAAATCAGGTCCCAATGTAAATTCCTTATCCGGATTCGCTTTTTTCATTTGATGAAGAATGCCCGTTTCGGTCATCACGATAAATTTAACCGCCTGCGAATCTTTTGTGTATTGGAGCAATTGGCTTGTAGAGCCTATGAAATCAGCATGGGCCAGCACCCCTTCTTCGCATTCGGGATGCGCGATGATTTTGGCATCGGGAAAACGTTCTTTTAGTTTCACCATTTCTTTAGCCGAAAAGGAGGTGTGAACAAAACAGTTGCCCGGGAAAAGGATCATCGGGCGCCCTAATTTTTTCATGAGATAACGCCCGAGGTGTTGATCGGGGCCAAAAACAATTTCGCGTGTTTGGGGAACTTGTTGTGCAATTTTTAAGGCGTTGGACGAAGTGCAAATGACATCGCTGAGTGTTTTAATTTCGATGCTGGAATTGACATAAGTCATCACAAACGCGCCTGGATGTTTCGATAAAAAATATTTAAAAATTTCCGGTGTGCACGAATCGGCCAGCGAACATCCGGCGTTGATGTCGGGCAAAAGAACTTTTTTGGCCGGGTTCATCACTTTGATTGTCTCCGCCATAAACTTAACTCCTGCCACCACCGCTATTTTACAATTTTGTTTTTGCGCGTAAAGCGCCATTCCATAACTGTCGCCTACATAATCCGCCGCATCCTGGATTTCGGGTTCTTGATAATAGTGGGCAATCAAGACCGCCTTTTTTTCTTTTTTAAGTTGTTGAAATGTATTCATGATTTTATCCACAAAAGACTTAACCCCCCCAGCTCGAACAGAATCCACAAAGGAATGGCGAGAAGGCATTGAGAAAAGACATCCGGTCCTGGCGTGAGAACCGCGGCGACGATGAAAAGGACGACAATCACATAGCGTCGATATTTTTTGATGAAGGGGTAATCGATAATTCCCAATCTTCCTAAAAGGAAGATGACGAGAGGAAGTTCGAAGCAAAAACCAAAGGCTAGCAAAAGGGCCAACGCCACACTGAGGTAGTCACTCATTTTCGGCATCAGCCGGATGCCGGTTCCCTCCAACACCTGATTGACAAAATGAAAACCGGTGGGAAAAACCAAAAAATATCCAAACAGAGCGCCTCCTGTAAAAAGAAGCGCCGAAATCAAAGCGAAGGGGAGGGCTGCTTGTTTTTCTTTTTGTTTGAGCGCTGGGTTTATAAATTTCCAGAATTGATAGAAGACGACTGGCGACGCAATAAAAAGTCCGGCCAAGAAAGCGATTTTAAAATAGGCGCTGTATGATTCGAAAGGGGAGGTGGTGATGAAAAAACTCCCCGGCGGCAAAGCCTTAACCATCGGGATCTGCAGGATGGTGAAAATTTCGCGGCAGTAAATCAATCCGATGATCGATCCGGCAAGAATGGCCGCCACGCATTTGAGGACTCGCGATCGCAATTCGGCCAAATGGTCCCACAAAGGAATCGCTTGTCGTGATTCCGTCTCAGGTTGTGGGTTTAGCGCCATCTTTTTTTACTTCTAATTTTTTAGGTTCTTCTTTCAGGCTTGTATCAAAACTATTTTTGACATCGGTGATCCCTCGTTGGAGCTCGTGGAACCAACGTCCCAAAGAGGTCGCCACTCCGGGAAGCTTGTCAGGCTTTATGAGAATAAGAGCAAGAAGCGCCACAAGTATTAATTCCCCACCACCCATGTTAAACATGTGATACCTTCCCGTCCGCCGTGTGAAATATCAATCGGGTATATGTCGCAGACCTCTTCCCAAATAAATTTGGCGCGGGCGGGCGATTTTTTGTTCGCCGTCTCTTAAAAATTCGAGCCATTGGGCCAGCCAGCCCGAAGTGCGGGCGATAGCGAAGAGGACGGTGAACATGTCGGCAGGGATTTTCATCGCTTCGTAAATCAGGCCGGAATAAAAATCGACATTCGGATAAAGTTTTCGTTGGATGAAATAATTATCTTCGAGGGCAATCCGTTCCAACTCCAAAGCAATTTCGAGCAAAGGGCTGACGCCGGTGACATCAAAAACTTTTTTTGTGGTTTCTTTGATAATTTTAGCGCGAGGGTCGTAATTTTTATAAACGCGATGACCAAAGCCCATCAATCTTTCTTCCCCTTCTTTTACCTTTTTAATATGTTCAGTCACCTTGTTTTTGGAACCAATTTTTCGTAGCATGTCGAGCACCGCTTCATTAGCCCCGCCATGACGCGGACCTGACAAAGCGGCAATCGATCCTGCCACTGCCAAATAAGGATCAGCGAGCGACGAACCAATGACTCGCATTGCTGTTGTCGAGCAGTTTTGCTCGTGATCGGCATGAAGGGTAAAAAGAATATCGAGTGCTGACTCTAAAACGGGGTTGGGCTTGTACGGCGCTTCTCCTTGTTTGAACATCATCGACAAAAAATTACCGGTGTAACTCATCCCCGGGTCGGGTGGAACCGGGGGAAGCCCCATTTTGTGGCGGTATCCCCACGCGGCGAGCGTCGGCATTTTTGCGATGAGTCGCACCACTTGCAGTTGGCGCGATTCTAAATCGTGAACGTTGCGAGCTTCGGCGTTAAGGCCGGAAAGAGCGGCTACCGAACTGGTCAACATCGCCATCGAATGCGCTTTGGTCGGAAAAGAATTAACAATATTGTTTACAACCGGATTGACAGAGAGATGACGTTTGATTTCCTCCATCCATTCCGCCTGTTGCTCCATGTTGGGAAGTTCGCCATTGAGCAAAAGATAAGCCACTTCCAAATAATTTTTCTTTTCAGCCAACTCGGCAATGGGATAACCGCGGTATTGCAAAATTCCCTTTTCACCGTTGATGTAAGTAATGGTGCTCTTGCAGGCGGCAGTGTTCAAAAGACCAGGGTCATAGCTCATCAGGCCGCGGGTTCCTTCCGTGGTTTTAATCTGCGCCAAATCGTTGGCCCAAATGCAGCCGTTCTCGATGGGGAGTTCGTACTCTTTCTCCGTCCGGTCATCTTTGATTTTTAGGGCGTCTGACATAACCCGATTTTGTATTAGAAAAGAGGGTGGGATACAAGAAAATTCGGTTTTCGGAGGAGGGCGTTTTTTCGCTTCGTGGAAACTAAGAAGTGGGCAAATTTTTGATTTTAGGATTGACTGCGCATCGCATGCGGTTGCGTAAAATTTCTCCGGTGATTTTTTCCCCTGGTCTACGCGGATCCACCCAGGATAGTTCGCTTGCAGCGATCTGTTTTTTTTGGCCATTTGCTGTGCGATAAATCACAACAATGGAATTCCTTAGGATTTGCGTGCGTGAATAGCGGGAGGCTATGCCGGTTGTTATCTGTAGAATATGAGCAAACGGTACCCGTGTTTGTACGTTGGCGGTATTAGTAAAAATAAAAGTCTGTGCGTCAATATCGACACGTACGGTGGGTTGCATCAAAAAAAATATCCGTGCCATCATGAGGGGAAAAAGGCAGGTCAGTAGAAGAATGAGCGAGCCGCCGATACGATCCATGAGTGATGTAAAGGGAATTTGTTTATGCATCATGAGCCACACGACAATCATTACGAGTACAACGCCTGCCGCACAGTAAAATACGCCCACCCACTTATTGGCTATGCGTGGGTCTCGAGTGTCAGAAGGAAGGTATGTTTCCATGGTTTTTATATTGTAAAGTGCGGGTGGCGTCATAGACAAGATGTTTATACCTAGAAAAACTTGGCCGGTCATTAAGGATTGTTTTTCTTGGCATGAAACTCGGTCCGCCTCAGGCGGACCGAGTATATTCATTGCAAATCTTCTTTTAAGAAATTAAGTTAGTTGTCATGGCGAAAGATTATTATCAAACTTTAGGGTTGCAAAAGGGAGCTTCTGAAGACGAAGTCCGTAAAGCTTTCAAAAAATTAGCTCGCAAGCATCATCCCGATCTCAATCCCAATGACAAAAAATCGGAAGAAAAATTTAAGGAAATTGCCGTCGCCTACGATGTTTTGTCCAATCCCGAAAAAAAGAAAAAGTATGACACCTATGGATCGGCTGATTTTGAAGGATTTCCAGGTGGAGGAGGGCGTAGTTATTCTTACGGTCCTTTCGGTCAAGGGGGGACGATGGGAGGGGGGCGTGTGAATTTTGATATGGACGATCTTGGGGATATTTTCGGCGATCTATTTACGGGAGGGTTTGGAAAAAAGAAAAAGACGGCTGGTTTTCGCCCTGAAGGGTTTGGTAGATCGCCGGCAGGGCAACGAGGAAAAGATCTTCATTTTTCTATCGAGCTTACTTTTTTGGAAGCGGCCAAAGGGTGCGATAAAAAATTACGTCTTCCAAACGGAGTTTCTTTCAATGTAAAAATTCCAGCAGGGGTTGCTGATGGAGCCAAAATTCGCTTGGCTGGCAAAGGAGAGCCGGGACTTATGGGAGGAGAACAAGGGGACCTCTACATCGAACCGCGTGTGGCGCCGCATCCTTTTTTCAAACGAGCGGGGGACGACATAGAAATAGAAGTTCCGATTACCGTCAAAGAAGCGCTCGAAGGGGGAAAAATTAAAATTCCAACCTTAGATGGTTCGGTCGATCTCAAAATTGCGGCAGGATCTCAAAGCGGACAAAAATTACGTCTTAAAGGAAAAGGAGTTGCCAACATGCAAACAAAAACTCCGGGAGATTTGTATGTGCTACTCCAAATAGTGATTCCCCCTTCACTTGATTCCAAAACTAAAGGAGAGTTAATCCACCTTCTCCACAAAAAAGAACCCGATCCACGAGCCCATTTTTGGAAGTGATTTTTTACCAAAAAAGTGTATACTGAGAAGAATGAGACGGTCCCGCTCTACTTTGGAAGGAAACACTCTCAAGGCCAAGAAAGCCATTGCCCGTGATATGCTCGAGCGCTATACCGGCAGTCCGCTGAAATCTTTTCGCAAACAAATTATTCTCACCAATTTTGATTACTATCTCCAGCGATTCAAGATTATTGGACAAGCCGAATATCATCGCGGCTCGGCCATGCAGGTTTGTCACAGTGCCGATTTGAATGTCTCGTTGATCGATTTCAAAATTGGTTCCCCATCGGCCGCTCTTATTATTGAATTGTTAAGTGTAGTCGAACCCGGTGCTGTTTTATTTTTGGGGTTGTGCGGAGGTTTGCATCCTTCGTTGAAGGTGGGGGATTTTATTCTTCCTATCGCCGCGATTCGTGACGAGGGCTCTTCCAAACATTTTATGCCGACGCGCGTGCCGGCTCTTCCCACTTTTAAAATTCAAAAATTTGCGAGTCAGATTCTTGTAGAGAAAGGACATGATTATCGAACGGGCGTCATTCACACCACCGACTATCGTTTTTGGGAATTCGACCGGGTCTTTCGCGATAAACTTTACGAGGAAAGGGCGATTGGCATTGATATGGAATGCGCCTCTCTTTTCATCACCGGGTTTTCGTGCCGTGTTCCGATTGGGGCGCTGCTTTTGGTCTCCGATCTTCCGTTAAAACGAAAAGGAATTAAAACCAAAAAATCAGCCTCGAAAGTTTTTAAAAAATTCACCGATATTCATCTGGAAATTGGCATTAAATCAATGAGCGAAATTACCGAACGGGGAGAACATATCCGGCATTATCGTTGGTGAAGAAGGAGATTTTCCCTCTTGTTTTTTGAAAATAATTAATATAGCTTATGTGAAATGCGTTGTTTAAGTGCCTATCTGATTCTCTTTTATTTAAGTTTTATCGCGACAGGGCTTTATTGCCATTGCTTCCAAGAGACCGCTTCTCATCATGATCACCAGCAGATGCATGCTGAGGCGGGCGATGGACATTCCCACGATCATGAAAGTTCTCACGAGCATTCCCCTGACCAATCATCGACGCCGCATAGCTGTGATTGCATCGGGCTGGAAAATGCCGTTTTAGTTTCATCTGCGGTGCCAGAGCTTGTGAAGTATGATTGTTTTGTATCACTTGCCAGTGAACCCTTTTCTTTGATTGCATCACTTGCCTCTCCATCACTTCGTTTCATAAATTCCAATCATCATGGTCCCCCTCAGCAGGTCCCGATCCACATTAAAAATCAAGTTTTCCTGATTTGAGAAGCCTCCTTATTTAAGGTAGGGTGAATCACCCTAGTGGTGTTTTTATTTTTCAGGCGTCAACTGAAGTTTGGAGGCAATTATGGATTGGTCACTTTTAGGTTTTAAAGGTCTTGATCAGGTTTTTAATATTCATCCCATTTTTGTTCATTTTCCCATCGCACTTTTTCCCGTCACATTGCTTTTTTATTTCGTTGGAATTCTCCGCAAGAGGAATGATCTGCTATTGGCAGGTCAGATTTGTCTCGTTTTAAGCCTCATCGGCACGGCAATTACTGTCTTAACTGGTTATCTGGCTGAAGAAAGCTTTCCGCATAATGAAACCGTTCATGAAATGATGGAGACCCATGAAATGATTGGGTTTATCATTCTGGGTTTGGGAGCGTTGTTAACCCTTTGGAGTTTTCTGAAACGGGATGGAATGCCAAAAGCGTCAAAGCTCTTTTTAGTGCTGTTGGGATTGACAGTTTTGGTGATCTTACAAAATGCCGACTTGGGTGGACGCATGGTCTTTGTCGAAGGAGCCGCCGTGAAAGCGATGCCGGTTCTGCAGGAAGAACATCACCATCATCATGATGGTGAAACGGACCATGAAGAACATGACGAAGGTGTTCCTCATAATCATTGACGGAAAATTTCTGGAGGATGAAAAAAATGAAAAAGATTGGTATCATAGTCATACCGGACTGCAGGAACAAATTGGGATGTATGGTGCTTTCATTATAAACAAACGAAAAGAATGGGACATCCCCACATTGCCCATTGTGCTCAGTGAGTGGACAGGTCACCTGACCACTTCTGAGGCATCCATCCCCCATCTGCCTATTTATTAGGCAGGTTCACCACAGTTTAAATTATAAAAACATATATATTTCATATACTTATATAATAATAGCTTTGGCATCACTTTTGCTTATTAGAAAGGTATGGTGCTTAGACAAGTCATTCTGTTGAGTGTAATTTTAGGGGGTCTTTTTTTGGCTCCTTTTTCTTATGCCTCTGTCCAAGAAAAGCAAGCGACTCTTTGGGGAGAGACTTTTTCTTATCAGCTCGTCATTCTCACCAAACGAAATGTGTCCTACGATGGAAAGGCTTTTACGGTTGAAAGTGGGGCGAAAAAAATCCGACGTGTGGTTTTAAATAATGTGTATTTTGAAAAAGAAGGGATTGAATTGTGGAATGAATTTACAAAAGGAAAGCCTCCTTCTCTGGCCGAATCCCCCCAATTAATGGATTTTCTTGTAGAGCTCAAATCTTTTAATGAGAGAGGAAGAAATAATTTAGTCGATCAACTGGCCGCTCTTAAAAATCAACTTCAGTATGCAGCCTGGTATGACATTTATCATCAATCACCATCCAAAAAAGAATTTATCAAAAAATTTATCAACATTCGCAACAA
>Ga0209515_10006250_pt1 | contig 14948 bp, 5 predicted proteins | sample Subgroupgradi54m_FD_187454 | JGI IMG/M metagenome (GOLD analysis project Ga0209515, IMG submission 187454) | Subsurface groundwater microbial communities from S. Glens Falls, New York, USA - GMW60B uncontaminated upgradient, 5.4 m (SPAdes)... ...
GGGAGAAGCCGTACCGGCAAGCCAAGTTTTTAGAGTTTTACCGAGCGGTCCTCGTGCCGAAACGCGTGCGGAAGTGCGGCGGCCGAAACTTCCCGATTTTCCTCAAGGGCGACTAGTCCTCCATTTACTCAGACGATCCAACCTTTCCGGCTGGCAGCGGGTCGGCCATGTCGCGATGTATACCGCATTTATGAGTACGGGCCCCGTTATCGAGTGGCTCAAATTTACCGTGTTTCTGGGCGCGCTCAATTATGCCGCGTTTCAATTTTCACTTCCGATTTGGGTCGTCGTCGTTTTGAATGGAATTCATGTGCTTTGGACCGGTTCATTGATTCGGACTGCAGCGATCCTGTTTGTATTCAAGCCTATTTTTGGTGTCCGGCTCAAAAAATTAGCGTGGAATTTTTTCCCGGGCTTCGGCGCTTATGTATTTCCGGTGGCCCAGGCATGGGAATTATTCAAGGAAACGCACTCCCAATATGAGGGAATTAGCTTTCGGGACATCCGAGGTCTCAACGAAAAAATAATTCAATCGCTTTCCAAGCCTTATTCCGGTTTTCCAAACAAAAGACGTGCAAATTTGCGCCGGCTGGTCCCGCACCTGTTATTTATCATTTTGGAATTCCAAAAAAATCATCAGGAAGAATGGAACGGCAAGTGGGCCAAGGTTCGCGGCAGCCATTTAAATAATGGTTTTCTGACTTCAAAAGTTAAAAATGAAAGTCCGACGATTTTTCTCGATACACCGCACCGGCTTAGCGGCCTCAGGTCTTACCTCCAGTCTCAAGGATATCAAAATCTTCCGTTTTACTATGTTGATGTGAACCAGTTTTTACGCGCCTATGTGGACACTAAGGAAAATTTACGTGAAACTCCGTTGCCATTAAATGCGGATGAAGTCATTCTGCCATTTTTTAATCTAGAACCTCAAACCGCGCCGACAAAAAGAGAAATTCTAGAACACCTTCTTGACGAGCTTTTGGAAGACACGTCCATTCTTCATGGAAAAGCATTTCATCAAAGCCGAAGAGCCATCATTACGGTACTCATGAAAGAGCGCACTAATCCTCTTTCGGCGATTGATGTGATCAGAATATTCCAACAGTCCGGCCAGATGGGCGTGAATTTACCGCAAGGCAAAGCAGAAAAAATTGCGGCCTCGGTCAATGAGTTAAACCATCCGCCGCGCCGCGCCGAAACGCGAACAAATCTAAGAAATGAGAGAATTGAAGAATTATTGGCCAAAAATCTGATTGATCCCGCACTCCGCGATTCACTCCGCAACTTTTTCCAACTTGAAGAAGATAAACAAACCGGAATTTTGAAATCCAAAGCTCCGCTGGTGCTGAAATCTCCTAACGGCGAGACTTTCAAATTTAATATTCGGATCAAGCCTGATGGCAAGGTCAGAATTAGCACCCACGTTGGTTATTTTGATTTGTTAATGAAAGGAAAAGTGGCCGAAGCGCACACGGCTTTTTTTGAAGACTTGGATTTACGCACTCCACAGCCGGGTTTGTTCGTGGAGGAATGGTTTCAGCACCGCAATATCGGCTCAATCCTGATAACGCTTGGGCTTTACTTGGCTTGGATCCAAGAAAATGATCTATTTTTTGGCTTTGAAACTTATGCACATGAGTTGCTCGAAGGACTTGGATTTCATGCTGTGTCGTTGCATGGCAATAAAATCGCAATTAATTATTCATTTGATTTAGTCCAAACACCGCTTCCGCGTCTTGCTTCCATTGATAATCCCAGCCGTGCCGAAACGCGGAGTTTAAATCGGAGGATGTTTTTAAAGGCGGTTACCGCGGCTGCTGTAGGCGTTGCTGCATCGATGTTGCCCGCACAGCCGGTTGAAGCGCCTCGGCCACCATCGAAACCATTAACTCATGAGGAATTTACAGCTCAAATGGCGAAAGCATTGGATCCGGTTCAGGTCCAATTGTTTCAAAAGTATCGCCGTGAGCTTACAATCTGGATGGACCCAAACAAAAACGTTTTTGACCGCCAAACCGCGGCCAATTTTATTTTTGAAAGTCTCGCTGAATCCCAAATTGAACAGATCCAAAAAGCCAAAACACTTCAGAGAGAAATGTTGTTTATGGCCGTCCTAACATTTAATGATCAGGACTTTGCCAAATTATGGCTGCTCATTGAGGAACATTCCACCAATTACGCCGCCAGGAATCTTCAGGAGAATGCGAGCGGAAGAATATTTGTCGCAAGAGTTTTTTACGACCGGTCTATTTTTCGCGCCGTAACGGACTTCAGTGATGCGCTGAAGACAGGGAACGAACCGCCCGCTCACGCGCTCGCATTCTTAAACGTCTGGCGAAGCCTGGCGCTTAAGGCCTATCGCGATTCGCCTTCTCAAAACATTCCGCCGGCGGGAATTTTCCAATTGGTGGACGCGTACAACCAATACAAACTGATCTTTGAAATCGGCCAGCCCACCAAAAAACAATTTGAAGCTTATGAGCTTTGGGATTATGTCAAATTCAGAAAGAACGGGTCGCTCACTTTAGATTTGGCAGGAAAAAGGAAAGCCGAATTTTTAACCGTCATGAGCCGTCTCGCCAAACAAGTGACCCAAGACAGGTCTATTCAGAGAAGAAATTTACGGGATAAGGGATTGGGACTTGATATTGATCTGGGAATCAAAAGGAATGAACAAATCAGAAAATGGATCGGTATTTTTCTTGAGGGAGCTGAGAATAACAATGATCCCATCATTGATTTTGTCGTCGAATCGAGTGAAATTCTTCACGTCGCGGTGTTGGCCGCAGATGAATCGGAAAATGTGAAGCGCATCGCTGGCTTTCCGATCCGTTTTGATATTACCGCCGGTTTAAAAGAAGCGATCATGAAATACCAAGGTGATGAACTGAACAGTCATTGGGAATGGGCGCTCAAAGTGTTGGCGCTCCGAGTTTTGGAATCACCGGAAAAGTTCGAAGAGACGCGTTCGTTCATTGAAAAACAGGCAAAACATTATGAACCGGTTATTTCCAAAGAGTATTTTATCACACTCGACCGGTGGGTTTATTATTTAGCGGCCAATTTGGACAGATTGAATTTAGCCGGCCGCCAAGCTGATATTGATGCAATCTTGGATTTGATCCAGAAGAATTCGGAGAAAAAATTAACTTACTCCAGTATTATTGAATTCCTTTCCAAAGACTACGGCCCTCATACCGTCGCTTTCTTTAAGCGTTGGCTGGACCGGATCAAAGCGAAAGGAAAAAATTCTGCCGATGAAAAATCATTTCAGCAATTGATCCGCAATTCTCTGGTTTACGATCCCGAGCAGGGCACGGAGCTCCAGCCGAATATGGAAGCCAGTCCGTTTTTACGGGCTTCTGTAGCCACGCTGGCTGCCGTAGCCATTTCCGAAGTTGGAAATCATTCCGAATGGAATCTGGCGGAACGCATCAGAGTTATAGCCCGAGAGGTTTCGGCTCAGAAACTGGCTGATCCTTCAACCAAAACCATCTTCATATTTGGGCGATTGGCGAATTTAGCAAGGCGAACTTACGATGCTCAAAATCCCAAGCACAATGCTCATTTGGATCTGTTGAGAAGTGTCTCATCTGCTTATTCTGCTTTGGAGTTGGAAGATGAAAATCAGGTAACGCAATTCCGGTGGCTTTTGGAAGAAGTCGTGCCCCATGCGAACAAAGAAGTCGCTCGAATCTTGGGCAGTGAATTTCCGGAAGTATCCCCGCCGCAGCTTCCGGCCCAAAGACAAGCAGCGCTTCAAAAGTCTGACAGGATCATGCTGGAGGATCTATATAGGCCCTTTTACGATGTTGCGTTTCGCTTCGTATTCAAAAGCAAGAAACGATTGGAAGGGGTTTCGCCATCAGGCGCGCATCTAAACCTGTGGTGGCATTCCTTCCTTTTTGAAAAAGACGCCAAGGTCAGAAAAGATTTGGCGGAGGCATTTGACAGCGTATTTTTAAAAATCGGCCAACCAGTTTTGGATGAGAAAGAAATTCAGGCCGCCCGGGAAGTTTCAAATGGAATGAAAAGGGAATTAGCAGGCGATATCATCCGCCGGGCCGAAACACGTGTGATTTCCCAAAAACAGATTGAATCGTTCCGGCAGAGTTTGACATATCAGCAGGAAAAAATAATCGCGCAAATACTGCGCGGCAAGAAATTGCGGGATTCTATCATTAACGATCCAAGAATTTTGGATGGCATTGATTCATACCTTGGGGGAGGCAGACTTACGGATGAAGAATTGAGGTTGTTCTTGAATCTTCCGCAAGACGAATTTCTGTCGCATAAAGAAAACGTTTTCAGCCAACTTCATCCGGGCAAGATCCAGCGATACCAAGAAGCATGGGACAATTTAGCTGTCAAAAGAAATCTTGCTGGTTATCGCCGCAATTATTTAAGACGGCGCCAAAATGGTATTAAAACGGTTTGGAAAAAGATTGCACGTGCTTATTCCATTGAACAAATCAGATCATTTTCGTTAGGGGATTTTGCATTGAATATGGGATTTAAAGAACTTTCAGGTTCGGGCTTAATGACGCCTTCATTTACTCAGGTTTCTCAGAAAGCATATGAAACAATGCGAGATACTCCTCCGATTGAAATGGATTTTAGAGGTGGATTCCGCGCTCCAGAAGAAATACCTTATCAATGGTGGCGAGTGCCGGGCTTCAATGGTCCTGGAAATTATTTTTTCCCTGAGCAAATTCAAAGAGAACAAAGCCGCCGGGTTTTTTTCTACGGAAGGAATGCGATTATACACGAACTGTTAGAAGAGGAATTTACCAAACGATCTGTAGTCGATCCATCATTAATGTTGCTTGGCCAACCGCTTCACAATGATATCTCGATCATTGAAGAAGAGCTTAAGTTCGCAGCTCTCGTAGGAGAGGAAGAATTTAACAATGCAATTCATGATCGTAGAAATGAACTTGAACGATTGCGCCGACATCCTGGAATTGAGAGGGAAATTAACTTTCCGATTTTTGAACGAAAAATTAGAAACATCATCGATCACGCGAATTTTGATCAATATTGCGCTGCCGCAGAAGCGCGCTGGGCTGCCGCCCGCCGCGCTGAGACGCGTTCACCACTATTCACCCAAGATGAAATTGGACTGATTCGAGCCAGAGGTGAATTATTAAAAATGCTTTATGCAAAGTTGGAAAATAATAACGAAGCGAAAAAAGTTTTGCTTTATCCTTCTTTCCTCGCCTTTTTCATGGGGATCAAGCCCGCTTACATCAGAATTGTTGGCATGTGGACACAAGAACCGGATCCGCGAATTCTTGCCGACGCCATCAGAGAAATTCCGGAAGCTTGGGATCATTTGGGGTTCACTTTTGGCGAAGACAAAGCTTATGAGCCGCGCCTTGTTTTTAACCAAATCAAACAACACCGAGAATTTTTAGAACGCATAGGGGCCTTAAGCTTCATGGAAGATGAACCACTCCTATCAGAAATTGAACAAAGTATTCAAGATCAAAACTGGGATTCATTCGGAAAAGGAGTTGAGAAATTATTAGCCATCATGTTCCAACGCGGTCTTTATGACATGAGTGTTATCTATGCCGTACGGGGAATTATGCTTGGTTTTCCGGAACCCGATATTCAGGCGTCTATTGATCGATACGTAAAGAAAAAATTCGTCAATACGACTAAGCCTGAACGGCTTTTTGAGGATCTCGGTCTGGTTGAAAAAGTGAATGAAGACGGAGACGTTTCCGAAGACGCGCAAAACTATATGGCTAGAATGGAACAAACGCTGATTTACGCTTATTCATTAATTCGAGACAGTCAAGATTTTAAGCAGATTGCTCACAAACTGGAACTTCCTCACGCAGTTTTTGTTGCCACGCCTTCAAGCGAATTTTCCGGCCGCGCCGAGACGCGCGCGATCCGGGATTACGAAATTAAGACAGAAGACATTGTTAATCCGGCCGAGTTTTGGAAACAATTTGGCCGGGACCGAATCGTGGTTGACATTGGTCTTGGAGACGGCCGGTTTCTGATTCGTACGGCCAAAGAGCAGATTGGAAACAACGGCCTTGTTGTCGGTCTGGACATTCCCGTGCCCCAAAAAATGCCCAACGAGATTCAAGCGCTTCGCGGCCAGTTTGCTACCAACTTGAAAGCGGAAGGCCCTCTTGAAAACCTGAGGGTTTTGTTTCCAGCAGCAGGAGGAATAAATTTCACAGATTTATTTGCAGAAAATCAAATTGACGAGATTTACCTATTCTTCCCTTATCCCTATTCCTTAGAAGAAAGCCTGGGAAGCTTTATTGATCCGGGAACGTCGCTCATTTGGAGAGATTTCCTGTCGCGTTTGAAACCCGGCGGTTCGCTCCATCTCGTAACAGATTCCAAAGATTATGCGGCGAAGGTCCAAGAAACTTTGAGGAAAGAACCGGACCTTGACGCTATGGCGGAAGTGTTTGAAGAAAGCCAGATGAGCAACATACCTCCTTCGTTTCCAAGATCCTTTATCTCTCCCGTGACAGACCATGTGGCAGAAACTGCAGTTTATCTTAAGATTACCCGCCGCGCCGAAACGCGGATGGATGCTCACGTGTTAAAACTGTTCGCGAGGATTTCACAGATTTTTCCCGAGATAACGGCCGCAGAATGGAAGGAAATTGAAGCTTTGAATCTCAATCAATTGGCCCTGTTGGCGCAAAAACTTAATGCTGAGCTTGCCGACGACAAATTATTGGGACGGAAAGTTTTAGAAGCCCGCCTGGAACGAATTTCTTCTCTTATTTTAAGCCGTGTTTCAAAGCCCAAGCAAACCAACCTTAGTATTTTACGCCAAACCCAAAAGAAGAAGGCGGCGGGAAAAGGGCAAACCCAGCGCCGCAATGTTATGAAGGGCAAGATTAAAGGAAAATTTCCGGGGAAATTTCCGCGCCGCGCTGAGACACGGAACAATTATATTTCTTTAGACCGGGCGTACCAAATTCTTCGAGAGATCGAAGTTGAATCAACCAGTATGTTTGATTCTCATCCTCTCGAGGTCAGGCTTCGTGATTTAGATTACTCTCTTGATCTTGCCAGAGATTTGGAAAACCGCCGGATTCAGAAAGTCATGGTCATTGGTTGGAGCCAAAAAAACCTGCCGATGCTTTTAGCGCTGACCGGTAAGCAAGTTGATTTTGTTGATTTGAATCATATGCCGATTGAGTTTAACAAAGAAAGAATTGAAAAAGTAAAAGTGAAATTAAGCGGCACCGATTATGATTTAAATTTAAGGCTAACCATGAGTGAGATCGGCGCTTTGGATTTCAAAGCCCATTCCATCAAGCCGCACACGTACGATTTGGTTACCTTCATTGACCTGATTGGCAATATGGGCCCGAAAGGCCAGCCGAAGCGGTGGCTCATGACGGCCAGAAAAGCGCTGCGTAAAGAGGGCTATTTTTTAATTGATGAGAAGCCCGGTAAACGAACCACTCCGGATCAGCTCTTAACGACTCATCTTCCCGTCGTTTTCAAAAAATATGAAAGAACGAGATCAAATAAAAAATATCTTGGATTTTATTATGACGCGAAGAGCAGAAATCATTTATATCACGTCTCTTATCGCCGCTCTGCTAGTACGGCCCGCGCTGAGACGCGGACTGATTACCAAAGGGCATTGGATAAAGTAGCTGCGCTGAAGACAGGTCCCGATGTTTTTGTTCTTCCTGTCTATCATAATAATGAGGGCCGGACTGATGGGACTGATGACTATGTTCACGCCATAGAAGCTACGGAAGAAATTAAAACCATTGTTGATCATCAACGGACCGGACCGGATTATGGCAAGCGGGCCCACATTTTGACCCGGGAACTGGTATGGAATTTAATTCGGAATGGACACGGCTCCGCCGTGGCTATTCACACGGAAATAGAAAACGATCAACTGAATTCCATCAAAATTATAGGTATGGATTCAGGTGAAGGCATTGAAGATCCTAATTTCATTGCAAAAAGAAGCGTTTCAACGGTGATTTCAGCACGAGAAGCCGGACATTACATGGGGGGCGCGGGCTTTTTTAATTATTTTAAATTAGCGGATCAAGTTATTTTGGAATCCAAAGGAAAGCGCTGGGAAAAAGAGTCTCTTGGCTGGTTTCGGTATGTCGGAGCGAGTGAAGTTGAAGACGGAACTCGCATCACGCTGATCGCGCGTGTTGATTCAGATATTGAAGAGCGCTTTGCGAAACGTGAAAAAGAGCGGGAAGCTTTTTTTCTCATCCTGGACGTACTCAATCATAAGTGGTGGTTCCTTGAGGAACACAAACTGGCGGATGGAAGTATTGCGGATGCCGGGTACCATGATAAGACGGCACTTAATATTGAAAATAACATGCCGAAACGCACTACCGTTTACCTCTGGGATGATAAAGAATTTGAGCAAAAGAAAAAATATTTATTTGGCGAAGAGGGCAATCCAAACCGTCTGGGAATTATCAAAGACCGGATCCGGATGGGGAAATTGGAATTTATGTCACAGGATGAATTTGAGTATACGAACCGACTGACCGAAAAAATGGGATTTTCAATGCGCGCCGAGACGCGGAGATCGGTTCAAAAGCCGAGCTTGGATTCGATGCGGGAAACTCGGTTAGACAGACTCGGAATAGCAACTCGCACTGCATCTTCAACTGAAGTCAGCCGTGATTCGACTTTAGACAAACGCTCTTTAACATCTGCCATATCGGTGCGTAACGGCAAAACCACTTCAGAGACAGTACGGAATTCGCCCTTAAGTTCTTCTATTAATACTGCGACTTCACGTGCAGAAAACTTATCTTCCAATGGAATGTCCTCTTCTTTCGGCGGGAGGCCACAATTTATAGCTGATAATGCTCAAAAAGTCAATCCAAATTCTGCGGTGAGAATCGCAAAATTTGACCGGCACGCAAATGAAATCATTCGGCACGTGAGAACGGATGAACAACCGGCTAACATTTTCATTGATGCAGACGATTTCCCGCACTTGTCGGCCAGTCAAAAGAACGAATATCTCTATGCTGCGCTGAGCCGGAATCAATTGCGTATTATTGTTTATAACGAACACGGCCAAGTCCAAAGCCCGGAACTCCAAACATTGCTGAAGCTTGAACACGTCATGAGAACGAACAAAGGTTTAAATGAAGCGCTGAGCGCATTCACGAGGCCCAATACGCCGAACCTTCACTTCTCAAAACGCATTACGCCGAATCCGAAATTATTCAAGAACCGTGCGTTCTTTTTCAAACAAGAAGGCGAAAGCGCCGGTGTTCTGGCCGTAGCGCTTCTCTGGGCGGTATCGGATGAGAAAAATTTAAATTATCTGGGCGTGAGCCAAGGATTCGACGGCTTCTTGACCGTTGCGGAGTTTGTCATTTCTTCGCTCCAGCGCAAATATAATACAAACCTCGCCCTTTCCTGGGCGGCGTAAAGTATTTTGTAATCTCCCAATCTTCCTTTAGAATGCGTGGCTATGGATTACCGCATTCTTCATTATGATACCGTTGAATCAACCAATGACCTTGCCATTCAGTTCGCCAAAGACGGCGCCGCTGAAGGCGCTGTGGTCTCAGCCGAATTTCAAAAAAAGGGCAGGGGCCGTTTTGAACGGACTTGGCTGTCTGTGCACGGCAAAGGCCTTTTATTTTCCATCGTCCTGCGTCCGAAACTAAAATCCTCCGCCGCGCCCATTCTGACCCATCTTGCAGCTGAAGCCGTTCGGGAAAGTTTGGTGTCGAATTTCAAGATCGAAGCTAAATTAAAGAAACCCAATGACGTTCTGGTCGGCGGAAAGAAAATCTGCGGTATCTTAACCGAATCGAGTTCCGTAAAGCAGAAGTTGGATTACGTAGTGCTCGGAATTGGGCTTAATCTGAACGGCGCCAAGAAGGACCTCCTCGAAACAGCAACTTCAATCTATTTAGAAACCAAGAAAAAGGTGGAGAAAGATCCGCTTCTCCTTGATATATTAGAACGATTCCGGACCAAATATGAAAACCAATAATCTCCTAGCGGTCGACATAGGAAACACCACGATTAGCTTCGCTTTATTCCGGAATTCAAGGATCCTTGCTAGCGATCATGTTGATAATGGTGATATCCCAGCTTTGTCTAGAATTTTAAGAAAGTGGGGAGTAAAGAATCCATTTAGCATCATTATTAGTAGTGTTGTCCCACAAAAGACCGCAATATTGAAGAAATCACTTAAGCGGACTTATAAGGAGATCAAGATCTGGGAAGTGGGTCAAAATCTCCATCCTAAGGTGAAAATGAGGTATAAAGCCTCCAATTTAGGGGCTGACCGGCTGGTTAATGTTTACGGAGTTGTTCAAAAATACCGGCTTCCGGCGCTCGTCATCGATTTTGGAACCGCCATTACCTTTGATTATGTGGACCGGAAAGGTGTTTTCTTAGGGGGCCTTATCGTTCCAGGTATGGACATTTCGTGGCAGGCCCTACAAAACCGCGCATTTTTACTGCCACAACTGCGTAAACTAAAACAACTCCACCCTTTGGCGGCTACAGATACTCCCTCGGCTATGTATTCCGGCTTGTTGAACGGTTTTGGGGCCCTCACTGATGGTTTAATTGGCCGTTTTAAAGAGAAATACGGCCTTAAATTGACGGTTCTAGCGACAGGCGGGGCATCTCCTATTATTGCCAAATACGCCAAAAATCTGGACCAGGTCGACCCGCTTCACACCCTTAAGTCTCTAAATCTGATCTATCAGGATTTTGCCATATAGGTCATCCCCGAATGTTTTAGTCGGGGATCCACAATCGTAGATTCCCGCCTAAACCGTGCGGGAATGACAGAGTTCAGTAATCCGCTATTGACAAATAAGGATAAGATTGATATCATTTTCTCCACTTGGCACTCAGTTTTAGCGAGTGCTAATCATGCAGTTCCTCGAGAGAGTCTGCTAGGAATTATCACTTCGTCATCGAAGTAAATTTTTGAACTAAAAAATCCAAGGAGAAGTGTCACTATGGCAAAGAAACAAATTTTGTTTTCAGATGAAGCAAGACGGGCGATTCAACGCGGAGTGGACCAGCTCGCAAATGCAGTAAAAGTTACCCTCGGACCGAAAGGCCGCAACGTAGTTATTGATAAGAAATTCGGCTCACCCACAATTACCAAAGACGGCGTTACCGTCGCAAAAGAAATTGATCTCGAAGATTCCTATGAAAATATGGGCGCTCAGATGGTCAAGGAAGTTGCTGAGAAGACCTCAGGCGCTGCCGGTGACGGAACCACAACCGCTACGATTTTAGCCCAAGCGATCTACCGCGAAGGTCTCAAAAATGTGACGGCCGGTGCAAATCCGATGGCCCTGAAACGCGGAATCGAAAAAGCAGTTGCCGCAGTGGTTGAAGAACTCACAAAACTCGCAAAACCCATCAAAGATAAAAAAGAAATTGCGCAAATTGCCACGATTGCTGCCAATTCCGATCAAACGATCGGCGATCAATTGGCTGAGGCCATGGACAAAGTCGGAAAAGACGGCGTCATTACGGTTGAGGAATCCAAGACCGTTGCGACGACACTCGACATTGTCGAAGGCATGCAATTTGATCAAGGCTATCTTTCTCCGTATTTCGTAACAGACACCGAAAGAATGCAAGCAGTTTATGAAGAGCCTTACATTTTAATTTACGAGAAAAAAATCTCGGCAATGAAAGATCTTCTTCCGCTTCTTGAGTCTGTCGCAAAAGCCGGACGTCCCCTCATTATTACTGCTGAAGATGTGGAAGGCGAAGCCCTTGCTACATTAGTCGTCAATAAAATCCGCGGCACCTTGCAAGTTTGTGCTGTGAAGGCCCCGGGTTACGGCGATCGCAGAAAAGCGATGCTTGAAGATATCGCGGTTCTGACCGGCGGAAAAGCCATTACCGAAGACCTCGGAATTAAGCTTGAGAATGTCAAGATTACCGATTTAGGCCGTGCGAAACGGGTGAGTATCGACAAAGAGAACACCACCATTATAGAAGGCGCAGGCAAGTCCGCCGATATTAATGGCCGCATCGGTCAAATTAAAAGACAAATTGAGGAAACGGATTCCGATTACGACCGCGAAAAACTCCAAGAACGTCTGGCGAAATTGGCCGGCGGAGTGGCCGTGGTAAATGTCGGCGCCGCAACCGAAACCGAAATGAAAGAAAAGAAGGCCCGCGTTGAAGATGCGCTTCACGCGACCCGCGCGGCTGTGGAAGAAGGAATTGTTCCCGGCGGCGGAGTTGCACTCCTGCGCGCCCGCAGTGCTGCCGCTAATTTGAAGCTGACAGGTGATGAACAAGTCGGCGCTCAAATTATTTTCCGCGCACTCGAAGAGCCGCTTCGTCAATTGGCATTCAATGCCGGAGAAGAAGGATCTGTCGTAGTCCAAAAAGTCCAAGCTGAAAAAGGAAACTATGGATACGATGCCGCAACCGGCCAATACGGAGATATGATTGCAAAAGGAATCATTGATCCGAAAAAAGTAACGCGTACCGCGCTTGAAAATGCGGCCAGTATTTCTGGCTTGCTCCTTACGACGGAAGCGTTGATCACTGAGCTTCCCGAAGAAGACAAAGCGCCTGCAATGCCGGGTGGAATGCCTCCCGGAGGCGGAATGTATTAAACGTATGTAGGGCGGAAAGCAATTTCCGCTCGCCTGTCCCTTTTTGGTCTTTTCGGAGATCAAAAGGGACTAATGAATTCATCATTTAAAAATAAAAAATCTATCTAAGGAGAAACTCAAATGGCAAAAGTAAAACCTCTTGGCGATAAAATTCTCGTCGAAGTTTTAGAAGCAGAAGAAAGAACAAAGGGCGGAATCATTCTTCCGGATACCGCAAAAGAAGAAAAGACCGAAGGCAAAGTGATTTCCGTCGGCGGCGGCCGGTTCTTAGACACCGGAAAAATCCAGCCCCTTGAAGTTAAAGCGGGCGACCGCGTTATTTTCGGAAAATATTCCGGCGACGAAATTTTAATCGACGGAAAGAAACACAAGGTCCTTAAAGAGAGCGAAGTATTAGCCGTTTACCAGGATTAATTTTGTGGCTAAGCAAGTAGCATTCTCTGAAGAAGCCCGCCTTGCAATCAAGCAAGGCGTTGATGTCCTCGCCAAAGTCGTCGGTATCACACTCGGCCCGCGCGGCCGCAATGTGATCATTGACCGTAAGTTCGGCGCTCCCCAAGTCACCAAAGACGGCGTTTCAGTCGCCAAAGAAATCGATCTGGAAGATCCCTACGAAAATCTCGGAGCCCAATTGCTTCGTGAAGTCGCTGAGAAAACTTCCGATTCTGTCGGCGACGGAACAACTTCTTCTACCGTTTTAGCCCAAGCCATTATTAATGAAGGACTCAGGAACGTTGCTGCCGGTTCCAATCCTATGTCACTCAAGCGTGGAATTGACCAAGCAGTGATAAAAGCTGTTGCTGCGCTCAAAGCCATGTCAAAACCGGTCCACGGCAAAGCCGATCTGGAAGCCGTTGCCGCAATCAGCGCCAATAATGATTCCGAGATCGGAAAAACATTGGCTGAGGCCATGGAAAAAGTGGGTAAAGACGGGGTTGTGACCGTCGAAGAATCCCATTCGGCGAAAACGGAATTAAAAATTGTTGAAGGCATGCAGTTTGACCGCGGTTTTATTTCTCCTCATTTTGTGACTGACCTTGAGCGTATGGAAGTGGTGCTCAAAGACGCGCTCATTTTAATTTATGAAAAGAAAATTTCTTCTTTACCTGAATTTGTTCCGCTTCTTGAAAAAATTGCCCAATCCGGAAAACAGCTGCTCGTAATCGCTGAAGATATAGAAGGCGATGTGCTTGCCGCACTCGTCATCAATAAACTCCGCGGTCTGCTTAAAGTTGCCGCAATCAAAGCTCCGGGTTTCGGAGACCGCAGAAAAGAAATGCTGGAAGACATTGCGACCCTGACCAAGGGAAAATTTTTCTCAGAAGAGCTCGGCACCAAACTCGAATCAATTGAGCTGGCCGATCTCGGCAAAGCCGAACGGATTGTGGTTGATAAAGACAACACAACCATTATTGGCGGAGCTGGTTCCAAGGCCGACATTAACGCCCGGGTTGAAAAGCTCAGAAAACAAATCGAACTTTCAGATTCTACTTACGACAAAGAAAAACTCCAGGAACGCGTGGCCAAACTTTCCGGCGGCGTTGCCGTCATTAGGGTCGGCGCGAACACCGAAGCCGAACTCAAAGAAAAAAAGCAGCGGATTGAAAATGCGCTGAACGCGACGCGCGCGGCGTCACAGGAAGGTATTGTTCCCGGCGGCGGAGTAGCGCTCCTTAGAATTATCGATTCACTGAATCAATTGAAACTCGAAGGGGATGAACAAGTCGGCGTGAACATCATTAAGCAGGCGCTTCACGGCCCGGCTCACAAAATTGCAGAAAACGCCGGCTTTGACGGTTCTGTCGTCGTGAAACGGATTCTCGAAGAAAAAGGGAATTTCGGATTCAACGCCGCGACCGGAGAATTTCAGGATTTAGTAAAAGCCAATGTGATTGATCCGACCAAAGTTGTTCGAAGCGTCCTTGAAAACGCGGCCAGCATCGCTTCGATGATTCTCACGACCGAGGCCGCGATCTCAGAAATTGAAATCAAAAAAGACGACGACGAAACCAAAAAGAAAACCAAGTCAAAAAAAGCCGGAAGGTAACCATGCAATCAAAGCTGTTTGTTGGAAATTTAAGTTACAACGCCTCAGAAAGCGACCTGCAAACTCTCTTTGCACAGCACGGTGAAGTCAAAACCGTAAACATCATTCGCGATCAAGCTTCCGGGCAATCAAAAGGTTTCGCATTCGTCGAAATGGGATCCCCAGCCGACGCAGAAAAAGCACTCGCATTAAACGGCACCGATCTCGACGGCCGCAGTCTCAACGTTTCCGAAGCCAAACCCCCGCAGAAGAAATCTTTTGGGGGCGGTGGCGGCGGTGGC
>Ga0209515_10006252_pt1 | contig 14944 bp, 8 predicted proteins | sample Subgroupgradi54m_FD_187454 | JGI IMG/M metagenome (GOLD analysis project Ga0209515, IMG submission 187454) | Subsurface groundwater microbial communities from S. Glens Falls, New York, USA - GMW60B uncontaminated upgradient, 5.4 m (SPAdes)... ...
CACCGCTTTGCGTCTTCGCGTTTCCACTTGTTCTGATGTCCATTTTAGTCGCATGGTTCATATCATACATCCGTTCGTTTATTATTGCTATGGTCAATAACAGTATCAAAATCTCAATGGGGCAAATCAGTCGGCTAAGCAGATAGTAATCTCCAGCTAAAGAGGAGTGCAGGCCATTAAGAGTTTTACATCGTACCGACGACGTTTTTTTTTCGCCACCTTGATCGGAATGGTGGTAATCTTTTTTTTAAATATTCAGTCCGCGAGCGCCGCGGTTATAACTTCCGCCGCAAGCGGAAACTGGACCACTGGATCGACATGGGTGGGAGGAGTTGTGCCAGCTGCCGGTGACGATGCCGTCATTGCCAACGGACATACAGTCACACTCACGGGCGTCACCTCTATCACGAATCTCACCATCAACGCGGGTGGCACTCTCGCCGGAAACACCTTCCTCATCACCGTAAGCGGAAATTACACGAACAATGGAACGCACAGCGGCAGCGGCGGTGCGACTTTAAACGGGACGAATAAAAATATTGATGGCACCGGCAATATTACAAACACCGGGACATTTACGCTAAGTGGCGGTGCTAAATCGATTCTTTCCACCGCCAACCTGAGCTTCTCAGGAGTCATTGCCATCAGTGGTGCTATTACAATAACAAACAACGGAACGGTTACGACGTCAACTAATATCACCGGCTCAGTTGCCGGTTCCACTTGGGTTAACGCCGCAAACTCAACCCTGAATATTTCGGGAGCTCTTCTCGCCACCGGCACCCTGACGGCCAGCGCCAATCCCAACACAATTAACTACAACGGTGCGGCCCAGACCGTCAAAGCCACGGCCACTTATCACCACCTAACGTTAAGCGGAAGTGGTGTTAAGACGCTGACAACAACAAGCACCGCCGTAAACGGAACCTTGACTTTGAGCGGTACGGCGACCACAACAACCGTGGTAGGAATCACAATTGGCGCTCTTAATGTCGGTTCCGGCACGACTTTTACAGCGGCGGGTTTTGCTTTGACCGTAACGGGAACCACTTCCATTTTTGGGACGCACACAATATCTTCTTCTGCTGGAACAAAAATTTATACAGGACTTGTTACAATCAATTCCGGTGGTACATGGAATGACTCGGGAAATTCGGCGATCACATTCCGCGGAGGAATCACGCACAACGGCACGACGTTCACCGCCGGATCAGGCATTCAGACTTTTGACACCAACGTTCAGTCGATTGGGGGGAGCACAGCGCTCAGCATACCAAGTATCACCGTAACAACAGTGACACTGACAAACAATCAAACTTTAACTGTCACCACCGCTTTGGCTGGTACGGGAGGTCTAACCAATAACGCTACCGGTACGCTTAATATCAATTTCACTGGAGCCGCCGGCATCACAACTCTGACGGCGACTGCTTCAGGCAATACCGTCGACTACCAATTTGCTGGAGCTCAAGCGGTCAAAGCGGTCACGTATCATCATCTCAAACTATCTTCCAGCGGGGTAAAGACTTTGCCATCACCACTCACAATCAACGGTAATTTGACACTTTCCGGTACCGTGACGGCTTCTACGGCGGGAACCACTACTGTGACCGGCAATTTAACCGTCGGCACGGGAACGACCTTCACCGCGGCTGGATTCGCCCTCACCGTGAGTGGAACCACTTCCATTTCCGGGACGCACACGATATCTTCTTCTACTGGAACAAAAATTTATACGGGACTTGTTACAATCAATCCCGGTGGTACATGGAATAACTCGGGAAATTCGGCGATCACATTCCGCGGGGGAATCACGCACAACGGCACGACGTTTACTTCCGGCAGCGGCGTTTATACTTTTGATACCAATAACCAAGCCATCAGCGGTTCCACAACCCCTATTTCTATAACCAATCCTACTGTAACGACTATTACCCTTAATGTGAATGATAACCTCAGCGTATCAGGGATTTTAACAGATAACGGGGTTATTACTCCGGGTGCTGCAAACACTATCAGCGGAGCCGGCACATTGACTGGCAACGGCAGAGCACAGGTAACCCGCACCGTCGCGACGGCTTCCTTTGCCGGACAGTACACCACCACCCTAAAAATTTTGACGAACTTAACCATTGAGTATGTTGGCACGGCTTCCCAGACCGTTGATACCGCCGATCCAGCCGTCCTGATTATCAACATGCTGGGTCAGACCGCCTCTCTGGGACAAAATACTGTTTTGACCGGAAACGTGACAGTGACAGCGGGGACGCTGGCTCAGGCCGGATTTACACTGACGATCAGCGGTAACCTTACGGTCAACGGGACTTTAAACGTAACAAACACGCTGATCCTGGATGGAACGGGTAAAAATATTGATGGAACCGGTTCGATCACAGGTTCCTCCACACTGACCCTTAGCGTGGGAGCTAAATCTATTCTTTCAAGCGCTAATTTGACGATTGCGCCTCCCATCAGCATCCTCATCACCCTGAGCAACAACGGGACTGTGAGCAGTACGGACACGGCGACCGGCATTACGGGTGTGGGGACCTGGATAAATGCCGCCAATTCGACCTTGAATATCGCCGGTCCCCTTTCGGTAATGATCCTCACCGCGACCGCAAACCCGAACACAGTAAACTACAACGGCACCACCGTTGATCAGACGGTCAAGAGCACCACGTATCATCACCTTCAAATCAACAAATCGACCACAACCGCCACATTGGGTGGTGCAGTCACAATTAACGGCAATTTAACCGTTACCTCAGGAACTTATAATGCAAACGGCCAGACAACGACGGTTACTGGATTGGCTGCGGTGAACGGTGGGATGTATCAGGCCGCGACCGCGACGCAGACTTTCAATGGCGGCCTCACGATTTCAAGCGGGACATTTACCGGCTCTTCGGGAGCTGTGGACGTCAATGGAAATTTAACTCTCTCGGGCGGAATTCTGACGGCTCCTTCCGGATCTTTCACGATCTCGGGCAATTGGAACCGAACGGCTGGCACCTTTACCCCGGGGTTGAACACCGTCACTTTTGACGGGACCAGTCAAATGATCAGCGGCATAACGACCTTTTATAATCTGACGAAAAACGTGACGTTAGCCGCGACGTTAACTTTTGAGAACACTATGAAGCAGACCGTCACCCACACGCTCACGTTAAACGGCGCTTTAGGCCAACTCCTCTCTTTGCGCAGCAATTTGAGCGGGACCAAATTCAAGATCACGCTGCCAACCGGTGGCACGCAATCATTATCATTTCTGGATGTGCAAGATTCTGATGCTTCGGGAGGTTTGACACTGGCCGCTGGGTCGACTTCCGTTAACTCCGGCAATAACCTGAACTGGACCTTCACGATTCTTTCTATTGCTGTCAACACCACAACGTGGAGTGTTGGTACTGTGGATGCTGGTACGGCGCAAATTTCGACCTCGGGTAACAAAATAAATGTTACCAATGACGGTAATCTCACTGAGACCTTTACTCTGCAAATTTTTAATGAAGATGATCGTAATGAGTGGACCCATTCGTCTTTAAAAACTGGAGCAGGTAATAATATCTATGCTCTTTCCGGAATTTTTTGTGCGACCGGTGATTCTCCTATAACTACTAGTTTTAATGAAACGGATAGCGAGGATGTACTTACCACCACTCAACAGACCGCCACCTCAACGAAATTTGCCTTTGCCAGTGGAACGGCAAATGCCGTCAATGTTGCCGCGAGTGGTCAGCGTTCTTTATGGTTAAGGTTGGATATGCCCACCGCGGTTTCCGGAACTTTTGCCTTCAATCAACATACCATTACCGTCCGTATTGGCGCTTTATAACAAGCGATAAAAAAAATCTAAAAAAAATCTTGTGCTTTCTATGCATTGATATAGAGTAAATATTAAAAGAGTAATTTACGCCGTGTGAGGGTTTTTGTTTAAAAATTTAAGCAAAGAATAAAAAAGAGCACGGTCCGGTGGTAAAGTGTAAATGTTAAGAATAAACACTAAAAACCACAAGGAGGGACCAATGCCCTTAATCGATTTTATCATAACAGTATTTTGCTGGATAGATGATATGTTTAAAAAAATAAGCCAAGGTAAAAAGGTGCGGCAGCGAGGGCCAGAGCCCAAGTTGAGTGATTCCGAAGTGATGACGATGGAAGTCATAGGAGAAATTTTAGGCATAGATACGGATAAAGGGATTCATGGATATTTCAATCGCCATTGGAAAGAATTGTTTCCACAGATGGGAGATCGGAGTGCATTTTTGCGACAATCGGCGAATCTGTGGGCGTATAAACAACAGCTGCATCGGATGTGCGTTGAGCAATTGGTATCGGTTGGTCATGGGATAAGAATTGTGGATGGATTCCCGATGCCGGTGTGTAATTTTAGGCGAGCGCATTTTTCTAAGATTTTCCGTCCAGAAGCAGACTATGGATACTGTACGTCGAAGAATCAAAATTATTATGGTTTTAAAGGGCATTTGTTGATTGATGAAAACGGAGTCATCGTGGATATAGTTGTGAGCGCGGCGAATAAGGATGAGCGAGAAGCCGTGTTTGATATGCGAGAATTTATTTTGCGCCATCTTTTGGGGGACAAGGGGTACATCATGAATCCGGTAAGAAAAGAAGAACTGTTGCAAGAGGGGATTGTTTTGCCTACACCGTTGCGATCGAATATGGTTGATCCCAGAGACCCTAAAGCAGTGAATAGGCTCAATCGGGTTCGTCGGTTGATTGAAACAGTGATCGGCCAATTGAGTGAACGGTTTCATGTTGAAAAAATTCGGGCTAGAGATTTTTGGCATTTGACCAGCCGTATCGCCAGGAAAGTATTGGCGCATAATGTGTGTCAGCTTATTACTCGATCTCTGGGATTTGGTAATTTACAATTTGATCGTTTAGTTTCGAGTTAGAAAACTCTCACATCGCGTAAATTTAAGATGTACGCACTAAGGACCCTCAAGATTTCGTTTCTCTTGAGAAATGAATTTTTTTTATTAGCGGAGGTTACTAAAAGATAATTTCAGAAGGAAAAACGAATTAATATATCAAAGATCAACCCTAATAAAATTTTTTACAGCGTCTTCGCTACATTTTTGTAAACAATGGAAATATGGATTTTTTAATTTTAATTCCTCAAATTCCCCGTCCCCTTGGACGGTGGGGAGTTTCATTGGATGTAAATTTTGTAAAATCGTAAGGGGGGGAGAATGAATAAAAAGATTTTAATTTTTGTAACGGTCATATTGGTATTGACCGTGGTTCTTGGGGTAGCGAAAAAATTGCTAGCTACTCAGACAGCGGACATTACAGTTACTGTCACAGTGCGTAAACTTTCTGTATCCGTAAGTCCTGCGACCTTGGCATTTGGGCTGGTGAATGAAGGCACAACGACGGTTGCTGGGTCTGCCATTGTTGTCACCAACGATGGCAACCTCACTGAGAACTATGATGTAAAATTGACTAATCCAGTGGGTTGGACGGCTATTCAATCGGGTTCTCCCAGCACAGATCAGTATAAATTAGGAGCGATTTTTAAAACTTTAGCCCCCGTGGCGGGTGATTTTGTGGATAGTGAAGATATGATTTCTACCATTTTTGTGACATCCTCGGCAACTCTCTTTGCGAAGAATACCGATGTAGCGGGAGAGAAAGGTTTTAGTGTCGTGGCCAGTGCGACCCGGAATCTGTGGTTTGGCTTTTTTGCTCCTTCGTTAACAACCGTTGGCACCCAACAGTCGATTACGGTGACACTCCGAGCCTCATAAAAGAAACCAACCCAAGCGTCAAAAAGGAAGCAAGGGTATGCAAAAGAATGTTATGATTATTTTTTGTTTATTTTTTCTTCTGAATTTTTCTATGCAGGAAGGTGCTGCGCAAAATAAAGATGCGATGGGGCTCTCTGTTGAACCAGGAGGGCTTTTGATCCAGAAGGTGCCTATTGGTCAACTCTATGATATGGATTATTGGATTAAAATGCGTTTTAAGATTTGCAATCAATCGGATAAAGCTAGGCGTTATACTCTTAAAGTTGATAAACCAACAAAGGTTGGCGTTAAGATCCTTAAAGGGTATAACGAGATTCCTGATCCTACTTGGTTTTGGTTTGAGAAAAACGACGTTTTGGTACCCGCCAATGGGGTTGAGGAAATCAAAATATTCCTGCGTGTCCCCAATGAGGAGAAGTATTGTAATCAGAAATGGGCGGTGGGAATTGATGTCGAGGGAAAACCCGAAGGCGAAGAAAGATTAGTGTTAGCGGTGTCGCCGGTGTTTTATATTGAAACAGAAACCCGACCTGATGTGAAAGAACCGCCGGCAGGCTTCTTGGGGCTTATCCCCGGAATAGTGGCTTCAGAAAATGTCAATTTGGGGAAAAATAAGAATATCGCGAGGATAAAGATATACAACAATGATCACCAGTCCCATCTTTATAAGATTAGTTCCCTGATCCCATCCGCTGCGGCTGGTGACCGGGTCATTGAGCCTTCCCCCAATTTTTCTTGGATCCCGGATAAAAATTGGCTTAAACCCAATCAGAACAATTTGAAAATTCCCCCCCATGAATATCAAGAGTTAACGTTGGATTTAGATCTTCCCAATAAAAAAGAATTAGTTAATCAACGTTGGGAGGGGATATTATTTGTTGAATCCGAAGAGGGTTTGACAAATTTTGCACGGGTCCAGATCACGTCTATCAGGCAATGGAGAAATAAATAGTCTATGCGAAATAAGAATACTTTGTTTTTATCCATTGGTAGCATTTTTTTTTATTTTTTTATTCAGGTTTGAGTTATGCGAATGGAGGAGATATCACCGTGACCGTAACGGTAGTATCTCTCCAAGCTCCACGGGTAATAAAAGAAGTAGATAAGTTGCAAGCCAAAAAAGGAGAAGTCATTACGTATACGATTAAATACGATAATGACAGTCCATCGAAGGTGGAAAATCTTGTGATTATCGATGATATCCCTGCCCAGACAAGTTATATAGTCGATTCCGCCGAGATCGATAACCAGCCGCATACCGGAGCAACCGTAACGGTCTCGTATTTTGATGGCTCCTCTTGGCAGGATTCCTCGTGGGACAATGAGGCTGGTCATGTGCCCCAGAAGATTCGTTGGATGTTTGATAAAGATTTAGGAAGCCAAGATAATGACGAAGGAACAGATACCGGCACTGCCGCGGACGGGGAATTCCCCGATAATGATAGCGGGGTAGTTAAATTCCGGGTTAAGGTTGAGCAGTGACGACATAACAGAACAAAGAACAAGGAGACCCAGATATCGCCTAAAATATCAAATAGTACTATTCGCCCTCTTAAACCTAAGTATATATGTTGCATCCTCTTTTGCCTCTACAATAAATAATTCCGCCTTAATTTCTTTCAAAATTGGAAATTCTAAGAAAGAAATTTCAACCAATTCCTCTGTTATCACGATTATCACCCCTACGGGAGCTGCTGTTTTAGCCCCCGAAAATAATGCGATTGTTCCTAAAGATTTCACCATATTAGGAACTGCCAGTCACAATACCCAGATAGAGATAAAAATTGATGGGGTGACGCAATACACCCTCACCAGTGATCCCAATGGATTTTATGCTCAGGAAATTGTGTTCCCAACGGCGGGTACTCATACGATTGAGGTTCTGCAAAATGGCGTCCTCGGGGAAACAGTAACATTGACGGCAAGTCCAAGTTTACCGCTTAACTATCCCATGATTAAAAGCCCGCAAGAGGGAGAGAGGATCGACAGTCGACGACCCCAGATCATTGGGAAAGCAGCTCCCAACCACTCGGTTATTGTTTATGCCAAGGCCAGTCCGGTTAGGATTGTCGGCGTTGGCACAAGTAATAGCAATGGCGATGTTACAATTGATTTGAATCAGGATCTTACGAGTGGAGAAACCCAGTTATTTATGATGGATACAACAAGTAACGTTATCTCCGAAACTCATGAAGTTACCTTAATTGATCCCTCAGGTGTTATTTTTGACTCCATAACCAACAATCCGATTAGTGGGGCGCAAGTGACGTTATTTAATGCAAGTACCAACAATCCAGCCACACCAGGGGTGGAGATAGCAACAACGGATGTTAATCCAGTTACGACAGGAGCTGATGGTCAGTATATGTTTAACGCCGTCAACGGCATTTATTATTTGCGTGTCACGGCAATCGGTTATACTTTTCCTTCCACGTTGTCCAGTTTCCCCAGAACCGTCACGACGGGTTCAAAAGGAGAACAGTTTACCATTGCCAGAGCAGCCCTGACCATTAACCTGCCCGCAGATGCACAAAATAATCTCTTAAAGATAAAAAAGGATGCCAATAAAAAGGAGGTGGTTGTGGGAGATATTGTAACCTACACGGTTACGATAATAAATGAAAAAGCCAATGATCTCAACAATGTCTTTCTCGACGATAAGATTCCGCCTGGTTTCAAATATATTACTGGCAAGGTAATTTTGGACAATGTGCGCATTGCCGATCCGACAGGCAATCGTCCCTTGACCTTTAATATTGGCACCGTCTCTGCCAATACCACAAGGACACTGAAATATCAACTAGCGGTCAGCAGTGCTGTTACGTTTGGGAATTATGAAAACTCTTGCCTCGCAAAATATGCTAATGAGGCGAGGATTTCCAATATCGCTACCAAAACAGTGAAGGTGGTGCCGGATTCCTTATTTGACTTAGGAACAGTGATTGGAAAGGTTTTCTATGATCAAAATGAAAATGGCATTCAGGATAAAGGGGAAGAGACGCTTCCGTATGTCCGTATTGTCACAGAGGAAGGAACAATTATTACCACCGATAAAGAAGGTCGATGGCATTTGCCGGGGGTTACCCCAGGCCGGCATTTGTTTAGAATCGATGAATCCACCTTACCGGAGGGTTCCTCTATAACTACGGAAAAAGTGGTGATTGTCGACATCACGCCCGGGCTCTTGAGTAAAGTGAATTTCGGCGTGAAGATTCCAATCGATCGACTGAAAGAACTGAAAGAAACGAAAGGGATAGACTTACAGATCGTTCAAGAAAAATCTTTACCGCACCTGAGGTTGAATGTGGCGATCTACCCCGACAAATTAAAGATTAAAGATCAAGCGTTGGTGGATCAACCGGTCTTTAAGATATTTACGAATTATCATCTTTTTATTAAAAAGTGGAAATTGGAGATTTTTGAGGGAGGCACAAAGAAAATCTTTAAGAAATTTGAAGGAGGTCATCTTAATTACGAAGATTCTTTCCATTGGGATGGGCGTTCGGATAGCGCCGAATTAGTGAAATCAGGTAAGAGCTACTTTTACATCTTGACGGTGTGGGATGAGCGAGGCAAGTTCGATGTGACCAAAGAACGAGAGTTTAGAGTTGAAGAATTCCATTCCGAGGAAGAATTCAAGAAATCTGTGATCGATTCTTCAGAAAAAGAAAAAGAGTTTAAAGAGTGGGCCAAGCAGGAAAGTCAACTCAACAATTTAGATAAGCAAACCATGTCCGTCAGGGGAGAGGCGTTGCGGATCAAGACCCAAGGACAAAAAGGAAAACTTCAATTCATGCCCGTTATTGACGGTAAGATGCCTACTTCTCTTTCTTATGAAGATGAAATAGATACCGATATTATTCTACCCGAAGGCGTTCATCATTTTAAACTTCAACAGTCATCCGAGGAAGGTACTTCCGAATCCATTTATGAGAAACAAATTAATGTGGGAGAGGATTATTTCTTCTTTGTTGTTTTGGGAGATGCCGAGACGGGTTACAACTTTCATAAAGGAAATATTGAACCTGTTCAAGCCAATGACAAATTCCAAGAAGGTTTCTGGAAACAAGGACGATTAGCGTATTATCTTAAAGGAAAGATTAAAGGAAAATATTTAATTACCTCCAGTCTAGATACGGAAAGGAAAAGAAAAGAAATTTTCAAAGTCGTTGATCCGAAGAAATATTATCCCGTCTATGGAGATGCCTCAAGTATCAATTACGAAGCCTCTGATACCCAAGGCCAGTTGTACTGTCTCATTGAATGGGATAAATCAAAAGCGATCTGGGGCAATTACACCAGCGACTTCAATGACGTGGAATTTGCAAAATTCAATCGTACCTTGTATGGTGGAAAGATTTCCTATGAATCGGTTTCCAGCACCAAATTCGGCGAACCCCATACCAAGGCAGTTATATTCGATGCGACTGTCCAACAACGCGCCGCCCACAATGAATTTGTGGGGACCGGTGGATCACTATTTTACTTTAAACATCGAGATATTATTGAAGGCACCGACGCTGTAAAAATCGAAGTGCGGGATAAAATCAGTGGTCTGGTGCTGGCCACCATCGAACAAAAAAGAGGGGTAGATTATCATATTGATTATTCGCAGGGCAGGATTTTATTTTGGAGGCCCGTTTCCAGTATCGCCGAATCAAATTCGATTATCTCGACCTATCTTCTCGCTGGGAATCCCGTCTATGTGGTGGTGGATTATGAATTTGAAACCAAGGATAAATATTATCAGGAAACGCAAGGCATCAGAGTCTCTCAATCGATTACGGATTATCTTCAACTCGGCACCACGTATGTCCGAGAAGAAAAACTCGCGGAGAATTATGAGCTAAAAGGGATCGACACAACCGTCCGCCTCGACAAGGATACTTTTGTTAAGTTAGAGTACGCGGAAAGCGAGTCGGAACAATTAAATAACTTTATTTCAACGGATGGTGGTCTTTCGTTTACGGAGATAGCGACAGGCAGTGGTGCCTCGGGGAAGGCGTATGGCTTGAAAGGTCAGACGAAATTTTTAGATAAGGCATATCTAAACGCATATTATAGTCATGTCGGCCAGGGCTTCTCAAATACGGATTCTATTTCTCAACAAGGAACAGAGAAATACGGTTTTGGTTTAAATTGGAATATAACCAGTCGTACCGTCTTTAATCTTAAACAGGATATCCAGCGGCTTATCGATTCGGGTAATATTCAGACACAGTCCCAAATTGGAGCTCAAGAAACAAAGACAACAACGGCCCAAATCGTTCATACCCCCAACAAAAAACTTACGCTTACCGGTGAATATCGTCGTCAGGAGGTCAGGGCTCCTTTGAGTAATATCATAGCCCAGACTAACCGAGATGCAGATATCATAGCGGCTAAGGGCAGTTATAAAGTGAATAAACGAGTCGAAACGTCTCTGGAACAGCAGGCGACCGTGAGCGGTGATAAAAACAGACAGACGACTGTGGGGATAATCTATAAAGCCGTGGATTGGTTGAAATTGAAATTAGCCGAGACTGTTGGCAACAAAGGGACGGCCACGACGTTGGGCGCTCAAGCAGAATCACCGAATAAAAAGACAGAAGTTTTTGTTGATGCCACAGTTGGATCTAAATTCACGCCAGCCAATATTGCTACAACATCGGCTGGTATAAAATCTCAACTCAATGAAAAAAGAGATATCTTTGGCACGTATACCATCTACGACACAGCTTTGGAAGGCAGAAAGTACGTTACATCGTTCGGTGGAGCCCAAAAGTTAAACGACAAAATGAAACTGACATCGAGTAGGGACTTTACGATGGCTAAAAATTCTTTTGCCTCAACTCAAGTGTTAGGTTTATCCAACGAGATCAATGATAAACTCTCAGCCGATGTGGCCTTTGAAAAAGGAAAAGTCCATAATCTGGATGGCTCCCAAATGGATCGGCTGGCAGGCTCGGTCAATTTGAGATATTTAGAAAAAGATAACCTTAAGGCTTCCAGTAAAATTGAATTGCGTAATGATAACGGTGATCAAAATAAATATCAATATCTTTTCTATAACTTATTCGAATATATTGTCAACAAAGACACAACCTTGTTTACCAATATCAATCTTTCCAAAGCCCGTAACACCAAGGATCGAATGACGGACGCCAAATTTAATGAACTCACATTAGGGGCAGCTTTACGTCCGATTGGATGGGAACGCTTAAATTTGATCGGTAAATACACGTACTTTGAAAATAAACAACCTCAGGGGCAGAATGCCTTTACCAATATTGTCGCCGAAAAGGCATCGGTGTTTGCTCTTGAGGGAATCTACGATCTTACGAAAAAAATCCAATTGGCACAGAAGGTGGCGTTCAAATGGGGTGACGAGAAAGTGTCGGGTTTTGATTTTACCAAATCCCAGGTTTTACTGTGGATCAATAGAGTCAATTATAAAATTGATCAATATTGGGGACTCTCGGCTGAATACCGTATTTTAAATCAGTACCGAACTCATGATAGGAGTCAAGGAGTCCTCTTAGAGCTCAATCGAAAGTTTGGCGATTCTCTTCAGGTGGGAGTCGGATATAATTTTACGAATTTCTCCGATGATTTAATTCACTCGAATGATTTTTCTATTCACGGCCCTTATATTAAGATAACGACGAATTTCTTTGATCGATCGCCAGAGGAAGTCGCAGCGATTAATGAAAAGAAAAAGAAAAGAAAGGAGCAATTAGAGCAGAGAAGACAGATGAAAAAAAGCCTTCGTTTGCTGCGAAAGGAAAAATCTAATATTGATCAGAGGCACCGAGATAATCGTAAATTATTTAATGGGAATAAGGGCTATGTCTTTATCAACGAACCCTACGAAAAATAAATGAATGGAGTCTGGTATAATGCTTGGGAAAAACTGGACTACTTTTGAGGGAAATTAAGATAGAAACGACGGTATAATAGAGCCCACATTCAACCATGAAGTGCAACACGGGTTGAGGAAAAGACTTCGTAAGGAGTCTTAAAGTTCAGACATTTACGAGGTCTAGAGTTTAACCGATGTTCAATATATGCAATCTGGTCATCGGATACTTTAGCAAAATCTGTTTTCTTCGGCAAATATCGTCTGAGGAGGCCAATGATTTGTTCAATTGAACCTTTTTCCCAAGAATGATAGGGGTTACAGAAGAACGATTGAGTTCCTAAAAAAGCATTGATATGTCGATGATTCACGTTTTTTTTGCCGTTATCGTAAGTGATGGTTTTTCGTTTAGCAGGGACAACGGATTCTAAACGATGGCTCAACAGGAATTGTTGAACGACGGTATCCAAGGTTGAAAGATGCCAAGAGAGGAACAGGTCTGGATAATTTTGAGTTTCATGTATTCTTTGTCTCTATAACCATAGGCCCGGCGAATGATATTTTTGGCCTTGAGGTTGGTAGCCTCGATAAAGCCCAAAGGGAGTTTATGATCGCAATAAGAGAGGATGCCATCGAGATGTTCGTCAATCATATTGGCAAAACGCCGATAGGGTTTGAGCCGAGTCCATTTCAAAGAGTCCTTCCAAGTCTGCCAGAATTTCAAAGCCCAGGTTTTGGATTTATACGACCACAGATGATTGAAGCTCTCTTTGAGCAAGTGCGCCCGGCACAGACGCGGGCTAGCGCACAAGAGTTCGTTCAAGGATTCTCTGGCCTTGCCTCGGACATGAGCCAGACGAGAGAGCAGGATAAACTTTTTACCCGTCAACAGACCTTTGACTCTCTGATTGACTCGACGCAATTCTTGGTTGCGAATTTTATTGAGACAATCGAGCAAATGACGGATGACATGGAATTTGTCGTAGAGAATGACCCTCTGTGGACAATGGGCTTTGAAACTATTGATGAATCCTTTCCACATATCCATGACACCGATTTTAATGTGTTTGGTTCTTTGCACCCCGAACCACTTCCAGACTCCTTGAACGTCTTTTTCCTTTCGTCCCTCGCCGATGTAAATCAACTCCGGACCTCGGGGCCCATTCATCGCCGAGACCATAGGCCAGTAATTCTTTTGTCCTCGGCCGATTGCGATCTCGTCGATTCCCAGAGCGCTGATTCCATCCAGCGAACGATTCTCTTGAGCGTCTTGCAGTTTGGTCTTATCTATATTTTTTACGGTTCCCTCATCCAAGCCTTGCAGAATTCCCACCGCCTTGTTCGTCATCACTTTACACAATTCATACACCAAACATCCCAAACCCTTGGTTACTCGACTATATCGCCCCACGAACGGCAACTCTTCGACCTTCAATCCGCAGCGAGGACAATTTACCCGATACTGCATCAATCTCAAATAACTCAGGTGTTCCCACAACCCCAGATGCTGAACCTCTCTTTGCCGGTAAAGAATGGCTTCTTCCACCTCTTGCTTACAGCCACTACAAATAAACCTTTGATGTTCTCTATGCAAATTCACAATCACACAACTGCGATGCCCATGTTGTTCCAGCGTGATTTCTTCTACAACGAATCCTTGCCTTCCCAACAGCCTTGTGAAATAATCTCGCTGCATCTAGTTTGGCCTCCCTCTTTAGATATTCCCAAGGGATTATACCCCATTTCGGGGTCTGGCCGAACTAGGTGCTTTTTTTATAATCAGTTTTCCTTATTATTACTCATTCAACATTTCCGATTGAGCCTAATATTGGTACGACAATGAGTGGGGTTACTCGTCGAAGGTGGTGGATTTGATTGCGTATATTGATAGTGTTGAGAAAGGCTTACAGAAATGAAAATAAAAATTAGTTTAAGTGAATATCCCAAAACCACAACATTTTTGCATTCGATCATTTTTCACGCTTGAAGCGGTAGTTAAAGTAAAAGCCGTCCACCGGGCAAGCCAAGGAACAGTAATAGTTGATTTGGAATTAGTCAAACATCTTTACGGGCCCCAAATTCCAAAAGAAAATTTGATAGGAGTACGTTATCGTACTGATATGCCCGCCGTGAATAATTCTTCTCCGTATCTCGGACTTTCAGATGAAGAAATTTTGCATATACAATTATGCCCTTGATGAATGGAACTGTTGCGAAATGCCGCATGATTCAATTTCGCAATTTATTTAAGAATTTTTATTTCTCGATGGAGATTTTCAGAAATAGGGCTTGAATCTCGACGAGAAATTGCTGCGATGGGCTCATGCAA
>Ga0209515_10006254_pt1 | contig 14942 bp, 18 predicted proteins | sample Subgroupgradi54m_FD_187454 | JGI IMG/M metagenome (GOLD analysis project Ga0209515, IMG submission 187454) | Subsurface groundwater microbial communities from S. Glens Falls, New York, USA - GMW60B uncontaminated upgradient, 5.4 m (SPAdes)... ...
AACTTTTTATGCACAGCACTCGAGATGAAATGGTCCCCCGGGAGGTGGGTGAGCGCCTTTTTCAAGCCGCGGCCAACCCCAAAGAATTCATTTTGACCAGCGGTCCCCATAATGACAGACAGTTTATGCGGGTTGTGGTCGTGGAGGACCAGTTTAAGAAATTTCTGACAAAATATGGGTTTATAGACAATCAATAACATGAGATAAGAAATGGCCATTTTCTTAAGAATAAAACCCGCTTTTTAATTCTGCCTTAATGTCCCTTTAATTTTTTATCAGGTATACTTATTTATAGGATGAAACTATTTATTGTTTTTCTACTGTTTTCGCACTATTGTGCCGTGGTCCCTGTGAATGCCGCGGAGGATGGCGTTGTCTGGCAAGAGGCCGTCCAAATGGCCAAGGGGGGAGACGCGGATTTTGCTTTTATGCGTTTTCGCATCCTGGTTCACGACTACCCCGATTCCCGCCGCGCCGTTGACGCGCGGTTCGCGTTAGGGGAGTATTATTTTTTGCGTGGCAATTTCGCCATGGCCATCCAGGAGTTCGGGGATTTTTGTGCCCGGTATCCCAAGCGCGAGGAAACCCTGGCTGCCCTGGGGTATCTTTATCAAATGGCCCGGATGCAGGGGCAAACGGACGCGATGAAGAAATACAGGGACAGGGTCATTGCTTCGCGCCAGGTCATTTTGATCTTTAACGAAAAAAAGTCCTTTCAGTTCTTTTCCGGTTTTCAACGCAGGCACAAAGTCGTATTTTATATAGATAAAATTGAGGTATTGATCGATGATAAACTATTTTGCGAGGTCCCCTTCTAAATGGAAACGATGGAAGCGGTGGATGTTCATCGGCCTGATCATCACGAGCATGGGGAGCGTTTTTTGTTTTATCATCGATCGATTCCTCCATCAATTCGCCCCTTCATGCGCCGGCCCGGCGGCTGATCAGTTCAAACTGAAGATCTCTTTTAAGGCGGTCCATTACCGTTTTCCCCATCAGGTCGTCCTCGACGATCTCAAGGTGGTTGACGTGTCGGCCGGGCCAACGGCCCTGTTGGACGCTTCCCGGGCGGTCCTGGGGTTTTCGATCCCCCTGTTCTCAGCGCATCATGAGATACACGTCAGTCAGATCATGTTGGATCATATGACGGTCCATTTGCCCGAATGGAAGGACTATATCACGCGTAACAGGTCGTTGGTATCATGGGCCAGATCGCTGCCGCAAAGAGACATACGGGTCCGTCTGGCAAATACACAGGTCTATTACGACCAGGCCGCCGCGCCGATCGCTTTTAAAATAGATTTTACGTTTCGAAGGGGCCATTGGACCGGTCACGGGTTTTGGGAGGGCAAGGGCCATTATGATTATGAATTTGCCGGGGACATCGCCAGGCCCGGATGGCAATTGACCAAAATTGTCGTCCGGCACGACCGGTCATTCCTGCAGCTGTGGGGCAGCTGGCAGGAAAATTACCTGGATTGGAAAGGGTTTGTGTTTTATGACGGCCCATTGGCCAAAGGCCCGCTTTATATTTTGGATATCGACGGGCATTTGCATATCAAAGACAGGGACATTGCCCTTGAACGGCTGTCTTTTTCCGTCAACGGCGACAAAGTCCAGGCCACGGCCCGCTATGTGATGGGCGATCCTCCCAAATTCGGGGCCAACATCACCTACACCCGGCAGGCCGGGCATGTTCATCCGCAGGACCCTTTAAAAAATGCGGACGTTTATTTTTATGGCCAGGGCAGCGGTCAGGGGGCGCTGGTCAACGGCGACGTGAATTTTTATTTCGATACGCCTTTGGAGCGGCTGCGTCTTGGATTTGAGGGTCTCAACGCGTTTGCCATCAATAATAAATTTTTGCAATTGAAGGTCAGGCAAGGGGAGAGTTCTTTATGGTATAACGGCCATGAACACAAAATTTCTTTTGAAGACCTTTGGGCCGGGGCACAACCTGATCAGGATGCCCGGGAGACCATGATCTTGTCCGCCCGGCTGTATGGGGGCAGGTATCAGGGACAGGTCATGGTGGACACCGGCGCCAAACCCTGGCAGATCAAAGCTCAGGGGAAAATTGAGGAAGTCGAGGCAGGCCGTATGAACGAGGTGCTGGAGTATTTCACTAAATGCCGCGGCCGTTTGTCCGCTGATTTTGATGTTCGGGCGCCCCGGGACCCGGTCCTCAGCGGCACATTGTCGATGCGCGACGGGGATTTTGCGGACCTTAGTTTTCTGAAGTGGGTGTCCCGGACATTTCAGATACCTGTGCTGGAGCATTTGTCAGGCGCGGACCTGTTCTGCCGTTTCAAAGTTGATACGCAGTCCATGGCCCTGGAGGACTTAAGATTGCGTACGCCTGATCTGGATCTCAGCGGGTTTTTCCGCGTGGATGCGGATGACCTGGTTTCCAGCCGTATCTTCATGCGTTTTTCCGAGAAAGTCCTCAATGGATCTCCCATCGGCCGGAAGATCATCGGCCTGGTCCCGGAAGCATGGGCTTTGCCTTTTGAATTCCGATTGTCCGGGAATTTTCATCACATGAATTTTCAATGGGATGATTCGCCCCTTAAAAGGAAGGTGCGCCAGCGCATCCCGCATTTTATTGAAAGGACCATTGAAAGGCGGGTGGAGGAAATAGCGAAATAAGACTTTCGTTTTGACCCCGTTTCGTAGTATACTTTAACATTAGTATCTTAACCGTGTTTTTGGCAAAAAAGCATGTCCCAAAGAAGAGTGGTGGTCACGGGGTTGGGGGTGGTGGCTTCCAACGGGATCGGTAAAGACCAATTTTGGCAGGCCAATATCAAGGGCGTCTCCGGGGTCGGGACCATAACAAAATTCGACCCTCTGCTTTATAAAACCAGGATCGCGGCCGAGATCAAGGGTTTTGACCCCCTGTCCTTCATGTCCGCCCTGATCGCCGGCAGGATCGACGATTTCAGCCAATTTGCCCTTGCCTGCACCAGGATGGCGGAAAAAGACAGCGGTTTGAAGTTAAGTACGGAAGATTTGCACCGCGTGGGGGTTGTGATCGGTTCAGGTTTGGGCGGGATGTTTTTTTATGAAAAACAGATCGCGGCTGTCCATGAACACGGTCCGAAGAAAGCGCACCCCATGTCTGTTGCGCGGATCATGCCCAATGCCCCGTCGGGTGTGGTGTCCATAGAATTGGGTTTAAAAGGGCCCATTTTGACGGTGGCCACGGCCTGCGCCTCGGGAAATCATGCCATTGGCCAGGCCTGCGACATGATCCGCCATGACAGGGCCGATGTTATTTTTGCCGGGGGAACGGAAGCCCCCATTGTTCCTTATACGTTCGCGGGATTCGATAATTTGTGTGTCATGTCCAGAAAAAATGACAGCCCGCAAGAGGCCTCAAGGCCTTTTGACAAACAGCGCGATGGGCTGGTCATGGGCGAAGGGGCCGGCATGGTTGTTCTGGAGGAGCTGGACCGCGCGTTAAAAAGGAATGCCCCGATTTACGCGGAGATCATCGGTTACGGTTTGGCCGCGGGAGGTACGCATATGGTGATGCCCCTGGCCGGCGGAGAAGACGCGGCCCAGACCATGCGCCTGGCTTTGGCTGACGCGCAAATACAGCCGCAAGAGGTGGATTATATCAACGCGCACGGAACGTCAACCGTGGCCAATGACAGGGCCGAGACCCTGGCCATCAAGGATGTGTTTAAGGAATACGCGCGCAAGGTCCCCGTGTCTTCGACCAAATCCATGATCGGTCACGCGATCGGGGCGGCCGGGGCCATTGAAGCGGTGGTGTGCTGTTTGGCCATAAAAAATAATATGGTCCCGCCGACCGTGAATTATGAGGATCCCGATCCGGAATGCGACTTGGATCATGTCGCCGGCAAAGCCAGGGAGCAGAAAGTGGATACTGTTTTATCGAATTCTTTCGGGTTCGGCAGCAACAACGCCACCTTGATATTCAGGAGATTGAAATAAAATGTCGACGGTGGAATTAAAGGATGTTGAAACGAGGGTCAAGGGGGTCTTGTCGAAATATTTGGGCGTCGCCCCGGACACGATCTTTCTTGAACAACGGCTGGTCGAAGACCTGAAGGTCGATTCCTTTGCTTCGATCGAACTGGTTTTCGAGCTGGAGGACCAGGTGGGCCTGGAGATCCCGGACAAGGATTTTATCAATTTAAAGACGGTCGGGGATGTGGTGACCTATGTCCGTTCCCGTTTATCCGACAAGGCGGCTTGATCCATGTCTGTCCATTTTGCCTTTCATTTTAACAAGTCAGGAAATACGGCGTCACCGTCAACAGCCGGCGATGAGGGAGGTCTTTTTTTCAAGGGCGATAACGGGGCGACCGTCCTGTTGATCCACGGGTTGACCGGCAGCCCCTGGGAGATGGGGTTTCTGGCAAAATTTTTGCACCGCAAGGGCTACACGGTCGTTTGCCCCCGGCTGGCCAATCACGGCGCCCCCATGGAAATTTTCAAGAAAACCACATGGCAGCAGATGTACGGGTCTGTCCGCAAGGCATTTTTAGAGCTGGGACAGGGCGGGCGGGGGCGGGTCTTTGTCGCGGGACTGTCCGTCGGGGCATTGTTCGCTTTATTGCTGGCGGATGAGTTCCCGGAAGGGGTCACGGCCGTGGGGTGTTTGTCCCCGATCCTGTTTTTTGACGGATGGAACGCGCCCAAGCGCCGGTTTTGGCTGCCGTTGGCGTATCACACTCCGCTCAAGGACTATGCTTTTTTTAAGGAAAAACCTCCTTATGGGATCAAGAGTGAGGCGATCCGCGAGCGGGTGCATCAGTATTATCACAACACCACCATAGATAATATGGGGGATGTCGCCCGCTATGGATATCCGTTCTATCCGGTATCACTCCTTTACCAGCACCACCTGATGCTGCAGCATTTGAAAAAAAGGATCGCCCATATTAAAACTCCCGTCCAGATCATGCAGGCCACGGAAGATGACATGAGCAGTGTCAAAAATTCACAATTCCTTTATGACAGGATCGGTTCCCGGACCAAGGAGGTCGTGCTTTTGGATGATTCCTACCATGTGATCATTGCCGACCAGGAACGGGAAAAGGTAGCGCTGGAAATGTGCAGGTTTTTTGTCCAACAAGGAACAGGTCATGCCCATTAACCGTCTTTACCATTTAGGGCCAAGGTTCAGGTCCAAGGCCAAAACCGCCATCGTCCTGGCCAATTGCCGCGTCTTTTTTGATTTTGACAATACGTTGACCAAAACAGACGTGCTGGACGATATTCTCAAAACATTTTCCATTAACGACCAATGGATGGTTTTGGAAAAGGCGTGGGTTGCCGGCGCGATCGGCACCAAGGAATGCCTGGCTGGTCAGCTCAAAGGGGTGAGGGTGACGAAAAAGAAATTGTGCCGGTATCTGACCAACGTCGGTCTGGACCCCCATTGTTATAAAATTTTTTCTTTTTTAAAAAAAGAAGGCGTACCGCCGGTCATTTTAAGCGACAATTTTACCCCGATCGTCGAAGAGATCCTCAAGCATCACGTGATCGATGGCGTTAAGGTCTACGGGAATGCGTTGAGGTTTTACAAAGACAGGATCATCCCGTCGTTCCCTTATGATAACCCCTTCTGCCCTTCCTGCGCGCATTGCAAGAAGATCCATTTAAGCCGGGACAAAAATGAAGATAAACTGATCGTTTATGTCGGCGACGGCCGTTCGGATTTCTGTCCGGCCCAGGTGTCCGATATTATTTTTGCCAAGGACGGGCTGGCGCAGCATTTGAGCGAGGAAGGCAAAGATTTCATCCCCTATAAGGACCTGGGCGCTGTCCATAATTATTTTAAGGAGGCCGCCTATGCCGGGCCAGGCACAGGTGAGTAGGCAGAGCCCCGTTGTCAATGACGAGGACCTTTTGAAATTGGAAGCGCGGTATTGTTCCTGGGGAGATACGGTCCATTACGCCAAAGAGCTGAAGATCTTCAGCCGCGCCGAAGGGATCTATTTGTATGACCATCAGGGCGTGGAGTATCTTGACCTGCAGATGTGGTATTCCGCCGCGAATTTTGGGTATAAGAACCCGCGTTTGAACGGGGCGTTGAAAAAACAGATCGACACCCTGCCCCAACTGGCCTGCCAGTATCTCCATGAAGAAAAGATCCTGCTGGCCGCAAAAATTGCCCGCAATATCGAGGACACGTTTGGCGTCAAAGGCCGGGTGCATTTCAACGTGGGCGGCGCTTCTGCGGTCGAAGACGCGATCAAGGTGGTGCGTAACCACACGGGTAAAAACCCGGTTTTCGCGTTCATGGGCGGCTACCATGGCCGCACCCTGGGCGCTACGTCGATCACTTCCAGTTACCGTTACCGCGAACATTTCGGCCATTTTGCCGACCGGGCGAACTTTATCCCTTACCCGTACCGGTTCCGCTGCCCGGCGGGCAAGGACAAGAAGACCTGCTGCGACCTGTCCTGCCTGCGTCCGTTCGAGAAATTGTTCGAATCCGAGTATTATTCCGTCGTTAATCCTAAAAATAATAATTGTGAATACGGGGCTTTTTTCATTGAACCGGTGCAGGCCACCGGCGGGTATATCGTGCCGCCGGCCGATTATTTTAAGGAGTTAAAAAAGACGCTGGACAAGCACCATGTCCTGCTGGTTGATGATGAGATCCAGATGGGGTTTTACCGGACAGGGAAGATGTGGGCCATCGAGCATTTCGGCGTTGTTCCGGACATCATCGTTTTCGGCAAGGCCCTGACCAACGGGCTCAACCCCATTTCGGGGATATGGGCCAAAGAGGAATTAATTTCTCCCGATGTTTTTCCACCGGGGATGACGCACGCGACTTTTTCGTCGAATCCTTTGGGGACGGCGGCAGGGCTGGAAGTCATGAACCTCATTGAAGATTCGGATTTCGCGACAAGTGTTCCCCAAAAAGGGAAATATTTTACGGGACGCCTCAACGAGTTGAAAAAGAAGTATCCCCAGATCGGCGAGGTCGACGGGTTGGGACTGGCGCTGCGCGTTGAAATGTGCGAAAAAGACGGGTTTACGCCCAACCGCAAATTAACGGACGATATCATGAATATCGGCTTAAGCGGCCATTTGAGCGCCGGCGGCAAGAAAAGAGGGCTGGTGCTGGACATCGGCGGTTATTATAAAAATGTTTTTACCCTGGCCCCGTCTTTGTATATCACCCATGATGAAATAGACCTGGCCGTTGACCTGTTTGAAGAAGCCCTGCAAAAAGCACTAAAGCCGTAAACCGGCAAATCACCTTCCCCGATCAAGATAACCCGCATTCCCGATCCAGGATTGTATTGTTATACCTCGGTACAATTGCTTCTTTTTTCCGCTTCCCTAGAATAAAGCCATCAGGTTATCCAATAAAGGCAGCGTCAATTACATTGGAGGGGACAATGACTAGGGAAACATCAGTGCTATTGGTTATCATTGTTTTGATCATCGGGGTTTGGGCCATTGCCGGAGGCCGGCCGCTCTTTAGGAGCAGCACAGGGCAGGATATTAAGGCCGCAGTTCAAGATGCCGGACAGGATATCAAATCAACAGGCCGTGATGTGGCGGACTCCATCAGGCGTACCGTTCAATAAGGAAAAGACCATGAACATTTTGATCATGACCAACACCTATAAGCCGCTGGTCGGGGGACTGGAAAAATCAGTCATTAATTTTACCAAAGAATTCCGGGGATCAGGTCACCGGGTCATGATCGTATGTCCCGAATATCCGGACATGCAGCCGGAAAAGGATGTTATCCGTGTTCCGGCGATGCAGAATTTCAATGGGTCGGATTTTTCCGTTCAATTGCCCATTCAGGGAACATTGGCGGAAGCCCTGGGCGATTTTCGCCCTGATATTATCCATTCACAGCACCCCTTCCTCATTGGAGATACGGCTTTGAGAATAGCCTCTAAATATAAGGTACCGCTGGTTTTTACCCACCACACCTTATATGAGGAGAATGTTCATTATGTCCCCGGCAATGAACAGGCCTTAAAACGGTTTGTCATTGAGTTATCAACGGGCTATGCCAATTTGGCCGATCAAGTTTTTGCTCCCAGTGAAAGCGTCATGCGTTTGATGAAAGAAAGAGGGGTCACAAGCCCGATCGATGTGGTCCCAACCGGGATCTATATCGAGCAGTTTGCCAGCGGAAGCGGAAAAACATTGCGTAAGAAATTAAATATTCCCGCGGACGCTTTTGTGGCGGGACATGTGGGACGATTGGCCCCTGAAAAGAATTTGGGATTTTTGACGCGGGCCATTGTCCAATTCCTTAAGAAAGAACCCAAGGCCCATTTTCTAATAGGAGGCAAGGGGCCGTCTGAAGAGTCCATCAAAGAGATCATGGCCAAAGAAGGGCTCACAGACCGTTTGCATCTGGCGGGCATGCTCACAGGAAAAGATCTGGTGAGCGCTTATCATGCGATGGATGTTTTTGTTTTTGCTTCGCAGAGCGAAACACAAGGGTTGGTTGTGACCGAAGCCATGGCGGCCCGTGTTCCTGTGGTGGCTGTTGATGCTTCAGGCGTCCGGGAGGTTGTAAAAGATCATGTGAACGGCTGTTTGATCGCCCAGGAAAGCATTGAAGATTTTGTTTCAGCGTTAGCATGGTTAAAAAAACAACCCGCCTCTCAATTATTAAGGGTCAGGGAAGCCTGTGGTAAAACAGCCGAAGAGTTTTCAATGAAAGATTGCGCTCAAAGGGCTTTGAACCTATATGTTTCGCTCACTATTCGCCGGGGATTTTGCCAGCGTAATTGTGAGGACGGCCTTTGGTCAAATGCTATCCGTTCCATTCAAGCTCAATGGGGGTTGGCCAAGAATTTAACTCATGCGACCGGAGCTTTCATGTCTCCAGCCTTTGGGACAGCGCAAATCGTTGATGCAGATACAGTTCAAGAATTGGCAGAAGCAAACGTTTAAAATTAATTAGGGGTTAAGAGCCTATCATACCTTGGTATAATTGACTTTTTTATCCCTCATGCCATAATACAAATGGTTATTTATCATCGTGTCAATTAAGGAGAGCGTTAGAATGCCTTCAAATATTTATATTGTGGATGACGACGAGTCGGTATGCCGCGCGCTCAAAACTCTTTTAATGACTTTTGGGTTTGAGGTAAAAACGTTTAATTCCGCAAGAAGTTTCTTTGACGCCGTGCCCAATGATGAGCCCGGTTGTTTGCTTCTCGACATTCATATGCCGGGATTAGACGGGTGGGCAGCGCAGAAAATACTTGTGGGCTCCGGCTCGAAACGCCCGGTTATTTTTATTTCTGCCGAAAAACAGGACAATGCCGCCAGCCGTGCTTTGAAAGTAGGGGCCATGGGTTTTTTGCAAAAACCGGTCAATGCCCAGACGTTGGTTGATCTTATCAATGCCGCACCAGAAGATACGAACGTCACGGTGAACAGTCAATGAAACAAACAAAATCAAAAGAGCCGCTATTGAAAAAAATAACCCGTAACAATCTGGAAGAGAAGTTTCGTCAGCAAACGGGTGAGCTGGAAATCAGAGATGGGCAATTAAAGCAAGGGGTTGATAGGGAAAAATTAGGGGCTGATAGGGAGAAACTCGCAGAAGAACAAATACACATTCGAACCAAGGCGATGGAAGCCGCATTGGACGGTATTTTTATTGTCGATGCCAAGAAGCCAAACTTTCCTATTATCTACGCCAATGCGTCTTTTCAGGGCCTGATCGGTTATGCGGAGAACGAGATCATTGGAAAAAATTATTTTTTATTTTATGGATCTGATGCCGACTCGCGTATCGTCGAGGAAATAAAACAAACCATACGTCAAGGCAAATCTTTTTATGGAGAGATGTTAAATGTCAGAAAGAACGGCAAAAAGTTTTGGAGTTTACTGCGCATTGCCCCGATACGCGATACAAATGGCGTCACCACTCATTATGTGGGGATCCAGACCGATTGCACATTGATGAAGCAAAGAGATCTGGAGATTGAGGAACAGCGCGAGGACCTTTTGCATGTCACGAGGGTGGGAAAGCTTGCGGAATTTGTTTCGTCTTTAGCCCATGAGATCAGCCAACCCCTGACCGCCATTCTTTCTTATGCCCAAGCGGCCCAGCGTATGTTCGCAGGCAGGGAGCCTCAATTACAGGAGATCTTGCAGTACATTATTAGTGATGATCAGCGGGCTACTGAGGTTATCCGGCGGTTACGGGCACTGTTAAAAAAGACCAAACCCACATTCGAGCCCCTTGATATCAATGTTCTAATTAATGATACGGTCGCGCTGATCATGACCCATATCACTGTCAGGAATAAAGTCGTTGAATTTGAGTTGGACAGCGGTCTCCCATTGATCCAGGGTGATCGCATACAACTGCAGCAGGTGCTCCTGAATCTTATCAGCAACAGTTTAGAAGCGATGGAGGGCAGCAGTGATTCCCATGAACTGTTGATCAGAACATCGCGCAAAGATACCGACACGATCATGGTGGAGGTACAGGATTCGGGATGCGGTATTCCAGCGGAAAATATGAAAAAACTCTTCGTCCACTTTTTTACCAGCAAGCCGGATGGCTTGGGCATGGGGCTGTCCATCAGCCGCTCCATTGTGGAGGCGCATGGCGGTCGTTTGGAGGTCAAGAATAATCCTGATCGCGGCGCGACCTTTTATTTCACGATTCCCGTTAATATGAAGAATGCCAATGAACAGTCATAGCGGTATCATCTATGTCGTTGATGATGATGTCTCGGTGTGCCGGGCCTTAGGTCTATTGTTAAGATCACACGGGTTTAAGGTTGAGACGTTCACGGAAGCAGCAGGGTTTTTGGCCTTTAAGCATCCTAAGGCGCCATCCTGCCTGGTCCTGGATATCCGCCTGCCGAATATCAATGGGTTCGCCCTTCAGGAAGCAATGACGCGCCGGGGAATTGCCACCCCTGTTATTTTTATTACCGGATATGGCGATATTCCGATGAGCGTGAAGGCCATGAAGGCAGGGGCCATTGATTTTCTTTCCAAGCCCTTTACCGAGAAGAAACTGCTGAATGCCATTACGCTGGCCATCTCAAGAAGCAAAATTCAAAATAAAAAACAAGCTGAAATATCAAAAATCAAGCGCCGCATCAAGACATTATCTCCCAGGGAACTGGAGGTCTTTCATTTTGTGTCCCAGGGAATGTTGAATAAACAAATCGCCTCCAGACGGGGAATTTCCCTTCAGACGATCAAGGTCCACCGCGGCCGGGTCATGCGGAAGATGCGGGCCAAAACCGTAACAGAACTCATCCACTTCGCCCAAAAAACAGGCGTTGTTTACTCCCCGGCCTGACCATCCGTCGTCGTACGTTTGACCTCTCTCTGTTATACCTCGGTACAATTGATTCTTTTTTTCCATTTCCTAGAATACCATCAGGTCGATTTGATCGATCCGGCGTTTCTATAACAAGTGCATCAAACAGGAGGAAGTATGGTTAAAAAATTAGTCAATGCATTACGTGTGATCATCTGTGCTGTTTTAACCGTTCAGTTGATGGGTTGCGGGACCATTATGTATCCTGAACGCAAAGGGCAAAAAGCCGGGCATATCGACGCCGGTGTTGCTATTTTAGACGGGATCGGTTTATTGTTCTTTTTGATCCCGGGCGTCATTGCCTTTGCCGTTGATTTTAATAATGGAACAATTTATCTGCCGGGGACATCGAGAGTTTCCCTGGATATGAAAGATATCAAACAGGTAAAATTTGATGCCAGGCATGCCAGCGCGGCCAGTATTGCGGGGATCATTAAGGAACAAACTGGCTTTGACATAGCGCTTGACCAGCCCAACATCAGAATATCCAGATTAAAATCAGTGGATGATTTAACGGCGAAATTCGCAAAAGCCTTGCCAGCCGAGCAAAATGAACAGATCGTTTTAAGGTAAAAGGAAAGGAGGGTTCCATGTTAAATTGGGCAGCCACGTTTTTTGTTATCGCAATTATCGCGGCAGTGTTGGGATTTACCGGCATCGCGGGTTCAGCCATTGACATCGCCAAGATCTTGTTTTTTGTCTTCTTGGTTTTAGCGGTTGTTTCTTTTGTTTTTGGCAGGAGAGTATCCGCGTAGTTCTATAAACATACAATCGGGAAGGAAGTGTTCCATGAATATCAATCGTTTAAAGATGTTTGTCGCCCTCACGGCCGCTGTATTATTGACCGGCATGCCTGTGCGCGCGGCGGAAACGCCTCATGTCAGTCAGGTATCAGGAGAAGTCACATGGGTGGATGTCAAGCTTGGCAAACTGCAGTTAAAGAAAGACGTCTCCCCCAATACGGGAGAGATCCTGGAGTACAGGATCACCAAGAATGATACCCGTGTCACCAATCCTTCAGACAAGAAATTCCTCACCATCGAAGACCTGCAGGCCGGTCAGCATGTCACCGTTGACGTGATCGATGGCCAGGAAAACAAGATCGTCCAAAAGATCACCACCGAACCTGTTCCGGTATCTGATTTCCAAATAGCGCTTGGTGAGCTTCAGGCCATAGACCTCGCGGCTGGAACGTTGGTTTTGCAAGAGAGGCCCAGGATCGGAGAAGAGGGAACGGTCCATTTGTCCCAGTTCGTCTTTGAACCCAAAGACATCGTTGTCATGCAAAGCCCAAGCATACAGCCAGTTCAATTGGCGCTGAATTCCGGGGATGTCCTGAAGGTTGAATACGTGGTGAGCGATGGAAAGCGTCATCTGCGCACCATTACGCGGTATTCGCCCAAAATGACCAGTACGACCACAACAACAACCACAACCACTACACAATAAAGGAGGCAAATAAAATGGCAAAGAAAAGTCGAGGGGGAAGAATGACAGCAGCAAAAAATCGGGCTTCCAAGACACCGGGTGGACGCGGAAGAGTCAAGAACCGTCCGGCCGGCCGAAAGATCATGGCCACTTAGATCTTGATGTCAACCATCCCTCCGCCTTGAAGTTGGCGGGCGGAGGGATGGTAAAAATGAATGAATGCGCAAAATCAAGTTTTTAAAAAGCTATGGAATATTTCTCGATAGTCGCAAAATGGATCTCCGACAAAGCCGCGCAATCATCCGTGAGCTTCGCGGCGTTCCTTATTGTTCTGGTTTGGGGAATAGCCGGACTGCCGCTTCATTTTAACGTGACATGGCACCTCATGATCGGCACGCTCGCCGCGGTCATCTCCATCATCATGCTTTTTATCATTCAAAACAGCCAAAACCGCCACACCATCGCGATCCAGCTGAAACTTGACGAGATCATCCGCGCCACCAAAGGCGCCCACAATGAAATGATGGACATTGAAAAGCTGACGGACGAGGACCTGGCGAGGATACAGAAAAAGTATGGCTTACTGGCGGAGAAAACCAAGGAAGACCTGAAACAAGGCAAGCTCGACACGCACACCCCCGAAATCAGCACGCCGATCAAGGTTATACCTCGGTACAATTGATTTTATTTTGACCTTCCCTAGAATACCTCATGAAGTTAACTTAGGAACCGTATCAATTCAATAAGGAGGGTAGAATCATGGAACATAATACTGTAGGATATTGGGTGTGGTTTCTCTTTATCGGCGGGGTGATCGGGTGGTTGGCGGGGCTTATCACCACAGGCCGGGGGTTTGGGATCATCGGAGACATCGTGATCGGGATCGTTGGAGCCATGCTTGGCGGATGGATGGCCGGAGTACTTGGACTATATACCGGTACTTCGATCGGTGCGTTTCTGCTGGCGCTCGCCGGTGCGGTGGTTTTAGTGGGCCTGACGCGCTTCATCGTAAGGCGCGTATAGGCGGTAGGTCAGTTCTGTTTTACCTCAGTCATCAAGCCCTTACGGTCGCTAATGATATAATGTTCGGGTTGGGGGCGGCGTAAATAATAATCTAGGAGGTGATATGAGATATTCCTGCATGGGCGCTGTGTTGGTTGCGGCGTTGGTCCTTTCAGGTTGCGCGGAAAACAAGACCAGGGTCGGCGAAGGCGCCGGCGTCGGAGGCGTGCTGGGGGCCGGAGTGGGGGCCATCATGGGTTATCAAAGCGGCCATCCCTATCAAGGGGCCCTTATCGGCGGGGCCGTGGGCACGGCAGGCGGCGCAGCCGTAGGCTCGCAGATCAAGAAACCGGTCGCACAGGACACAGCACCGTTGACCATGGCGCGGGTCGTTGAGCTGACCAAACAGGGCGTGTCCAGCGACGATATCATCACCAGGATCAAGGCCACGAATTCGAAATACAGTTTGACGGCCGAGGACGTCACCTATCTGAACAAACAGGGCGTCAGTCAGCGGGTGATCGAGGCCATGCAAGGCTCGTAAAGAGACGGCGTGAGAGGAACTGGTCAAATGCAAAACAACAGCATAGCGCCGTTGGTATGCGCGGTTTTATTGTTAACAGGAGGAAACGTCATGGCCCGTGAGACCGTCCGCATTTATGATGCCGCCAGCGGGACGTATCAGCAGGTGGAGAAGGTGGAGAAGACGCCGCAAGAATGGAAGAAAATATTGACGCCCGAGCAATACCGCGTGACGCGTGAACACGGCACCGAGGCCGCCTTTTGCGGATTGCCGACGAAGGACCATAAAAACGGCATTTACACATGCGTCGGCTGCGGCACGGACCTGTTTAGGGTGGACAATAAATTCGAGTCCGGCACCGGCTGGCCCAGTTTTTGGCAGCCCGTCGATGAGGCCAATGTCGCCTATGATGAGGATGACACCTTCGGCATGCGCCGCGTTGAAGTGCATTGCGCGCGCTGCAAGGCGCATTTGGGCCATGTGTTCGACGACGGCCCACCGCCCACGCATAAACGCTATTGCATCAATTCCGTGGCTTTAAAGTTCGTGCCCGCCGGCGATGCCCATCTGGAAACAGCAACCTTTGCCGGTGGATGCTTCTGGTGCATGGAGCCGTTTTTGGCGCATTTAAAGGGTGTTAAAAGCGTCATTGCCGGTTATACC
>Ga0209515_10006255_pt1 | contig 14941 bp, 16 predicted proteins | sample Subgroupgradi54m_FD_187454 | JGI IMG/M metagenome (GOLD analysis project Ga0209515, IMG submission 187454) | Subsurface groundwater microbial communities from S. Glens Falls, New York, USA - GMW60B uncontaminated upgradient, 5.4 m (SPAdes)... ...
GAGGTGATGCTCCAGCAGACGCAGGTAGAACGGGTCATCCCGTTTTACAGAAGTTTCATCAAAAAGTTCCCGACAGCTAAAAAGCTCGCGGCCGCACCCCTTTCGGACGTACTGAAGGTGTGGCAAGGGCTCGGCTACAATCGTCGCGCCAAGATGCTCTGGGAGGCCGCACAGGTGTTCCCAAGGTTCGATCTTGCAACAAGGTCGAACCTTGTTGAGAAGTTAGAGAAATTGCCGGGAGTAGGGCCATACACGGCGCGGGCGGTGGCCGCGTTCGCTTTCAATCAAGATGTCATTTTTGTCGAGACCAACATTCGCACAGCAGTTATCCACCATTTCTTTGCTGACGCGAATACGAAAAAAGTGGTCAGGGCAGAAAAGCGCAGGGGTATGATATATCATACCCCCTTGCAAAAAGTCTCAGACAAAGAGATCGAGAAGATTCTTGAGGAGGCGTTGCCGAGAGGGAAGTCACGAGAGTGGTACAGCGCGCTCATGGACTACGGCGCGCACTTGAAGCGTTCGGGGGTGAAGTTGAATGCGAAAAGCAAACACTACGCCAAGCAATCGAAGTTTGAGGGCTCGCTCCGCCAAGTACGTGGCGCCATCCTCAGGGCACTCACAGTGAAGAAGTCGCTCACGAGTGTTCGCAAGGCCTATCCCGATCGCTTCGATGCTGCACTTGCTGCTCTGGCGCGTGATGGCCTCATAAAGAAGAAGGGGAGAGGATGGCGCATTGACGATACCAAGACATTCCCATAAACTCCCGACAGATTCTTTGTACGGAGAAAGCGCATGGGACGCATCCTGACCCTGACCGGCCCTTCGGGCGTAGGGAAGACGACACTTGCCGGGCTCTTCATGAAACGCGTGCCAAATGCCGCAATGATTACGAGCTACACAACGCGCAAGGCACGTACGAGCGATGTGCTCGGTGAATATAGCTACGTCTCAGCCAAGCAATACGGCGCCATGGCCGCCCAGAAAAAGTTCCTATGGCAGGCCAAGCATGGGAGCGCTCGCTATGGCACTCGGGCGGAGGATATCAATGATGCGCTCTTGGGGCTGGGGCGCATCGGCATCATGATTCTCGTTCCGGACGTGATGCACGAACTGCGCGAATACCTTACGATTCAAGACGCACTCGGGGCCCATGTGCCGGTCTATCTTGTCGTGCCGGACGAGGACGTGCTCATGCGCCGCCTGGCGCTTCGAGGTGATGCCCGAAAAGAAGTCGAGCAGCGTCTCCAGGAAGCGCGACTGTGGAAGGAAGTGGCACTCGCTTCCGGCATCCCATACCACTTCATCAGAAACAACGGTTACATTGAGAACGCGTTCAACGATATCGAAGTGCTCCTCTGAAGATACCAAAAACCCGTGGCGCGAGCGCCACGGGTTTTATACGGTTGCTCTCTACATCCCAATCAACACCGGAATCACCATCGGGGCTTTGTTGGTGCGCGTGAAGAGGAAGCCAGCCACCACGTCCGAGAGATTGTTTTTCACATAATCCAAGTCAATCGGGTTCATGTTATGAGTGGAGTCCTCAATGGTCTTCTTGATGAGGAGCCGCCCCTGATTCAAGAGGTCCTGATTCTCGCGCAAGTAGACGAAGCCGCGGCTGATGATATCTGGAGATTTGCGGAGCTTGCCCGTCTTCATGTTCACGCTCGCGATGATGACGAACATGCCGTCTTTGGCGAGCGCCTGCCTATCGCGGATGACCACCTCCTGCATATCGCCAATAGTGAAGCCATCTACCACCATTTGTGAAGAAGGGACTTTCTCTTTGTGCACGTGGAGCGTCGTGCCATCCGTGATATCAATCACCGTGCCGTTGTCGGCAAGTATGATATTCTCGCGCGGGAAGCCCGACTGCTCGACCGCCTTCGCGTGGCAGGCCGTCATCGAGCGGAAGCCGTAATAGGGCATGAAGAAGGTCGCACCCACCTGCTTATTAATCCACACGAGTTCGCCGGTGTTGCCGTGGCCAGTTGAGTGGACATCGGAGGATCGGTAGTGGATAAGCGTGACATTTGAACGGTAGAGATTGTCTTTGAGCTTTTGCACGTTGAGCTCGTTGCCTGGGATGACGGAGGAGGAGAGCACGATGGTGTCGCGCTCGGTGAGCGTGATGTACTTGTGCTGTTTGGTCGCGATGCGCATCAGGGCGGCGAACTCCTCGCCTTGGGCGCCGGTGGTGAGGATGACAATCTTGTCAGGCGGATAGTTGGGGATGTCTTGAGCGGGGATGATGGTGCCCTTATCAATCTTCAAGAGGCCGACCTTCTCGGCTATCTCGAGATTGGTCTTGATAGAGCGGCCCTCGGTGACAATCTTCTTCCCGAGCTTCTCGGCGGCTTGGATAATCATCACCATGCGCTCAAACTGGCTCGCGAAGGTGCCGATGATAAGACGGCCGGAGACCGTGCGTACGATGTCTTCGAGTGTCTGGTTCACTCGCTTCTCGGAGATAGAGAAGCCATCCTTCTCCGCGTTGGTGGAGTCGCCAATGAAGAAGATATTGTGGTCCTTGCCAACTTCGCCCCAGGTCTTCACCTCGCGCTCCGAAGGAATACTGTCATCGTGGTCGAGCTTCAAGTCGCCAGAGATGACGACATTGCCTTGTGGGGTCTCGACCGAGGCGCCCATCGAGTCGGGGATGGAGTGTGTGACGGGGAAGAATTTTACTCGCGTGCTCCCGATAGTCACCGACTCGCCCGGCTTCACGAGGTTAATCTCTGGGCGCGGCACGTCAGGGTACTCCTCTTGACGCTTCTTGATCATGAGCGAGGTGAGCTCTTGAGTATAGATAGGCGGCGTGCCGAAGCGTGGCAAGATGAAGGGGATGCCGCCGATGTGGTCGAGGTGGCCGTGGGTGATAACGACACCGCGCACTCGATCCTGATTCTTTTCAAGATACTTGGTGTTGGGGAGGATGTAGTCGACACCAGGCGAACCATCCTCAGAGACGAACTGGAAGCCCGCGTCAAAGACGATGATGTCACCCGTGGCCCCGATCTCCATGGCGAGCATGTTACGGCCTACCTCTTCCGCCCCGCCAAGCGGGATGATGCGGACGGTGGTAGGCCCCGCGGGCTCTGGGTAGTAATCAGCCGTCTGTGGCGCGCGCGTAGCAGGGCGGGAGGTTGGCCGGCGCAAGATGCGCTGGATGCGGCGTGTGGCCCCGCCAGTACGGGCTCCACGTGCGCTCGAGCGACTCCCATAGCGAGGCCCACGTTCAGGTCGTTCTGGGCCACTGGGTGTGTGGCGCGAAGGAGCGGGGGCTGGTGCAGGTGCAATCATATGTAGTCAATAATTATTAATTAGGTACGAAAAATGGCCAGACCTTATCCGTTATGCGATACCACGTCGCCACCGTTGCGAATCGATCGGACGGCGTGGTTATTTGCGGCAGCTCGATGCCACGCATGTCCTTCGGAGCCGTGTAGATGAAGTCTGGTGCGTACAGGAATACAGCGGCATAATCGCTCGCAATGATGTTTTCTATCTTCTGGAGATCTGCAACACGCGCCTTTTGGTCGGGATTCACACGGGCGTCCTCAAGCAGGATATCGACGTTTTTGTTCGCGTAGAGCGCGATATTAAGACCTGGATCGCCTGTCTCCTTGGAATCCCAAAAGGCATAGAGGTCCTGATCGCGCCCGATAACTTCACCATAGAGTAGTGCCTCATACTTGCGCGGCCGGATGACGTTCTGAGAGAGGTCACCAGGTTCGTAGAGCTCAATATTGACGGGGATACCAAGCTTTTCCCACGCGGCCTTCACTGCAAGCGCGACGCCTCGGAGCTCCGGAACATTCGAGGTACGTATGGTGATCTCATCGAGTGTCTGCTTCGCCGCCGCATTCTTCCAGATGCGCGCATCTCCATCGTAGTGCCAACCAGCCGTAGCAAGGACGGTCACGGCATCCGCCACTGGGTTAATCGAAGCGGGAACCGGCACTTGTCGCACGACCCCTCCGGGTGGCACCGGGCCGACCACCGGGCTCGCATAACCAGCCAATACGCCATCGACGATAGACTGCCGGTCTACGGAGAGCGAAAGAGCTTTTATTATTTCCGGCCGTGCATAGACGCCTCTCACGTTCTTATTGAAGAAGACACTAAAAACCCGTGCATAAGAGGTTGTCAAGACTAGCGCACCAGGGATCCCGTAGGCGCTCTCAACTGTGCCGCTACCGAGCGCACGCGCGAGGTCCTCGGTACTCGTATAGAAGTTCATCCGGATACCATCTAGATAGGGCCGCCTGGGAGCGTAATGCGGATTCCGAGCAAGTGAGAGGCTCTCAATGAGTCCCGACGCATCGCGAAAGGTGCTCCGTATCGAGAACGGCCCAGCGCCCACCGGCGCAGTTTCTAGTGTTGAGAATGGAAACTCCTCATCGGAAAGCCCTTGCCACAGATGCGCGGGGAGGATGCCAAGCGTGGTTAGCTCGAGGAACGGTGCATACGGCTTGCTCAAGGTGAAACGTACCGTGCGTGAGTCCACCGCGACGACCGAGATACCCGACCAGTTCGCATACTCCGGACTCTTGAGACCGGGGTCCTGTGCTTTCTGCACCGTGAATACAACATCGGCGGCCGTCACTCCTGTGCCATCGGAGAACTTTGCCGAGTCACGGAGTGTGAAGGTATACACCTTTCCGTTCGGCGAGACCGTATAATTTTCGGCCAAGACTGGTACGAGGGTGCCGTTGCCAGCGAGGCCCATGAGCCCGGCATAGGTAAGCATCGTCAGATCTCGGTCGGCATCGCTGATAGCAAGGAGCGGATTGATGAAGCGCGGACTACCGACCTCACCTTCGACAAGCGTACCGCCATACGCAGGGATGGTGACCAGCAGGGATTGCTCAATAGCATAGAGACCGAGCAGGGTCGCAAGCCCGGTAAGCCCGGCAAGGATGTAGAAGATGAAACGATCACCGGAAGAAAGCGAGGCAAGCTGCAAGCGTAGCTGTTCGAATATCTCGACAACACGCTGTCGCGCCAGCTCGCTCTTCCAGCGTTCGATCCTTTCGTTCACGATCCTGACAGAAGGAAGTTGACCACGGCGGCAAGCACGAGGAGTATCGCGACGCCGACCGTCGCGTTGAATAGGAACTTCTCGGCGCCACGGCGCTTGTAGAAGGTTGACGCGAAGTTATCGCCCCCGAAGGCTCCACCGAGCGATGCGCCGCGCTGCTGCAGCACGATGCCGCCGATAAGGAGTATTGAGAGGATGATCTCCGCGTACGGCAGTGCCGATACGAGTGCCTCCATCTGTACCCCCGAGCTTACCACCCTCCCCGCCAGCCCGCAAGCTGGGTATAAAAAGAGACCGCAGTGCCTGCTGCGGTCTCGAGGGATTCGCCATTGCGAATCCGGGTAGTCAGGTTTGGGCTGTCAGTAACGTCCGCCACGACACAGGCATGCCTGCGGCCTCTCGCCCTTTAGGGGTCGTTCCGTCATGTGCCCGAGCCAGGCCCACATGCGGTCCCACGGAAGATGTCCTGCCGGCCTAGCTAGACGTACCCTCACTCCCATACAAGCGCTCAGCGTGGGGTCGGTTGGCCATCGGAGCCCCTGCTTCGTCCCAAAGAACGATGTCCCTGAGTTCGCTACCGCCAGTATAGATTGCAGAAGATAAATTTAGAAATAGGAAGACCGCGGCGGAGCCGCGGTCTTGGTTGAAGAGGATCAGGCGCTGGCAGTTGCCTCGGAGAGGCCTAAGGCCTTCAGCATCGCCGCGCGCGTCGGGCGGTCGTAACGCTTCTCGACGCTCTCGTCGAGCCCATCGGCCGCAGTGACGACTGCGTCGGTATCAGGCCATTGCATGGCAAGGGCTTCGTTCGCATATGAACGCGCCCAGCTCAGCGGGCCATACTGGATCATCCCCTGATTCGCCGAGCGCACCGATGCGTCAGAATGCCATCTCGCCCGGAGGTAGCGAATGAAACGTCGTGCTCCGCCTCGCAGAGTCCTGCGTTCCTTATAGTCGCTAAGCGCGCCGAGGGGACAGAACATGCGGCCCTTGCGTCCAAGACGGATAGCATTCGAGTACCCGTGGTTAGTGAAGATATAGGGCTGGTACCCAGCTGCCGGAAGGCGGTTGATTTCGGCCAAGAACTGTCTTACGTCCATCGGAAACACTCCACGCTGGTTGTCGTCTGGAGAGCAAAGTACCACAACTCCGTAAAGAATGAAAGTTGACTAGACGAAAACGATTACCTATACTCTTCTCACACGGGCGTCTTTATTCATTTATATAACGTGATACTTATGGCTAAGAAATTGGCGTATTCGCCGCTTGGCGACCGCGTGCTGGTCAAGCCGGAAGGCAAGGGAGGGGAGAAGAAGCTCGCCTCGGGCATTATCATCCCGGAGTCGGTGGATAAGGAGAAGCTCATGACCGGTGAGGTGGTTGCCGTGGGTCCCGGCAAGCGCGATGAGGCCGGCAAGCGCGTCCCGATGGATGTGTCGGTGGGCGACACAGTCATTTTTAAAAAGCCCTGGGACGAACCTTTGAAGATCAATGAAGAAGAGTATTACGTGATGAGCGAATCCGATATCAGCCTTATCAAGCAATAAAGATTAAAAGCATATGGCCAAACAGATCCTATTCGGAGAAGACGCACGCAAGGCGATTGCCAAGGGCATCGCCGCCGCCGCGCACGCGGTGAAGGTCACCTTGGGTCCCAAGGGGCGGAACGTGGTCTTGGAGAAGAGCTACGGTGGCCCACGCATCACCAACGACGGCGTCTCCATTGCCAAAGAGATTTCGTTCAAGGACCGGTTCGAGAACATGGGCGCCGAGATAGTGAAGGAGGTCGCGAGCAAGACCAACGACACGGCCGGCGACGGCACCACGACCACCGTCGTCCTACTCGAAGCACTCGTCGAGGGCGGGCTCTCCCGCGTCTCCAAGGGCGCGGGCGCGATGCGCATACGTGCGGGGATGGAGCAGGCAAAGATTGCGGCACTCGCCGAGCTTAAGAAGATGGCCAAGCCGGTCGCGGGGAAGACGCAAATCAGACAAGTTGCATCCATCTCGGCAGAGTCCGAAGAGCTCGGGTCTATCATCGCTGAGGCGGTAGAGAAGGTGGGCCCCTCGGGCGTTGTCACCGTCGAGGAGTCGCAGGGCATGGAGCTCTCCTATGAAGTAGTCGAGGGTCTCCAAATAGACAAAGGCTATGTCTCTGCCTACATGGTCACGAACCCGGAGCGCATGGAGGCCATCATAAGGGATGCACTCATCCTCATTACCGATAAGAAGATAAGCAATGTGCAGGAGATACTGCCTATCCTCGAGAAGGTCGCGCAGTCCGGTAAGAAGGAGCTCGTCATCATCGCAGAGGATGTTGAGGGCGATGCGCTCGCGACCTTCGTGGTGAATAAACTGCGCGGCACCTTCAGCGTGCTCGCGGTGAAAGCGCCCGGCTATGGCGAGCGCAAGAAAGAGATGCTCGGTGACATCGCGACCGTGGTAGGCGGACAAGTGGTCGCGGAGGAAGTCGGCATCACCTTCGAAAACATGACGCTCGCGATGCTCGGGAAGGCGAGCCGCGTCGTCGCGACTAAAGACGCGACGACCATTGTGGGCGGCAAGGGCAAGAAGGCCGACATCACCGCGAGGGTCGCCCAGCTCAAGGCCCAGGCCGAGATGACCGACTCCAAGTTCGATAAGGAGAAATTTGAGGAGCGCGTCGCGAAGCTCGCGGGCGGCGTAGCTGTCATCTCGGTAGGTGCGGCGACCGAGACGGAGATGAAATATCTCAAAGACAAGATTGACGACGCGGTCAAGGCGACGAAGGCCTCCATCGAGGAGGGGATAGTGGCGGGCGGCGGCGCGGCCTTCGCGAAGATTGCGAAAAAGCTCGCGGCTGCAGAGCCCAAGCTCTCGGCTGACGAAGCCGCCGGATACGCCATCGTCGTTGATGCGCTCACGGTCCCCCTCGCGCAGATAGTGCTGAATGCTGGCAAGGACGATGCCGCGGTCGTCGTTGAAAAAGTGCAGGGCGGCAAAGCGCTCGCTGGCTATGACGCGCTCGCGGACGAGATTGTCGACGACATGGTGGCCGCGGGCATTATCGACCCGGCCAAGATGTCACGTATGGCTATCGAGAACGCCGTCAGTGCTGCCGCGATGTTGCTGACCACCGAAGCGGCTGTCGCCGACATCCCCGAGCCGAAGTCTTCCTCCGGCGGCGGCGACATGGGCATGGGCGGCACGGATTTTTAGAGAACCAGAAAAGGGAATGCAAAAGACTGGCGTGCCCAGCGCCGGTCTTTTGCATCCATCAAGAAATCGGTGCGGGGATGCGCGGGACGGCAGAGCCGAAGCCACCGCGTCCACCCTCGTACGGCGTGACGTTATATTCGATAACGCTCCATCCGCGCGTTGCCGAGAACATTCGCCTCGGGTTATACTCGCAAATAACGATACCGGCATTATCGGAGACGTTGAAGAACGAGAGTTTGGCGTAGTCGTTCGCGTGCAGGTCCTCACGGAAGAAAAGATAGGCAATAAGCATCTTGAGGAAGATGCCGTGGGTGACGGCACATACGTCGTGCGAGCCCTGATGCGCAAGGAGAGAGAGACAGCGCCGTGCCCGCCCTTTGAGATCGGCGAAATTCTCTTCGTCGGAATAGCGGTAGTCATCCTTGTGATAGCTACGGTCGATGTGGTCAATCACTTTCAGCACAGCGGGGTCCTCGTCCTGCTTACCGACGACTGCCGAGGGATTCCGCCGCTCGACCAGGAGCGGCGAATATATGAGCGGTACCTTGAGCCGCTCATTGATGAGGACGGCCGTTTCTACGGCTCGCGGATAGGGGCTTGAGATGATGGAGCGGATGGGGAATTGAGCAAGATATTCTCCTACTGCCTTTGCCTGAATCCGTCCCGCCTCCGATAAGCTCCCCGCCTCGCCCTGCCGGATGCGCTTGGCATTCGCCTCCGTCTCGCTGTGCCGGACGAGATATATGCGTCGCGGTCGGGTGAAGTAGGTGAACACGAGCACCGCGAACGCGAAGCCCACCAGCCAGTACGTCCAGGCGTTCAATAGAGGATCTAGGTCGTGAAGTGCAAAGATATACCACGGGGTCATGAGTCCCTCTAGTATACGGGATTCATAGTGTGCGAGACAGTGGTATCCTTGTTCCCATGAGAATGCCTGGATCGGGACAACCGTTCCGTCGGGAGAAGATCCTCGCCGAGGACGCACGAAAAGATCTCGAGCACGAGCTAACAAGCTATTTTGAGGACGCAAGCGAACAGTCAAAACTTGCCCAATACCTAGACGCCAATCAACAACAAGAGTTGCATGCTCTCGAGCAGGAGGATCGAGAAGACATAGCTGCGTTCTTATCGTTGGCACGTGAAGAGGGTGTATCTCTTACAACAGAGGTTGGGTTTGTGTCTCGCGAGGCAGCAGAGGAGCAGCTTGCACGCTCCGGCCCGAATGCTCTTTTTGTCATTGACAGGTATCTTGATGCGCATCACCTCAAGACTCCGGAGATGATGGCGTTTTGCACCCGGCGGCTCGTAGAGAATCCGTATTCCGAGCCTATATTTCAAATTCTACGGGATACGAAGTTATACGAAGATGCATACGAAGCGCAGGGAGTGATCAGCAACGCTTGTGCTGCTCTCGAAGTGGCACTGACGCGGGCACACCAACATTCTTATGAAGCATATTTCGAGTCTATAGCGCATGAGCTCATCGAGATAAAGAGCTCGGTGCCCACCCACCACGAAGATATAGAGCGGCTCCTCGCATTGACGGGCTCTGAAACCGCCCATGCCTACTTCGCTCATACGCAAAATACACTCCTTGATCTTTCAGTAGCGCGAGACTTGCTGGATGAAAGACACCAGAATGATTCAGAAGATTCATGGGATCATCATGACGGGGATAGGCATAGAGAAGGATGGTTCCACGACTATGATGGCGACAGAGATTATTATGGAAGGGATGATTACGAAGAAGATCACGGAGATTATTTTAAAGGTGCCGGACTGGAGGTATATGTTGACCCGCGTGCAGAAGCAAAGGAGATTTTTAACGAACAAGGAGAGCCGGTAACAAGTGATAGGCCGCTTGTGAGCGCCTCCATAAATTTCACGCCCGGCGGACAGGCGCATTATTCACCCGAAAGACGAACAGAATTCCTCTTCATTGGCTATACGGATTTCAAGAACCTGTTTGAGCGCATAGACACCGGAGAGGTCCCTCATATTGATGTATTTGAGGGTTTTACCAACCGCGAAATGGCCAAGGCCTCGCTTATTCTTGGCTTTCGCATCACGCCCATGGGAGAAGAGGACATCTCTGGCCGCCTCTCTGCCTATCGAGTCGTCGGGCTACAGGAAGACGTCCGTAGGCGGATTTCTGAACTTGAGGCGAGGAAGTTTAAGGATGGAACCCCTCTATTCGAGAAGATGAGAGAACGAAGCGAGCGACAGCAACTTCAACGCGAGGCGGCGTAGGTATATGAATGGAAAGGGACTTATCTGGGGCGGGATGTTCGTGGGCTCCACCCTCGGCAGCATCTTGCCCTATCTCTGGGGTGGCGACTTCTTCAGCTACAGTCTCTGGGGCGCCATTGGCGGGGTCGCTGGCATCTACCTCGGCTTCAAGCTCGCCAAGAATACGGGGGTGCTGTAATCAAAAGCGGATGGGGAGGGATTCGAACCCTCGATACGGTTTTACCCGTATAGCGAGTTAGCAACCCGCCGCACTAGGCCTCTATGCGACCCATCCGTATAGTCCCGATGGTATCAAAATGTACTCCCTATGACAAAACCCCGGCCGTCCTCGGCCGGGGTTCTTGCATCTGGCTCGCTCACATGAGCGAGGAGGGGTTCACCGTATCGAGCAGGCGATACGAGCCGGGAGTGAAGACGACACCATAGTACTCCTGGCCGCGGATGGTGAGGGCTGTGGCGAGGGCGCGTGCGAGCCCCTCTTCCCCAGCCTTCTCAAGCACCTCCACAATATCCTCGGCGTAGGCGATGCGGCAACCATAGGGCACGATGCCTTCGGCCTGCTCCCAGTCGAAGATGGTCGGGATAATCAAGCCGACCAGCGCCCGTCGGATGGGGAGGGGCAAGTCCGCATCCTGGCTTGGCGCGATGACGAGGATGTTGTGCCGCGTACCTCGGGCGTACCGGCCTCCACCCACGGGGGCAAGGACTATACCTGGTTCGTCGCTCTTAAGAGTCGGGACCATAGCTACCTCCGCTCGATAGTCTCTGTTTTGAATCTATCACATATTTTATTTTTTGCAAGTCAGTGCGCGAGCGCTATGGGGATGAGTTGGTCGCGAGGGATGCCGGCAGCTACGAGAGCATCAAGGCAGGCAGCGAGGGTGGCACCGGTGGTGAGCACGTCATCCAAGACGATATATAAGGTATCTGGTGCGGCGGTGCTTGCACTGCGTAGCTTTAGCGAAGCAGTGAAGGCGCTGCGCATGTTTTCTTCTCGAGCTTTCCGCTCGAGCGAGACCTGTGTGGCTGTCTCGCGGGTACGCAGGAGAAGGGATGTGTTAATCGTGAGAGATGGCCCTACTTCGCTGAAGCTACGAAGGGCAGGCAGGGCGCGACGAGCTATTTCTTCCACCTGGTTATAGCCACGTTCTCGCCGCCGCGTGGCCCCAAGGGGCACCGGTACAAGCGAAACAAGGTTCGACCTTTTTCCTCCAAGGTTGAACCTTGTTTCGCTTAGGTACTCGGGAAGAAAGTCGGCGAGCACCGCGGCCAAGAGCGAGAAGGCACGCTCACTCCCGTGATACTTCGCTTCGTGGATGGCGGCGCGTACGACCGGGTCTTGATAGGGTAGGAGCGCAACAGAGGGTGGGCGCGTGACTGGCACGAGTAGCGGGGAGAGTTTCGTAATGAACGCGTGCGCCTCGACCTCGCGAAGTACTGCTTCGCCCGTGCGGGGAGGAAAGAGGAAGTCGAGGAGAAACATTGTGGTACCATTCTCTCATGGCCTTCTTTAGCAGTCTCTGGGGTAAGAAGAAGGAGACGAGTGTGCTTGGTGTTGATATCGGTTCCTCCTCGCTCAAGGTTGTCCAACTACGCAAAGAGCACGGCAAGGCCGTACTCGAGACCTACGGCGAGCTCTCGCTCGGGCCCTATGCTGGCTCCTATGTAGGCCAGGCGACGAACTTGCCGGCTGAGCGCATCGGTGACACGCTCAAAGATCTCTTGCGTGAGGCGAAGGTGACCACGACCTCCTGTGGCGTGTCGATACCATTCGCTCGCTCGCTCCTCGTGCTGGTTGAATTGCCCTACCGCAAGGACCCTAAAGAACAGCAGACTATCATCGAACTCGAGGCGCGCAAGTACATCCCCGTCCCCATTTCTGAGGTGCAGCTCGACTGGTTTGTCGTGCCGTCGCTCGACCACCCTGAGGACAAGACAGACGCGGCGCGAGGCGAGTCCGAGGCGACGAAGAAGACCGAAGTATTTCTCATCGCCGTACATAATGACGAACTCGCCCTCTTACAGCGTTCGGTTGCGGCAGCTGGGCTCATCCCCACCTTCTTCGAGATAGAGATATTCAGCACCATACGCGCCGTTGCCGAAGAGTCGATAAAGCCAATCATGGTACTTGATATTGGCGCGGCGACGACTAAGACCTACGTTGTTGAGCGCGGCGTTGTCGCCCTCTCGCACTCTATCAGCGTCGGTAGCCAGGACATCACCCGCGCGATTGCCTCGTCCGGGAACCTGTCAATCGAGCGGGCCGAGGCGCTCAAGAAGCAGGAGGGAATAGAGGGCGGTGGGTCGGGCGGTTCGCCGGAAATCATCTTCTCGAGCATTTTTGCGAGCGCCAAGCGCGTCATCATGCAGTATGAGACTGCCCACAAACGCTCCATCACCTCTATCGTGCTCACGGGCGGCGGCGGCGTGACGCGCTCACTTGGCACCTATGCAAAAAATCTCTTTTCGATTGATGTGCGTATTGCCGACCCATTCGCTCACTGCGAAGCACCCGCCTTTATGCGCCCGGTCCTCAAAGAGATAGGGCCCGAGTTTGCGGTAGCGGTCGGGCTCGCGCTCCGCAAGCTCTCGGAGTTATAGTAAGGGAGGTGCGCATTCGTTTACGAATGCGCACCGAACACTTATGCCGCATTAGGGCGGGGATTGCCCCGCCGCCCCAATGCGGCGAGGTTGTACACAGTCGCCCCAGCCGCTCCTTGAGCTTCTACCGTATACTTGACCCTGAATGGCTCTCCCCCTCACCGTACCAACATCGTTCGTGCCGCATCCCGGGGCGGCCTCAGTGCGCCGCCGCAGTGACTTGAGCGGCGCATTCGCGTTCTTCGGCTACGGCATTCTCGGTTTCGTACTTATCCTTGGTATTGGCGTCTTCATTTACAGCAATATTCTTGCCGCGCAACAAGCAAGCAAGGATACAGAGCTCAATAATGCCGTGGCGAACATCGACCCTTCGACCGTCGTGGATTTCGTCCATCTGCGCGATCGTCTTTCCTCCGGTGAGAAGCTCCTCGGCGCTCATGTCGCCCTAAGCAATTTCTTTTCCGCACTCAATGTGGTCATGCCAAGTAATGTCGGTTTTACCAACATGCATCTGGTAGAGACCGATGCAGGTCGAGTTACCGTTGAGGCGAATGGCCTCGCCAAGAGCTTCAATGCGCTGGCGGCCACTTCCGACGCCTTCGCTAAGGATGGGCGGATAAAGGACGCCATATTCTCCGGCATCAAAGTACAAGGAAACGCAGTCGGTTTCACACTCTCAGCTACGCTTGACCCCTCGCTCGTCGCCTTCGTCGTTCCCATCACGACGAGCACAGCCACGACGAGTACCGCGAAGGTGAGCACTACCACGACGAGTACTGCAACAAGCACGCCATGAACAACCGTCTCCTGCCGTTCCTTTCGCTTTTCATTGCTATTGGCATCTTCTTTACGTATGTGAACCCGCTGTGGAATGGCAAAATTGCCGAAGAGAAGGCTGCCATAGCACAGGATAATCAGGCGCTCCTCTCGGCGGAGCAGTACGTACAGCGTGAAAATCAGTTAGCCGTTGCCCGTGACGCCATAGATCCGGCTGCTCTCGATCGCCTCAAGGCGTTCGTTCCAGATTCTGTGGATAATATTGGGCTTATTCTCGACCTCGACGCCTTGGCTGCGCGATCTGCTCTCTCGCTCTCGAGCATTGACGTAACAGAGAGTAGCGTAGGTACAGCTTCTGCTGCTTCTGCGTTACCCGCCGCTGCCACCAGCCCTATAGGCACGGTCGACCTAAGGGTGTCCGCAGTCGGTAGCTATAAGGCCCTCCAAGCATTTCTTATGGGCATAGAGCTGTCGGAGCGTCTGCTTGATGTGCGTAATCTCACTATTCAGAACTCGGTTAATGGTGTCTATACGTATCAGATAACCATTCGTCTCTACTGGCTCCGATAGCCGATCATCCCATGATGAAACCAAACCTGAACACCCTATTCCTCATCATCGCGACCGTTGCGGTCCTCGGCGGAGGCTACTGGTATTTCTTCACTGGCGGAGGAACGCAACCATCCCTCTCTTCCGAAGTAACGGTGCAGGGCGGCGCACGGGCCCAGTTTGAGGTGCTCATCGGACAGCTGGAACCGATTACCTTCGATTTGGCCGTGCTCTCCGATTCCCGATTTAAGGCGTTGGTTGACCTGGCCACACCGGTTACCGAGGAACCTGTCGGTCGGACGGATCCATTCGCACCAGTGCCAGGAGTGGTGAGCAAATAATGAATGAATCTTCCTGGATTGTTGCTCGAGAAAGGGCTGCTCTCAGCCGCTGATCACGCGGCTGTTGAGGCGGACCTCGCCCGAAAGGTTCCGCTCGCCGACGCGCTTTCGGTACACCATATCTTGCTTGCCGACGCGCTTAAGGTGGCAGGGGAGGCGTACAACATTCCCGTGCGTATCC
>Ga0209515_10006258_pt1 | contig 14936 bp, 14 predicted proteins | sample Subgroupgradi54m_FD_187454 | JGI IMG/M metagenome (GOLD analysis project Ga0209515, IMG submission 187454) | Subsurface groundwater microbial communities from S. Glens Falls, New York, USA - GMW60B uncontaminated upgradient, 5.4 m (SPAdes)... ...
TAAGGTTCTTCGTTTACCATCGAATTAAACCACATGGACCACCGCTTGTGCAAGTCCCCGTCTATTCCTTTGAGTTTTAGCCTTGCGGCCGTACTACCCAGGCGGTTCATTTAACGCGTTAGCTACGACTCTCAGAGGGTCGATACTCCGAAAATCTAATGAACATCGTTTAGGGCGTGGACTACTGGGGTTAATTTTGTTGCGGCAACAAAATCAAGTTTAAAGTTGAAAGTTTTAAGTTCAAAGTTAAGACCTGACTCGTCATCGGTGCGGGCATTTCTGCCGCACTCTGCATATCGCTATGCAGTTCGGACTATATCATCATCTGCATTAAACAGATGTCCAGCGTATAGTCTCTACGGGGTTATCTTGCACTGAAAGAAGGTGAGAAATTTTTCAAAAACTCCTCGGAAAAAAATTGGTGGGAGCGGAAAGAACCTGTCTCTTTCACGGGCACACCCAAACAAGGTGGCTTGCTGGAAAAATATTTCTGCACGCCCCCATAAAGAACCTTCTTTCAATGCAAGAAAACTTCCCTCGGGATTGTCTGAAACGCGCCAGTAAGCGCATAATGCTTCAGGGTTTCCCCGATACAGCTAGATTTTCATCCCGAAGTCGCCTTCGGGAGAGACACCTTTTGCCAATATTTTATTAGCGGGCAGGGATTATCTAATCCCATTCGCTACCCACGCTTTCGTGTTTCAGCGTCAGGAGTGCGCCAGTGAATTGCCTTCGCTTTTGGTGTTCCCCATAATATCAACGGATTTCACCCCTACACTATGAGTTCCATTCACCTCTCGCATCCTCAAGTATGGCCGTTTCCCCTGCATGCCCCCGGTTAAGCCGAAGAATTTAACAGAAGACTAACCATACCGCCTACACACCCTTTACGCCCAATAATTCCGGATAACGCTCGAGGCACTCGTATTACCGCTGCTGCTGGCCAATGTACTCTTACATCGCTGTAAGGATTGGACTATATCATCACCCCGATTTTCGGGGGTTCGGCGTCTGATAGAAACCTTTCTATCTCACCCTCAATCCGCCACATGCGGACGCAGGATCAGTCTCTGAGGGGTCAAGCTACATTAGGCGGTAACTTATACGCAAAACATTTGAGCATATATGGCTTAATGGTTTCGAGAAACTTCTCTCTGCCACTTTTACCGATATATAATTTCGTATACTTTTTACCTCTTGAACTCGGAGTTTGAATCGAAGACTCAATGCCGAAATTTTTGAGTAAAGTATATTGCAACAATCGTACCTCGTTGACAGTAAACGCGTCGGTACTCAACGTAAATGAGTAATGGGAACGAATGCGGTAATCTAATGTACCGTCGTCCATAAACCACACTGCCAAAGCAATCGGCTCACATAGCAACTCTGTGATATTTTTCGGCACAACCTTTTTGCCTTTCGGATAAAAGATTTGTCGCCATAGCTCAAGTTCCCTTAAGGAACGAGTGCTGAAATACCACTGCATTGTATCTAACCTCTGCTTCGGAGGCGTTTTAACTTTTTCCGCAAGTTGCGAATAAAGCCAAAACACATAGTCTCTTTTACATTTTGCTTGTTTGATTTGAAGACGACTAGCTTTGAATTTATCAAATTCAAGATAGCCGTCACCTAATAACAAGCCTGCTACAATCTGCTCTTGTGTTTGTGATAAGGACATCGCCTTAATTATAACCGACTTCCCTGCTGATTGTCTGTGAAGGAATCCGATGTCTGTCGGATCGCAGCTCTCTACAGATTTCCAGCATATAAGCCGAATTTTCGAAGAGCCTTGCGGCTCTAAGTCGCGCACGATATACAAGTTTTTAATGCTAATTTGGAATGTGAAGTTCTTACGCTTCACGGTTCACGAGTTTAGCAACCTCTTATTCTTAGTCCGATCAATAAACTTTCTGGACTACAAAAGGAATTTACATCCCGAAGGACTTCATCTTCCACGCGGCGTCGCTCGATCAGGCTTTCGCCCATTGTCGAATATTCTCGGCTGCAGCCACCCGTAGGTGTATGGACCGTGTCTCAGTTCCATCGGTGGGGGTCAGGCTCTCACCTCCCCTAGGCGTCATAGCCTTGGTAGGCTTTTACCCTACCAACTAGCTGATACCGAGCAGGCCGATCTAGAAGCGATAAATCTTTACTAGCCGCATCGCGCGAAACGCGATGCGCTAGGCTCTAGGTAAGAAGGCTTTAGGCTCTAGGAAAACTTCCCCTAGTGCCTAATGCCTAATTACTAGTGCCTAGCATCACATTCCATGTGATGCGGCCAGGCCATCAAGTATTACCCACCCTTTCGGATGGCTATTCCTGACTTCCAGGTTCGTACCTACTTATTACTACCTCGTCTGCCACTGGCGCTCCTCGCTACACTCGTCGCTTAAACTCAAAATTCAAAGGTCAAAATGCAAAAGTGAAATTCAAAATTAAAAATTTTCGAAAGCTTTTGGCTTTTGACTTGTAATTTTGACTTTTGATTTTTGAGTTTTAACTTTGGGTGCGACTAACGCAGTGAGGAGCGCCCGTTTGACTTGCATGCCTTATCCACGCCGCCAGCGTTCATCCTGAGCTAGGATCAAACTCTTAATATAAGTGAACGGAACAAAATGGAAAATAGTATTTCTACCAGTTTTCAAAAAGTCCCTAAAGTTTGAACCCGCTCCTGTTACCCCTCCGTCGTTTTGCTAAACGACGGAGGGACGAAATTAAATTTGGAATAATTTGTGTTGTCCAGCACCACTTTTTGGTTTCAAGGTTCGACCTTGAATCGGGAAAAAGGTCGAACCTTAATCCCAAACCAAAAAGTGGTGCTGGATGACTTGCACATCCCTCCCTATGTCCATGTTGTTCATAGAGAGGGATTACATTCTCACCCCTCCCTGCAAGCAGGGAGGGGTCAATATTTCAATTGTCAAACAGCTCACCCTGCCGTTCAGAGCGTGACGACCATTATATACATATCCAAAGGCTTGTCAACAAAAAACGGGAGATGCTTGATCTCCCGTTGGGTGTAGCACTCGATAAAACCACTCTCACTTCCTCGCCCCCATCCGAAAAAAGGCGTACTCCAGACTGTCAATGAGAGCGAGCAGACTTGCCTCAACGACGTTCTCGCTTACTCCCATTGTCGACCAAGCAACGGACTGATCCGAGGTAACTATGCGGACACAGGTCTTCGCACCCGTCCCCGTTTCGGTTCCATTCACAAGTCCGACTGTGTAATCGACAAGACGAACGGGGCCAAGCTTGGGAAGTCTAGATTTGTCAAGGGCGCACCGTATGGCACCATCAAGCGCGTGAACGGGTCCGCTCGCTTCAGAGACTTCAAAAAATTCCGCGCCGCCGACATGGACCTTCACACTCGCCTCGCATATGTGACCGGTTTTTGTATCGCCTTCCATGGAACCGCGCATGGAAACGTGGTACGAGATAACGCTAAACGGCAACTTCTTACCGTTTACGAGTCGCGCTATCAAGAGTTCGAGCGACGCGTTCGCATTCTCGAATGTATATCCGAGACGCTCCTGCGCTTCAATGACATCAAAAATGCGCGGGCGACTTTCCGACTCACGAACTAACCGATTTACTAACGCGATGGTAGATTGTGGTTTCATAAGTTGTAAAAGACCGAATGTCTCTTCCTGTTCTCCTAGTCCCGCGAATCGGGACGCAGCTCGTCTCGTTTTTAACGGACCATCCTCACACGAGGCATCCCAAACGAAAAGCGAGCCTTCCCTGGTGAAGAGCTCGCTTGTGTTCGTTTCTTTTAAAGTTTAGTTAGAAGCGCGCACGAGCAAAATCTCCACCGGTTATGCCGGTAATAATAATGCTAATAATTGCAATGCTTGCCCGTTCAAGTTTTGCCTTGCAAAAGTTGTTCGGGATTCGCGCTCTTGAAGTCATGCAAATAGATTAGTTCAAAGGCTTTTTAAAGTCAAGAAAAGAAAATAGAAAAAACCGCCAGCATTGCTGACGGTCGAACTGTTAACCTAAACCCCGTTATAGAGCATCGCCGTTCGCGAGATGACGGTTAATCGAATTGAGAAGCGCCAAGGTACTCGATACGACACTGTCCGTATCCGACGCCTTGCCCGAGACGGTTGTTTCAGAACCGAAACTCGCCTTAAGTGTCACACCGCCAAGAGCATCTCTGCCCGGAGACGAGCCTCGAAGCAGGAAGTCCTCGATTCTAGCTTTCTTCCCCGTAATCTTGGCCACCGCTTTGAACGCGGCATCGATTGGGCCGTCACCGTCAGACGTAGCTTCGATTTCTTCCGGAACTCCGCCTCCGCGAGGATTTTTACGCAACTTAACGGTGGCAACCGGTTTGCTTGCGTTACCGCCAAGAGCCATGACCGTCACGAGCGTCCAAACTTCCGGCACAAGGGCCAGTCGCACTTCCGCTAACGAAGACAGGTCATCATCCCTGACATATTTGACCTTGTCACCGAGATTTTTCACCTGTTCGGTAATAGCGTCAACGTCGGCAGAAGCCATTTTGAATCCAAGTTTTTTCAACCGGTCATTAACGGCAGCTCGACCACAGTGCTTGGTTAGAAGTATGTTGGACTCATTCCACCCAACAGTTACCGGGTCAATGATTTCGTAGGTCTCCCGTTTCTTCAAAATGCCGTCTATGTGGATACCGCTCCCGTGCGCGAAGGCGTTCGCGCCGACAATGGCTTTGCTCCGTTGCACCGCGAGACCGCTCATGCGGGCAACCAACTGCGAGGCCTCGACGTACTGTGTCGTATCAATGCCACATTCAATGCCACCAAAGTAGTCCGAACGAGTTTTGAGAGCCAGTACCACCTCTTCGGATGCCGCGTTACCAGCCCGTTCTCCGATGCCATTCACCGTTACTTCAATTTGTCCGGCACCGGCCTGCACGGCGGCAAGCGTATTCGCCACCGCCAACCCCAAGTCGTTATGGCAATGAACACTCAACACGACGCGCCCATCCGCAAACTCCGGAATTTCATGAACCAGATGTCGGATTAAAGCGGCAAACTGCTCCGGAACCGCCCACCCGACGGTGTCGGGAATATTGATGGTTGTCGCACCGGCGTCAATGGCCGTCCGGCACACTTTCACCAAAAACTCCGGTTCGGTTCGCGAAGCATCCTCGGGAGAAAACTCCACATCCACGACAAATCCTTTGGCCCGCTTCACTCCCCATTCGGTGAGTCGTAGAATTTCCTCCTTCGCCTTGTTGAGTTTGTGTTCGAGGTGGATTTTTGAGGTGGCCAAGAACACATGAATTCTCCCCCGCGAGCCCGCCGGTTTGATGGCCTCCCCCGCCGCGTCAATGTCTTTGGCAACACAGCGAGCGAGCGCCGCGATTATTGGCCCCTTTACTTCGGTCGCAATTTGCTTCACTGCCGCAAAGTCATCTTCGATAACGGGGAATCCCGCTTCAATGACGTCGTTCCCGAGCCGCGCGAGCTTGTGCGCGACCTGCAACTTTTCCCGCAGGTTCATGCTGCCGCCGGGACATTGTTCTCCGTCACGGAGTGTGGTATCAAGGATAACTATTTTTCGGTTTTTCATTGCTGTCCTTCTGTCTGTTTGGTTTGTTTGTTTAAGGTTTCTGTTTTGGCTTTTTGCCATTCCAAAATAGCGTTTCTGTTGGTTTCGTCCTGATGTTGGTACAGGAGTTCCACGGTTTTTGCATCACCCTCGTAGAGGGTTACATCAAGTATCAATGGGCTTTGCCGCACAAATCCTTTCTAGGGTTTAGGTTATTTCAAAGACCAAAACTCTCCCCTCCTTGACTGCCTTATCTCTTTTTCCAAAAAGAAACAAGCCAGTCTTTGGTGAAGAGCTGGCTTGTATCCGAATCAGTTTAGTTTAGAGTCACTAGTTGATTTGAGTACGAGCAAGACCTCCACCGTTGGTGGCAAGAAGTAGGAGGCCCAGAAGGTTCAAATTGCCCATTTTCATGATTTTTCTATGTTAAACCGAGCCTTAAAAAATGTCAAGAAAAAAATGGGCGCTACTGCCCGATACCATAACCCTTGAATTTACCCTTACCTTTGTTCTTTTCGCCATAAGGGCTTTTGGTTACTTCGCCCCCTTCCGTTTCCGTACTGATTCCATAACCCTTAAATGAGGTCTTGCCGTCTTGCTTTTTCTCGCCAAATTCGGTTTTTACAATCTCGCCGTCCTTTGTTTCCGTGCCAATACCATACCCTTTAAATCCTTCGGCAGACGAGGCGGTGGGTGAATTTCCCCCTCCGGCACCAGACATTTTCTCCGCTTCAGGCTCTTGAGGCGAACATGCTTCCGAACCAAGCGCCAGAGCAACAGCGCCAAGCGCGGCGATTCTTTGCACTTTCTGTTTAAGTGTCTTTTTCTTTTCCGGCAGCGGATTATCAAATTGTGGCTGTTCAAAATTCATATTTATTTTTTTGCCTTGTTTTTCTTCAGAACTTTTGTCAAAAAACCTGGAATGGACTTTATACAAGGTACACAAAAATGATACTGCTAAAACACAACTCCAACATTGATGTAATCTTCCTTAACTGCTTTTTTACAATTGTCACACGAACGCTTAACCATAGAATTTAAGTTTTATTTCACCTTTGATTCTACCAAAGAAAGTCGCCGCTCCAACGCCAAAAACTCGTCATAATCCACTTTTTTCTTCATGCCCCCTTTCAAGAATTCGACATTTACCTTGATAATTGCGATATCCTCCGCAAGTTGGCCAATCATTTCGGTGTGGGAATCTAACTTCTTGTTGATACCGGAATATTGTTCGCCAATCGCTTCAATTCTATGATTGTTATTTTCAAGCAACACGCCAAGATTACGCAACTCCTGTCCCACATCCAGTTTTGTCTCTTTTTTACCAACCGTTTTTTTCATAGTTCAAGTATACCACACCCGCTTTCTGTGTTGCCAGCGCTCAACAGTCACCAGCAAAGGCGAGCCGAGAAAAATTGATGAATAGGTACCGGCGGTGATGCCGACCAAGAGCGCGAGGGAGAAATGCTTGGTGATTTCGGGACCGACGAAGTACAGTACGGCGAGGGCGAGGAGAGTTGTGAGTGAGGTGTTGATGGAACGGACAAAAGTCTGATTGATGCTTTCGCCGACAATCTCTTCAAAAGTTTTCTTGGTGCGATTGACGTGAGCGTGTTTGAGATTCTCGCGCACGCGGTCGAACACCACAATCGTGTCGTGCACCGAGAAACCGAGGATAACCAAAAGCGCGGTGACGAAAAGGGTGTCAACTTCAAATCCGGCAAAGTGACCAAGCAGAACGAACACTCCGGTCGGTACCAACACATCATGGAACAGAGCAAAAACGGTAATCAAGCCGTACTTCCACGAAGCCACCGGTTCGGAAACTTTTCGGAAAGCAAAGGTGACGAAAAGCACGATTGCCAAAAGTACAAAGATAATCGACAAAATCGATTTGGAAAGCGCCTCGGCGCCAAGCAGGGGTCCGATTGAGTCAAACCGCTTCACTTCCGGCGCGGTACCGCCCGGAAGTGCCAAGGCTTTCATCATTGCCAAGCGCTCCTCTTCGGTAATACTCTTGAGCCGAATAATGTATCCGGTGTCGCCTGTCGGGCGGATTGATTGGTCAAGAGAAAGCGATTTAAGTTCGGCATTTAAAACCGAAACATCTGGTCGGGCAGTTGCATAACTGATTTCCAAAATCGAACCCCCCTTGAAGTCAATGCCTGGATTGAAGCCCCACACCAGTATCGCAAGTAAAGAACCGAGCATCAAGAGGCCGGAGAGACAATAGAAAACTTTTCGGTGTAAAACTATAAACATAACAATACGAATTACAAATTGATACGAATATACGAATAAGAGAGAGAACTTCGGTTGTTTTTATTTGTATATTCGTACATATTCGTTATTCGTATTATAAACTCGTCCCAGAGCCGAACAAAAATTTCGACAACTTCCCCTGCCCCTTCGCCCCGAGTGCCATAAGCAAAGTCCGCGAGGCGGCAATGGCTGTGAACATACTGGTCACCACACCGATAAAGAAGACAAAAGCGAAACCCTTGATGAGCGAATTTGAGGCGAACCAGTAGAGAATGATAGCGGTTATGATGCTCGAGAGATTCGAATCGCGGATGGAAGTCCACGCGCGGGCAAAACCTTCCCTAATAGCGTCCTCCAAGTTGTGTCCGCGGCGAAGTTCCTCTTTCATTCTTTCAAAAATCAAAATGTTGGCATCCACCGCCATACCAATCGACAAAATAAATCCGGCGATGCCCGCGGCGGTAAGCGTGACCAAGAACTTGAAAATCAAGAGGTTCAGGGACACATAAAATAGAAGCGCGATGCTCGCCAAAAAACCCGGCAACCGGTACCAGAGGATAAGGAACAGAGCAATGATAAGATAGGCAATTATGCCCGAACGGACTCCGGCGTTCAGAGCATCCTCTCCCAAAGATGCGCCGATAGTTTGGGTTGAGATAAGTTTGATTTCAACCGGCAAAGCGCCATAATTTAAATTGCGGGCGAGCTGCTTCGCTTCATCAACACGGAAACCTCCGGAAATGACAGCGTCGCCCGAAGTAATCTCCTCCCTTATGACAGGCGTAGAGATTGCTGTACCGTCGAGGAAAATGGCGAGAACGCGGTCAATGTTTTCCCTGGTGATTTTGGAGAACAACTTTTGCCCTTCGCTGTTGAAAGTGAGAAGCACTTTCGGCTCTCCGGTACGCTGGTCAAAATCAAGCGCCGCCTTGGCGAGAAACCGGCCGGTCAGTCCCGTATCTATGAAAAGTTCCTTGGGGGCCAGTTTTTTTACCTGCTCCTCTGTCATACCCTTCGTGTCTTTGACGAGCTTAAACTCCAACACGGGAGTTTCGCCGATTAATTTTATGGCCTCATCAACATTGGTAACACCCGGCAACTCCACAATCAACCGGTCCTCCCCGCCGCCAACCACGCCACCCTTTTCCACTTGAACAATCGGTTCGGACACGCCGAAAAGATTAACGCGCCGTTCAATAACGTCCCGAAGCGCGGTCATGGCACTGCCCACATCGCCACCGATAAGTTTCGAGGTGTCAGCTTTATAGACAAGATGCGTCCCACCATTGAGGTCAAGTCCGAGTTTGTATTTGGCGTGGTTAACCGAAACCGCCACAAACGGAAAGGCTGATTTCTGGGAAACCCGAATATCGGCATAGTAACCTACCACCACGGCGGCCAGAACGAGAACAACGGCGGCTAATCGCTTTTTCCACATGAGGGAGAGTATAAGCGACAAAGTATAAATTATCAAGAACCTTGACAAAATTTGCTCTGATGTTAGGTTGTTGTCAGATGTGTGAAAGTATGAAAACTAAACAAGACCCTGTAATCCTACCGACCAACCCAGACGAACTGAAAAAAACGTGGCAGCCCCGAGTACGTTTTGAAATACCTTCTGAGTTAGAGTCCTGGCGGTACTTTCATTTCCTTCACGAGCTTTTTGTGGAATTCATACGAGAAGCAGAACCCGAAAGAGCGGAGTGGAATGAATATAATGCGTTCAAATTCGGTGATGAAAACGGTGGCGAGGGTGGCATGGGGGGGTTCCGTGTCCAAGCCGTTTATTATTTTGACCACTGCAAACTATACGGATACGATGGTACTCGCACGGGTCAAAACTATGCCGGATGGAAAGGGTTTATGATGCGTAACCATGAAGACCAACAGTGACGTACGCCGGGTTTGTATATCATCGCTGGCATCCTCGAAAAGCTGTTCCGTAAAAAAGGGATTCATTATAAACGCTTTGGAATAAAAGTGGGAGAACATCAAGAAATTCTCCAGTCGGAATTTTCACTGCCGTAGCCCTTCGGGGCTATTTTTATATTCTATAAATCTTTTTAAGTTCGGCAATCCCCTCCTCCAACCTAACCTCTGGCTTCCAACCGAGGAGTTTACGGGCAAGCGAATTGTCCGCCAAAGTGTCATGCGGTTCAAAATACAACAGACACCTATTCCTTAGCAGAATACTGGTGAATGAGCGAGCTGATAAAGGTTTGGTACGGCAGGCCTTTTTCGGCGGCAACCGCCTTAATCTTGCGAAATGCCTTTTGTGATAAGCGGATGTTGATAGTGCGGGGCTTGCTCATGGTATAAGCGGCATAGGACTTGTACCGCTCCGCTTCTTTTTGCGCGCCTTTAATGCGCTTGAGCTTCCCCGATTCAAACTTCGCCAGTGTGCTTTTTTCGTCTTTGGTCAACTTAACTTTATTCATAAGGATTTTTTAATATATTTCTTTGTGGCTTTTCGACTCGGGATAATTGTCTTCAAAAAGATTTTTTCTTCATCTTCCGCGAAAGGAACAAGGTAGGCATAGTCGTAGAGACAAATAACGAATATGTATTGTCGCGGATATTTGTTTTTGTTGGGGTGTTCTACGATGTCCAAAATATCCCCCTCTTCAATCGCAATGAGTATTTCTTCGAAGCTTACTCCCCGTTCCTGCTTGAGCCGGACGTTCTTTGCCGGGTCCCAATCGAAATACTTCATGTATACATTGTATATGGGGTAGATGTTGATTGTCAACTAGAAAGTCTTTGGGCTGTCAGACTTAGTTTAAGGCATATATTTGCTTCAGCTCCGCAATTCCCTCCTCCAAAGCCACCTCCGGCGTCCACCCGAGAAGCTTTTTTGCAAGACTGTTATCCGCCAAAGTGTCGTGCGGCTCAATGCGCGGAGATTCGTGAACTATCGGTCCTCCGATAAGCTTCGCCACTTCATTTATGGAAAAACTCTTACCCGCACCGATGTTTATCACTTCTCCCTTACCGACATTCTTGCTTTCCGCCGCCAAGAGATTGGCCCGAACCACATCCCGCACATGAGTAAAATCCCGCGTTTGGGTTCCGTCCCCCCAAACAGTTAACGGCTTCCCTGCCTGTCGCTGTTTCAAAAATTTTCCTATAGCGAGAGGGTACGCACCGTCAGGGTTCATCCGAGGTCCATACACGTTGAAGTAGCGGAGCGAAACCGTTTCTAGGCCATACACTTCACTCCAAACTTTCGCATACAATTCCCCGACATATTTATGCAAACCATAGGGACTCTTTGGGTTCGGTATCATGGACTCAACAAGCGGCATCACTTTCTGGTCACCATATGCCGAACTCGAGGCAGAATAAATAATCCTATGTACGCCCCCATCATGGGCGGCAATCAAAACGTTTTGCGTTCCCGTAACATTCGCCTCGTGCGTCTCGGCCGGATATTCAATGGAGTACTGAACTCTAGGCATAGCCGCCAGATGAAAAACAAATTTCGCGCCCTGTATAATCGACTTTATCTCTTCCAGGTTTCTAATATCTGCTTTATGAAAAACCGCTTTCGGGTTGAGGTTTTCTTTTTTCCCGCCGGACAAGTCGTCGATTACATGAGTTTCAAAACCCAGTGCCACCAAAGCGTCAGCAACGTGGCTACCGATAAATCCAGCACCGCCCACTACTACCACCTTATCATTTTTTTGCTTTACCTTCTTCATATTCAAAATGTTTAACTATTTTATGCGATAAAACGTTATTAAATCACAAATTACAAGCACCAAATCACAAACAATATCCAAAACCCGAAATATTTAAACTAAGACTCTGAATTTGAATGTGTAATTTATTTGTAATTTGGGATTTGTGGTTTGGAGTTTCCGCGTATTCGCGGCTACACTCCACTCCTTGACAAAAGGGTTTTGACGGTTTTAAGCGTAATTTTCAAATCCAGAAAAAAAGACCTATTCTCTATATAATACAAATCGTAAGAAAGTTTAATCCGCGTCTCATCGACATTCGCGTGGTGATGGGGGTGATTGTCGTGATAAAGCTGGGCCCAACCGGAAAGACCAGGCTTGATTAAGTGCCGGATATTGTAATAAGGCACTTCCCTCTCGTAGATAGATACAAGCGTTGGCAACTCCGGCCGCGGCCCGATAAGCGACAAGTCCCCACGGAGAATATTCCAAAACTGAGGTAATTCGTCGAGTCGGGACTTCCTTAAAAATGGACCGACTCTGGTCGGCTGATTGTCTTTCTGAGCATAGGCCGCCCCAGCGTCGTCCCGGGTCATCGTTCTAAATTTAACAGTCTTGATAATCGCGCCGTTGAGGCCCACCCGCTCCTGAAAAATGAACACGGGGCCTCCGTCATCTAGCTTGATAGCAGCCATAATGAATGGGTACAGGATAAGAGAGAAAACGCCCAAGAAAAAAGAAAGTATGATGTCCATCGCTCGTTTGAGGGCGTCGTACCCGGCAGACGTTGTGACCGAAACGTGTTCCAGAAACCAGTTGTATTTAAGAAGAGAAAGGGGTACCCGGTCGAAAATCTCTTCATACAAACGGTGTAGGTCGACAAACTCAACGTTCTTGAAAATTAAACTGTAAAGATGGGGCAAAACCGGTTCGACTTTTTCGTTTTGCAAGTCGAGAGCGATAAGGGTAACATGCTCCGTCTCAATCCGGTCAAGAATTCTTCTTCTGAAATCGAAGGTGTGAAGTTCGTTAACTTCCACAGTTTCGATAAAACGGATATGGTAACGCTCGTTTTTGTTGACTTCAAGAGCCAACTCCGCGAGTTCAACCCCTGTACCGATAATAATCGCGTTTTGCTTTTTTTTGACGTAAAGAAGACGATACCCGTACATTCTCCACAGCAAAACGAGGCTGAACGAAACAAGAAGATAAATAAACAAGTTTACTTTCGGGGCAATCCCGAAATAAGGAATAAAATAAAAAAAGATAATGGCGATGAACGTGTTTATGATAACCGCCCTTAGTAAAATACGCGGGAGCCGACCGCGACGAAGCAGTGTGTGTTTTTCGTAGAGTCCGGCGATAAAAAAAACGACTAGCCAGACTAAAAAAAGCAGAGAGAAAGGCGCGAGGTGCATGTAAAAAATACCCTTGTCCAAAAGGGCTCCATACCGCAACACAAGCGTGAGGCAGAGAGCAAGTAAAAAAAGCAAAATGTCCCCGAGGAGGAGAATGAGGGCTTCTTTACGGTTTAAGACTGACATGGCGGATAGGAAGAAAACAGGTTCAGTATACTCCTACAAGAGTCCTGCGCGCAACGGGTCGGCGAACCCGAAAAAAACCTGCTTCTCATTCCTTAAAACAACCAAAGAGTGGCCTGCGTTATATATCAACCGCAGCACCCGAAACGCCAACAAACGCGCAATTTTGGGTATAATGGACATACCTAAAGCCATGGAACAGGGTAAAAAACTTAAAATTCTCTACATCATCACCAAAAGCAACTGGGGAGGGGCACAACGCTACGTTTTTGATTTGGCTACCAGCCTGCCAAGAGAGGATTTTGAACCGGTCGTGGCGTTCGGTGGAAATGGCCAACTCAAAGAGAAACTGGAAACGGCCGGCGTCCTAACAATTTCAATACTGGCGCTTGACCGTGACATCGGAGTTTTCAAAGAATTTCGAGCTTTCGCGAACATATTGAAAGTCGTTCGTGATACAAAACCCGACCTGATACACCTGAACAGCTCCAAGGCGGGCATCCTCGGCGCCCTAGCCGCCCGTCTAAACAACATCTATATCTTTCTTCATAACTTACACCCTAAACCCTACACCTTACACCCTTCCCGAGTAATCTTTACCGCCCATGGGTGGCCGTTCAAAGAAAAACGAGATTCATTTACAAAAAAACTCCTGGAATACACTTCGTGGCTTACCATCATATTGAGCGACAAGACGATTGTGGTGTCACGCGACGATTTGGAAAGGGTCTCCCGTTTCCTATTTATTAAACCAAAAGTAATCCTCGTTCATAATGGCATTAACACGCCGCACTTCAAAGAACGGGCAAACGCCCGATACGCGCTCTCGGAAAAAATCGGCTCACGGCCGGACGGCAAATTGTGGATTGGCAGTATCGCTGAATTGACCGGTAACAAAGGTCTGGACTACGCAATCGAGGCGACGAAAAATGTGCCCGACTGTTGTTACGTGATTATCGGCGGCGGCGAAGATAAAGAAAAACTCAAAAAAATGATAGAGGATGCGGCGCTTGAAAAAAAAGTTTTTTTAGCGGGACAAACAGACAACGCGGCTTCTCTGCTCAAAGCGTTTGATATTTTTCTCCTGCCGTCTCTCAAAGAAGGACTGCCCTATGTTTTGCTTGAGGCGGGGGCCGCCGGCTTGCCGGTGGTAGCGACGAACGTCGGTGGTGTGCCTGAAATTATTGACGATATGAAGTCCGGAATCGTTATAAAAGCGAAACGTCCCAAGGAAATCGAGGAAGTGTTAAAATTTCTTATTGACCACCCAGAAAAACGAAAAGAGTTCGGTGAACAGCTCCAAAAAACCGTTGAGGAAAAATTCACGCTGGAGAGGATGGTTAGAGAGACGATAAAAGTCTACACTTCGGAAGCGACACACGAACGTAGTTTGTAAGCATTTCCGTACTTAAGCATACCGAGGTAGGAGGTCTCATTGTGTTCACTTAGTTTTCTTAACATTCGTTTTTTCGTCGCCGTCCGCAATACTCTGTGGTCAGAAAAATGTACCCATCCCAAGAAGTCAACACCGGAAACGATTGTCTTGATGAACATCTTATCGGGATGCAGTTCAAGCTTAAGGTGTTTTCCCAAGAATGTTACGATATATCGCAATATTCCTTCTAACTCGTTTTTGTTTGGAGAAAGAATAACAAAGTCATCCGCGTAGCGGATGTAGTATTTTGCTTTGAGCGTATGCTTCACGAACTGGTCAAACTCGTTCATGTAAATATTCACCAAAAGTTGAGAGGTGAGGTTGCCAAGAGGTAAACCGATTTTTCTGTTTTTGTCATTCTCTAATTCGCGCGAATTAGAGAATGAACTGAAACTGCCAACAATGTTTTTGAGCAATTGCAAAATGTCCGCATCGGGAATGTACCGAGCAAGAATTGAAAACAAAACACGGTGGTCTATA